>SDBT01018936.1_pt1 | contig 10801 bp, 12 predicted proteins | sample 2277101 | NCBI WGS metagenome assembly SDBT01 (sample SAMN10404973, study PRJNA504765) | marine sediment metagenome | isolation source: marine sediment core GS10_PC15, 103 cmbsf | place: Arctic Ocean: Southern Knipovich Ridge | collected 2010 | reverse complement strand
AGGCTCAAGCAACAGGCGAAAGCTGCGACCATCAATCGCGAATTAGCCGTATTGTCGCATCTGCTTAATAAGGCAGTTCAATGGAAATGGTTAGCGTATAAACCCTGTGACATAAAACGCTTGAAAGAAGATAATGGGCGGATCATATACCTCACGGTTGAGCAAATTCAAAGATTAATAACCGCCGCTAAACAAGATCAATGTCCGCACGTTTATCCTTTTATTGTCATTGGCATTGAGACGTCGATGCGTCGCATGGAAATTTTATCTATTCAGCTTGAGTATATTGATTTAGACAAACGTATTATTTATATCCCACATGCTAAAGCCGGCGCAAGGGAGCAGCCGATCACCCAACATCTCGCTGAATTTTTAAAAGGATATCTTGATGCGGCATTGCCAGATCAACAGTGGCTATTTCCCTCGAAGCGAGCTCGAGACGGTCACGTAATCAGTATTGAAAAACCATTTCGCAGAGTAGTAGCTGATGCAGGTTTAGATCCTAAAGTTATTGTCAGACATACTTTGCGTCATACGGCGATCACACACTTGGTACAAGCGGGTATCGACTTGCCAACGGTGCAGCGAATTTCAGGTCATAAATCACTGCAAATGGTGGTACGTTATAGTCATCAAAACGGTGAGCATATTCAACGAGCCATGGATAAATTAGAAGGACGTTATCGTTGGGATCAAGCTTAGTTTTTCTGGCACGTTTACACCAGAATTACACAGACTTTTCATTGGGGTGAAACAGACGTTACGTAACTCATTGATTTTAAAGTGGGCCGTCGGCGACTCGAACGCCGGACCAATGGATTAAAAGTCCACTGCTCTACCAACTGAGCTAACGGCCCCAAGAAGTGGTGAAGTATGCCCTTCACCAAAGGGCGATATGATACTGATTTTTCATGAAATCGCAAGTTAAAATTGGGTTCAAATCAAGCATATCGGGTAGGATCTTCAATGCCAGCTTCGTGGAAACCGCGTGCTCGGATCTGACAGCTTTCACAGCAAGCGCACGCCCTGCCCTCGTCGTCTGGCTGGTAACACGAAACTGTTAAGGCACAATCCAGACCCAGTTCAGTGCCGGTTTGAATAATCTGACTTTTATTCATATCCAACAATGGCGCGAGGATCCGATGGTGCTGCCCTTCTACTGCAGCTTTAGTGGCTAAATTTGCCAATTGCTCAAAAGCGTTTATGAATTCAGGGCGGCAATCGATATATCCTGAATAATCTATATGGTTAGCACCATACATAATGTCTGTCGCACCTAAGACTTCTGCCCACCCCAATGCAATTGACAGCAAAATTGTGTTACGCGCTGGGACATAGGTAATGGGGATTTCATCTTCCATGCTCACCTCAGTCGGCACGTCGATTGATGTATCAGTCAACGCTGAATGACGAAATTGACCAATATCAATCTTGAAGATCTTGTGTTGCTCAACCCCTATTGCGTCACAAACACGCTTAGCTGCCTGAGTTTCTGCAAGTTCACCGCGTTGCCCATATTGAAAGCTCAGGGCGTAACAGGTATAACCTTGCGATTTTGCTAAAGCAAGACAGGTGGCCGAGTCAAGGCCACCTGAAAGTAAAATAACCGCAGACTTTGTCACAAAGCTTATAAACCTTGTTGAATCATATCATTCAAACGTGCTGTTGCAAGACGGGCCACAGAAGTGCCGGGATAATTCTTTTTAACGATTTTCAGGGTTTGTCTCGCCTTGGCCCATTGCCCCTTATCATAATAAGCAAAACCCAATTTCAATTGAGCGCCCGGGGCTTTGGTAGAGACCGGATAACGCTGCACAACGGTTGAAAATTGTTGGATAGCTTGGTCAATATCACCTTGGCTCATATACAATTCGCCTAACCAATACGTTGCGTTTGGAATGTAGCTGCTATTGGGATATTGCTGCAAAAATCGCGTCATTAGTTTAGTGGCTTTAGCATATTGTTTCTGTTTAATTAAATTATAAGCTTTGGTGTAATCCGCTTTAGCGCGGCCATCACCGTTAACAGTTTGCTTAGCTGTTGGTTTACTTGCAGAGGGTTTATTAATAATCGGTAACACCATGCCACTGGTATCAGGTTTGACAGAATTCACAGTCTTGGCCTTACCGTTCGATTGATTTAAGCGCGTATCAATATCTTGATAGAATGCCTGTTGTTGCTGATTTAACATTTTCACGTCATGTTCTAGCACTTCAATCTTGCCATTCAAGGATTGCATTTGTTGTTGCAAGATATTGAGCTTACTAAGCAATAACCCGGAAGCCATAGAGTTTAGCGCTTCATTCGTCGTACCCATTTCTCCGGCAGGTCTAGCCGAAACAACAGGTGTGGAAGCAGACTGAATGCTCACCACGGGTTGCCCACCTTCGACCGTGGGAGGCGCCAAGTCTTCAGCCAGAGCGACGGTGCTCAGGCAAAAAAAGCCTAACGCAAATAGAAAGTTTTTCATGATTTAGCCTCATACATAAATTCAACGCGACGATTTAAGCGATAAGCTGCTTCATCGTGACCAAACGCTTTAGGTTTTTCTTGACCGTAACTCACGATACGCATTTGATTTGGCTTAACACCATCTAATTTCAAAATCTCTGCCACCGCATCAGCACGACGCTCGCCTAAAGCGATATTGTATTCACGGCTACCGCGTTCATCAGTATTACCCGTTAATAGCACTTGTGCTTTGGGGTATTGAGTTAAATAACGTGCCTGCGCATTAATGGATGGCATAGCATTTTGCTTGATGGTGCTGTTATCAAAAGCAAAGTAATAGGTTTGATTATGTGGTGCTAAGAGTGCTGTAGAACGGGAGTTTTGACCATTAAAATTATCGGTACTACCAACGCCTTGCGAATAGGCAGGACTTTGAGTTGTTCCCGTCACGGTCGCTGGCTTATCGTTAAGTTTTGAGTTTGATGCACAAGCGCTCAATAGCACACCCATACATAAAACTGTTAATCCTTTAGCTGACATGATTGTCTCCTCAGTGTAAGTTGATTTAAGTAAATGGGCCCCAGGCAGGCTCTTGTACATCACCTTCAGGTGCAGGTAATCGTAGACGTATCTTACCATCAATAGAAACCAGACTTAAGACCCCACGACCTTGTAATTTAGTTCCATATAAGACCATTTGGCCATTAGGCGCAACCGTAGGTGATTGGTCGCTGCCAGAATAGGTTAATACCAAGGGGCGACCGCTGATAAGAGATTGTTTTGCGATATTAAACATCCCCGCTTCACGATGTAAAAATACGAAGGTTTTGCTATCGGGTGTGAATGAAGCCGTGGCGTTGTAGGTTCCAACAAAGGTTAAGCGTTGAATTTTACGATTACTTAATGTGTATTGATATATTTGTGGTGAACCACCTCTATCAGATGTGAATACAAATGATTTACCGTCAGGCGCCCAAGAAGGCTCCGTATCAATAGACGGGCCATGGGTTAATTGTTGTAAGCGGCGATTGGAAAAATTAGTTAAATAAATTTTTGGCGCGCCACCTTTAGATAAAACTACGGCTAAACGTTTACCATCCGGCGACCAAGCCGGCGCTCCGTTAATGCCTGGGTAACGGGTGATAAGCTGACGTTGGCCAGAAGCAACATCAACCGTGTAGATTTCAGCGCGAGTATTCTCAAAGCTCACATACGCCAGCTTTTTGCCGTCAAACGACCAAGCTAATGACATAATAGGTTGTGGAGATACCACTAAGTCTTTAGGGTTGAAACCATCGGCATCGGCAACTTCAAGACGATATTGTTTAAAACCATTCGATTTACGTTGTACGAGTATATAAGCAATTCTCGTATTAAAAATACCGCGTAGCCCTGTTAATTGTTTGTAAATCATATCACTGATGTGATGCGCCAAATGGCGTAAAGATTTAGTTTTTACATCAAAGCTTTGGTTGAGAATTTCACGTTGCTGTCCAAGTTTACTCACCAGCTTAAAGGTAACATGATAACCACCAAAGGATTTGCTGTTGATCTGCCCTTGAATAATATTATCAATTTTTTTGCTGGGGCTGAGGAGTTTAAAACGACCACTATTTCGCAAATCATTTGCGATGATTTGTGAGAATTGATTCTCCACCGCCAGGGATTGTTCACCTTGGAATGGCTGCACGGCAATTGGCATTGCCCCGCGCATGCCCTGTGTTAATTCAAGATTTAGGGCGGCTTGTGCAGATAGTGCTAAGACCAATGACATAAGAAAAACAAGAAATTTAACAATACGCATAACACCCTCATCTAAAATTAGCCGAGAATTTGTTCTGGCCTAAATGTCCAATTTATCACACGGAAATAATTAAATAAATCTGGATCTTTAGGAACCGGTAAAGGGGATGCTTTGTAGACGGCAGATTCAACAGAGCGATCTAAAGCTGGGTCGCCGCTGCTTTTTAAGACCACAACGCGCAACACCATGCCAGTGGGGGCGAGACGAATTTGTAATTGTGTGGCTAAGTGCTTATTCACATTGGGGATCAACCATTTTTGACGAACAGCGTTCACGATCAAGGCTTTATATTTATCGACCTGCGATCGCAATTGCGCTTGTTTTACTTTAGCCGCTGCATTGTTTTTGGCTGCGAGTGCGGCAGCTCGCTGTTTAGCAGCAACTAATTGTTGTTGCTTGCGTTTAGCTAACACTTGTTTTTGCTTTGCAGCTTTCAATGCTCGCTGTGCTTGTAAGCGCTGTTGCTTGATCCTAGCCAAGCGTTTTGCCGCAGCTTTTTGTTGGGCAATGCGTTGTTGCTCAGCTTGCTTGATCTTTTGTTGTAAAGCTTTAAATTTCTCAGCAGCTTCTTGCTTTTGTCGCTGTGCTGCCAGAGCTTGTTCTTGCAGACGTTGTTGGCGTGCCTGTTGGGCATCCAATTTAGCTTGACGCTGTTGCTTAATGCGATTAATTTCAGTTTGCACTTTTTCTTGATCGACAGCAACCGCATTAATAATGGGTTTGTTCACTCGGGTTTGCACTGTAAGCGGCGCAGACGGCAATTCAATATCCAATAGCAATAAGCCAATCACTAAAATATGTATCAACAAAGCACCCAGCAGCGGTTTTCTATAATTATCAGCCAAAATCATTTACGCCTGCCCTGTCGGTAATGGTTCAGTCATTAAGCCTACGCGTTTAACACCAGCATGCTGCAATAACACCATGGCCTGGATAACTTTGCCATAGTTCACAGCCGCATCACCTTTGACTAATACATTGGGGGGATTACTCGGGTCTTTTGCCAATTGCAATTCTGCTGCGATACGCGTGACTAAATCCGAGCGGGTAATAGGTTTGTCAGGATGTTCGGCAATGTTTAAGTAATACTGACCTTGAGCGTTCACAGAGACAATAATCGGGCGTTCCTTTTGCGACGCTAAGGTTTGCGCCTGCGCTTTGGGCAATTGAATTTTAACTCCCTGTGATAATAAGGGCGTCGTGATCATGAATATCACCAACAACACCAACATAACGTCGATGTAAGGCACCACATTAATTTCAGCAATGGGTTTTTTACGCTGCCGTGATCGCATCTAAATTGTTCCCCGGCGTTATAGGATTATGATCATGTACTTGTCGATGTAAGATGGAATGAAATTCTTCTTGAAAAGTTTCATAAGAATGCATCAAGCGTTCAACATCATTGGCATAGCGGTTATAGGCTAACACAGCAGGAATAGCTGCAAACAAACCCATTGCAGTGGCAATTAACGCTTCAGAAATTCCCGGCGCAACCATGGCAATAGTCGCTTGCTGCACCTGCCCTAAGGCATGAAACGACGTCATGATGCCCCACACGGTACCAAACAAACCAATGTAAGGGGAGCTCGAACCTACCGACGCTAAAAATGCCAAATGATTTTCAAGTTGATCGGTTTCGTGCGCATAGGCAATGCGCATCGCTCGTTGTGCACCATCCAAAATCGCATCAGAGCTCGCACCCTGTTGATTTTGCAAGCGAATAAATTCGGAAAAGCCTGCGTGGAATATTCGTTCCGAACCTTGCAACTGTTCCGTTTTAAGCGATGCACGGTTGAATAGTTTTGTTAGGCTTTGCCCTGCCCAAAATTGCTTTTCAAAATCACGTAATAACGTTTTGGCTTGTTTTAAATATAATGCGCGTTGAATGATGAACGTCCATGATGCGATTGAAGCCGCTAACAAGATCAACATCACGGTTTTTACGACCGGTCCCGCTTGGAAAAAATACATCCATACTATATGTTGTGAACTCATGCAATCTCCTTTAATAAGTCAGGTAAGGGGCAAGGTATAAATGCCTTATCAACACAGGCGATTTTAATTTTCGCTTGGCAAATTTCATAATCAAAATCGTGTTGCAACACGATTTGCTGTGAATACAATAAACTGGCATGACCAAACCGAACGATGTGCGAACGGATCAATAACTCATTATCATAATAAGCCGGTTTAAGATATCTCAGCTCAGCCTTTTGGATCACTAAGCTATAACCGAGTTCAGATAAAGCCGGTAATTCACAACCGTGTTCACGCAGAAATTCAATTCTAGCGCGCTCAAAATAATGCAAATATTTGGGATGATAGACGATTCCGTATTGGTCAACATCTTCAAGGTAAACACGCAGAGCCAATTGATGCTGCTTCATGAAAATAAATCCGCCGTTTCTGGCACATCGGCTTTAGGAAACGGTAAACCAAAATGTTGATAAGCGCGTTTAGTCGCAACACGTCCACGTGGTGTACGCATTAAAAAACCTTGCTGAATTAAAAACGGTTCAATCACATCTTCAATGGTGCCGCGTTCTTCGCCAATAGCAGCGGCCACGCTATCTAAACCAACAGGTCCACCCTCAAAAGTATCCATGATAGAAGATAATAATTTACGATCCATCACGTCTAAACCGTGTTTATCAACGTCTAATAAATCTAATGCGGAATCTGCCAGCGCTTCAGTGATATTACCATCACTTTTCACTTGGACATAATCGCGTACGCGACGCAATAAACGGTTGGCAATACGCGGTGTGCCGCGAGAACGCTTCGCAATTTCACGTGCGCCTTTTTGCTCGATAGTCACATTTAGAATATGTGCCGAGCGTTGCACGATAAGCGCTAAATCGTTTTGATCATAAAATTGCAAACGCTGAACGATGCCAAAGCGATCGCGCAGTGGAGATGTTAGCAAGCCCGCTCGCGTAGTCGCGCCCACCAAGGTGAACGGCGGCAAATCTAATTTAATTGAACGCGCTGCAGGCCCCTCGCCTATCATGATATCGAGTTTATAATCTTCCATTGCGGGATATAAAATTTCTTCGATCATCGGGCTTAAACGGTGGATTTCATCGATGAATAAGACATCGTTAGTTTCAAGATTCGTTAAAATAGCGGCTAAATCGCCAGCACGCTCGAGTACTGGGCCAGAGGTTTGCTTTAAATGCACACCCATTTCATAGGAAATAATATTCGCCAATGTGGTTTTACCCAAACCCGGCGGGCCAAAAATTAAGACATGATCTAGCGCTTCTTGTCGCTTTTTAGCCGCTTCAATAAAAAGACCCAATTGCTCATGCACAGAAGGTTGGCCGATGTAATCTTGCAAACGGGTCGGGCGAATTGCGCGGTCTATCGCCGCTTCTTCCGGGAGCGTATTGGTTTGAATAAGGCGTTCAGAATCCATGATTTATTCTTATATTTATGTAGCGCAATCATACCAGGTCACGCTGCAAGCGCAAGCTTATGCAGCCAGAGTTTTCAGTGCGGCGCGGATCAACTCTTCACTACTGTGGGTATCTTCGCCCATCACTGCTTTTACGACTCGTTGCGCTTCATTGGGTTTATAACCCAGTGAAACCAAGGCGCTAACGGCGTCTTGCATCACCGTGTTGGCTTGCACTTTGATTTGAGTTTGATTGAATTCGCCAGGTGTGGTGGATGGGCTTAAATTTAAGTCCGCAATGCGGTCACGCATTTCAACCACTAAGCGTTCAGCAGTTTTCTTGCCCACACCGGGAAGTTTAACCAATGTCGTGATATCTTGCTGTTCAACGCACAGTAAAAATTGATGCGGCTCAATGCTCGATAAAATGGTAATCGCAAGCTTGGGCCCTACCCCACTGATTTTAATTAAACTCTTAAACACAGTACGTTCTGCTAAGGTGCTAAAACCGTATAGGGTTTGCCGATCTTCACGGACAACAAAATGCGTATGCAAAGTCACTTTTTCACCGACCTCAGGGATTTGGTAAAAGGTGCTCATTGAAGCAAATACTTCATAGCCTATGCCGTTCACATCAAGCAAAATGAACGGTGGTGTTTTTTCTAAAAGGGTTCCGTGGATGCGACCTATCATTTAATACTCCTCCAGAGTCGTGTGCGTTTGCGGCGCCGGCTACGTGTTGTCAAAATGGATGCCAAACCTTCGCGGTGGTGTGCGTGACAAATGGCAATGGCCAAGGCATCGGCAGCGTCGGCTTGGATGGGTTGTGAGAGTTTTAATAAGCTGCACACCATATGTTGTACTTGTTCTTTTTTGGCTGCCCCATAGCCTACCACGGCTTGTTTAACTTCTCGAGCTGAGTATTCGGCGATGCTGTTTAGGTGGCAAGTCACCGCGGTCATTGCAGCGCCGCGGGCTTGGCCTAACTTTAACGCGGCAGCAGCGTTACGCGCCATGAAAACCCGTTCGATGCTGGCTTCCCCAGGTTGATATTGCTCGATGATCTGTTGAATGCCGGCAAAGATTTGTTGTAGGCGTTGGCTGAACTCGGTGCCAGTAGTTTGAATGCAGCCATGATCAACATGATGATAGGCTTTACCTTCGATTTTGATGATGCCGTAACCGGTGCTCCTTGAGCCGGGATCAATGCCTAAGATGATCATAATAAGGCTTGTAACACATCCTCTGAGATGTCGGCGTTTGAATAAACGTTTTGAACATCATCTAAATCTTCTAGCGCATCGACTAAACGTAATAATTTTTCTGCGCTGTCTTGATCTAAGTTAACTTCGGTTGAAGCCCGCAAGGTGACTTCAGCATAATCGGGTTCAATGTGTTGGGCTTGCATGGCGTCGACGACGGCGTTAAACGTTTCTGGCGGCGTGACGACTTCCACGCTGCCGTCTGGGTATGCACTGACATCATCAGCGCCAGCTTCGATGGCGATATCCATGATTTGATCTTCATTCGCACCCGCTGCAAAATTCAGTTGCCCTTGTTTGGTAAATAAGTATGAGACGGAACCTTCAGCACCTAAATTGCCTCCGGCTTTACTGAAGGCATGACGCACTTCTGCGACGGTGCGATTTTTATTATCCGTTAAGCAATCGACTAAAATCGCCACGCCACCGGGCCCGTAGCCTTCATAGCGCATGCTTTCTAATTGCGAGCCATCCAATCCACCTGCGCCGCGTTTAATGGCGTTATCGATCGTGTCGCGTTTCATGTTGGCTTTTAGAGCTTTGTCGATCGCATCGCGCAAGCGTGGGTTAGAACCCAGATCATCGCCTCCCATACGTGCTGCGACAGTAATTTCACGGATCAGTTTAGTGAAAATTTTTCCGCGCTTAGCATCTTGCGCAGCTTTACGAAATTTAATATTTGCCCATTTACTGTGGCCAGCCATGATCAACCTCTCGTAGCAAAGAGTGGCATTTTACAGGAATGTGAGAGGGGATGGAAATCGGTAGGGGCTTGCCCTGCACATCGCGCAGGGCAAGTTGTAGCCCCCGTAACATAGTATTTTAGTTATGTACTGCAACCATAGCCAACGCCAAAGCTAGCGGCAGCGTTAGTATCATAGTCGTAGCCATCATCGAAGTCCGTTGGGAACTGATGGCTTCTGAGATCTGTAGATGCAGCATGGAGCTGATCTACAAACTCGTAAGCAAATTTAATCCTAGGTGCGACACTGGCGGCTGGGACGGCAGCAGCGTCATCACCGGCATCGTCATCATCGGCATCAAGAGCTTTTAGTCGTTTCGAAACATCATTATCACTTTCCAGCACACTATACTTAAGACTGTCTGCCTCTGTCTTTGCCCCCTGAATGGCTGTGAATATTTCAACGACACGATTATCAACAAGTGTATCAAGAGATTTCTGGCCAATAGGCTTCGCAAGTGTCTGAGCTGATTGTATGAAAGCACGCAGTTCTCGGAGTTTTGTGTGCATTTGACGTAGCCCCTCAGGCATGCGCGAGAGATCGCCATCACTTGGATCAACACCAAACTTATCAACACTAAATGCATCAGCTATTGTGTGTAATTTAGATGAGAATGCAACTGCTCTTTCGTCACGAGTAGGATAGCTGGGGATAGCGAGGAGGAACTCATCGACGTCGCTCTTTTGCTCATTCAGACTATCATTGAACCTGTTTATAGAACGAACTGCAGCAGCAGCTTTAGCTTTAGCGTCAGCAGCTTTAGCTTTAGCGTCATCATCATCGTCAGCTTTAGCTTTAGCTTTAGCTTTAGCTTTAGCGTCAGCAGCTTTAGCTTTAGCGTCATCATCATCGTCATCATCGTCACCATCGTCACCATCGTCAGCAGTAGCGAGATCATCTGAAATTTTAATCTCGAAGTCTAGCGCCTCAGACAATTTTGTAGTTATAGCAACTTCACCCAGTTGCTCTGTTGTTAGCAGCTTACACATATCAAGACTGTGTAAGAGGGTAGATTGTTGGTATTTGGGTAAGGCCAGTATGTTCTTTACAAAGGTTTTGAAATCAGCGATGCCACGAACGAACTCTGCACGTACAACATCATCTGCTGCTAAAGGAGCACCATCGTCACCATCGTCAGCAG
>SDBT01018935.1_pt1 | contig 10802 bp, 4 predicted proteins | sample 2277101 | NCBI WGS metagenome assembly SDBT01 (sample SAMN10404973, study PRJNA504765) | marine sediment metagenome | isolation source: marine sediment core GS10_PC15, 103 cmbsf | place: Arctic Ocean: Southern Knipovich Ridge | collected 2010 | reverse complement strand
ACCTGCACTTTGCGATCGTGGGATTCGACGTCTTCGGCGTTGATACCGTAATTACCGATAAGCGGATAGGTCATCGTGACGATCTGCCCCGTGTAGGACGGATCGGTGAGCACTTCCTGGTAGCCGAACATGGAAGTATTGAAGACCACTTCGCCTTGGCCGTTTCCGGTTGCCCCGAAACTTTCGCCCGTTAGCACCAGCCCGTCGGCGGTGGCAAGTTTGCATGGTTTGGCTTGCAGCATCGATTCTCCTCGAAAAACGTTTGGAGTAATTTAACGTCGTATCTGGCCGGTTTCCAGCCTAATCGGGCGTTCTTTCGGTGACGCTGGTGTGATAAGCTTTAACAGGCGGACGATTCTGCCGCTTTGATCGACAGGAAAACCACATGACGCAGAAGGATACATCTCCGAGCACAGGCTTGGCGGGGCTGGATAAAGCCCTTACAGGACTGCGTCCGGGCGACAACGTAGTTTGGCAGGTCGATAGGATCGAAAACTTTTTACCGTTCGTCGAGCCCTTCTGCCGAGGCGCGCTGGAAAGCGGGCGCAAACTGGTTTATTTCCGTTTCGCAAAGCACGATCCGCTGGTTGCCCCAGCCCAGGGCGTCGAAATCCACGAGCTCCAGCCCTCAGCCGGTTTCGAGAAGTGCGTCATGGAAATCCACCGGGTCATCAAGGCCGTCGGCGATGGTGGATACTTCATGTTCGACATGCTTAGCGATCTGACTATCGACTGGTGCAGCGATCAGATGCTGGGCAATTTCTTCATGCTGGTCTGTCCATATATTTCAGCCCACAAGAGCATCGGCTATTTTCCGATCCTGAGGGACTACCATTCGGTTTACGCCACCTCGCCGATAACCGAAACCGCCCAGGTCGTGCTCGATATCATCAGCGACGCTGGCAAGCTGTACCTGCACCCCGAGAAGGTAACCCAGCGATACTCGCCGACGATCTTCATGCTTCACGCATGGGAGGGCGACGATTTCGTACCCGTCACGCAGAGCGCGATTATCTCGGAGGTATTCAAATCGGCTCCGTGGCAGGGCCTGGAATCGTCGAGCTATCGCCTGGGCGTGTGGAACCGGCAGTTCATCCAGGCTCGCGAAGTGCTCAAAGCCGTCAGGCGCGGCGAAGCTTCGCCGGAAAAGGCCGACGCGGTCTTCAAAAAACTGCTGCGAATGGCGATCTCGCGACACGAGCGAATACTCAAACTCGCAGAAAAGCAACTGACGCTCTCTGATGTGCTGGATATATCACGGCGAATGATCGGGACTGGACTCATCGGCGGAAAGTCGGTCGGAATGCTGCTGGCCAGGGCGATCCTTGAACAATCTGACACACGCTGGTCGACGGTTCTCGAACCGCACGATTCGTTCTTCATCGGCTCGGACGTGTTCTATACGTTCCTGGTTCGCAATGACATCTGGTGGATACGCCGCCGCCAGAGAGACCCCGCCAGGTTCCTCGAAGACGCGGCTGTCGCGCGCGAGCGGTTCCTGGCCGGTACGTTTCCCGATCATATCCAGAGACAGTTCCAGGATATGCTGGACTACTTCGGCCAATCGCCGATCATCGTGCGATCCAGTTCGCTGCTGGAAGACAGCTTCGGTAACGCATTTGCGGGCAAGTACGATAGTGTGTTCTGCGTGAACCAAGGCTCGCGAGCCAAGCGCCTTGACGATTTCCTTGCCGCCGTGCGGAATATTTACGCCTCGACGATGAGCGACAAAGCGCTTACCTATCGCGCGCAGCGAGGCATGCTGGACCGCGACGAGCAGATGGCGCTGCTGGTTCAGAGGGTTTCGGGCGGAGTGTACGGCGATCTGTTCTACCCTCAGGTCGCTGGCGTGGGGCTCTCTTACAATCCGTATGTCTGGTCGAAGGATATTGACCCAGCCGCCGGCGTGATGAGACTGGTATTCGGGCTTGGTACGCGGGCGGTAGACAGGCACGACGACGATTACACCCGCGTCGTTGCACTCAACGCACCGGACCGCAGGCCCGAGGCGAATTTCGACGAGGCGAGACAGTACACTCAAAAAAGGGTGGACCTGCTCGATCTCAAGAAGAACAAATTGCTGTCACGGACGTTCGACGAAGTTGTCTCAGCCAGCGAGAACCTGCCGCTCGATATGTTCGCAACCCGGGACGACGAACTCGCCCGCCGGGCCGCTCAGGCAGGGCTCGACGACGTCCCAACCGATGCGCTGACGTTCAAGAAGTTGCTCTCCGAGACGTCGCTGGTCGACGAAATGCGCCAGATGCTCCACGCGCTGCAGACAACGTACGAATACCCGGTGGATATCGAGTTCACAGCCAATTTCATCGGCGAGAGCGAATGCAAGATCAACCTGCTGCAATGTCGCCCCTTCCAGTTTCGCAACGGAGGCGCCGCCCCAAAAGACCCCGGCCAGATTCCGAGCGAAGACCTGATACTCCAGGCCCGCGGCGCGGTCATCGGCCAGGGCAGAGAAGCCGCCATAGATCGCTTCATCTACGTTTCGCCGAGCGTCTACAGCGAACTACCAGACAGCGAGAAACACGCAGTAGCGCGCTTGATCGGGAAGATCACCCACCTCCATTCGTCCGACAAACAGATGAGGGTCATGCTTCTCGGTCCGGGCAGGTGGGGCACCACCACTCCGTCGCTGGGCGTTCCGATCAACTTCGCCGATATTCACAACGTCTCGGTTCTCTGCGAGATCGTCACGATGCGAGAGGGATTGGTCCCGGATGTTTCGCTGGGCACGCACCTGTTTTCGGAAATGGTGGAGATGGACATTCTCTACCTGGCGCTGTTCCCGTCGCAGGAGGGCAATGAACTGAAGGAGGAGTTCTTCCTGAACGCTCCCAACCGGCTGGCTGAGTTGCTTCCCGACCAGGCCAAATGGGCCGATGCGGTGCGCGTGATAGACGCCTCACAAATCGATGGGGGACGCATAGTAAAGCTCAACGCCAATACGCTGGAACAACGCGTGGTTTGCTATCTCGAGCGCGAGAGCGGCTAATCGCGGTTAGCCTTTGTTTGAAAAGTAAGGATTCGGGTGTGGCACGGCTTGCTTGACAAGACGTGTAGCCGCAAGAACACTGCTTGCGAGCAAGCAGTGCCACCCTCCATTTTTGTGTCATGGCGACTTTTTAGGCATGGTTAGCGGGTCTTAAGCCAGTCGTCTATCGAAGCGGCGGTTTGCCGGCCTGCGACGATTGCCCGGACCACCAGCGAAGCGCCCGATACTGCGTCACCGGCTGCGAATATCCCGCGCCTGGAGGTTTGGAAGTCTTCGCCTGTCCGGATATTGCCGCGCTCGTCCAATTCCAGCCCGAATGTTTCGACCAGCCCGTGATGCACCACGTGGCCAAAGCCCATCGCCAGCAGTACCAGGTCCGCTCGCATCGTGAATTCGGTTTCCGGAACCTCGGACATCTTCCAACTGCCGTCTTCGGATGGCGTCCACTCGACCTGACAGCCGTGAAGCTCATGCACCTGATCGCCGCTGCCAGCGAACTGCTTTGTCATGACGCTCCATTGTCGCTGACAGCCCTCGGCGTGCGAACTCGACGTGCGGAGAACTCGCGGCCAGAGCGGCCAGGGAGTTTCAGGATTGACGCCCTCGGGCGGTTTGGGCAGGATTTCCAACTGGTGAACTTCGGCGGCACCTTGGCGATTGGCGGTTCCAACGCAGTCGCTGCCCGTATCGCCACCGCCGATCACGACGACGATCTTGCCAGCCGCGTCGATACGAGACTCGTTGCCGATATCTTCGCCAGCGTTCAGGCGATTCTGCTGGGTCAGGTAATCCATCGCGAAATGGATGTTCTTCAGTTCGCGGCCGTCCACTTCCAGATCGTTGGGCTTACCGGCACCCATGGTGAGGCAGATCGCGTCGAACTGCTGGCGGAGATACTTCAGCGAAAGGTCTTCGCCGATGTTGACACCGGTCTGGAACTCGACGCCTTCTGCCCGCATCTGCTCCAGCCGCCGATCGATGATCGACTTATCGAGCTTGAAGTCCGGAATACCGTACCGCAGCAGACCGCCTGGCTGCTTGGCCGTTTCGAAGACGACTACGTCATGTCCGGCGCGGGCGAGTTGCTGGGCGGCTGCAAGCCCCGACGGGCCTGAACCGACGACGGCGATTCGCTTGCCGGTTTTCCGCTGGGCTATCTGCGGCTGAATCCAACCCTCCTGCCATCCGCGTTCGACGATCTGTAACTCGATCTGCTTTATCAGCACCGGTTCCTGATCGATATTCAGCGTGCAGGCGGCCTCGCACGGGGCGGGGCAGATTCGCCCGGTAAACTCCGGGAAGTTATTGGTCGAATGCAGATTGTCGCATGCTTCGCGCCAGCGGCCTCGATAGACGGCGTCGTTGAATTCGGGTATCCGATTTTCAAGCGGGCAGCCGATGCCATGACAAAACGGTATCCCGCAGTCCATGCACCGTGCGGCTTGGCGGGTGAGCATGTCTTCGGACAGGGGCAGATTGATCTCGAAGTAATCCTTCAATCGCTCATCGACGGGGCGGTGCGGTATGTCTTCTCGCCCGAATTCCATGAATCCCGTAGGTTTAGCCATCGAACACCTCCTCGGTTGCCGGAGTAGTGTCCGTTTGTCTCTGTTCGCGGTCCTTCAAGCGTTGCAACGCCCGTCGATAGTCGATCGGCATGATTTTTACGAACTTGCCCACCATGTCGCGCCATCTATCGAGTATCCGCTCTGCGGTCTGGCTGTTGGTCCACTTGGCGTGACGCGAGATCAGATCGTGCAGCTTTTCGACGTCTTGGGTCTGCCATACCGGTTCGACGTCGACCATGTCGAGATTGCACAGCGTATCGAAAAGCTGGTTTTCGTCGAGTGCGTATGCTATTCCGCCGCTCATTCCGGCAGCGAAGTTCCGCCCGGTCCGCCCGAGCACGACGACGGTCCCGCCGGTCATATACTCGCATCCGTGATCGCCTACGCCTTCGACGACGGCGATTGCGCCGCTGTTGCGGACGCAGAATCTCTCGCCGGCAAGGCCGTTGATGAACACCTCGCCCCTGGTCGCACCGTAAAGCAGTGCGTTGCCCGTGATGATATTTTCGTGAGCGGCCAGCGGGGCGTCGGTCGGGGTCTGTACGATTATCCGCCCGCCGCTGAGTCCCTTACCGAGGTAATCGTTGCTATCGCCGATCAGCCGGAGCGTAACGCCCGGAGCAAGGAACGCACCGAAACTCTGACCGGCCGAGCCGCGGAATGTCAACTCCACCGTCCCGTCGGGCAGGCCCTTAGCGCCATGTGTGGTGACGATGCGATTGGACAGTATCGTTCCGACCGTTCGGTGCACGTTGCGGATCGGGAGTTCCAGGGCGAACTTCTGGCCGGCCTCGATGGCCTTTTCAGCCTTGGCGAGTATTTTCCAGTCGAGGTGGTCTGTCAGTACGTCCGATTGGGTGCGGGTTTGGCGGGTTGCCTTGCCGCCTGAAGCATCTGGCTGCTCGAAAATCGCCGAGAAATCCAGGCCCTTGGACTTCCAGTGATCGATTGCCTCCCTGCACGAGAGCAAATCGACGCGTCCGATCATGTCATCGAGCTTGGTAAAGCCCAACTCGGCCATGATCTGGCGAACCTCCTCGGCGACGAAGAGCATGTAGTTTACAAGGTGGTCGGGTTTGCCTGCGAAGCGGCAGCGGAGTTCGGGCGTCTGGGTGGCGATGCCAGCCGGGCAGGTACCGAGGTGACACTTGCGCATCATCAGGCATCCGAGGCTTACAATCGCGGCGGTACCGAAACCGAACTGCTCGCCGCCGAGCAGCGCGCCGATTACCACATCGCGGCCTGTCTTGAGTTGGCCGTCGACCTGAACGCGGATGCGGTCGCGCAGCCCGTTCATTACCAGCGTCTGCTGCGTTTCGGCGAGGCCAAGTTCCCAAGGTCCGCCGGTGTGTTTGATCGACGAAAGCGGGCTTGCCCCAGTTCCACCGTCGTGGCCGGAGATAAGCACCTCGTCGGCGTGGCCTTTGGCGACGCCCGCGGCGATCGTGCCCACGCCCACTTCGGAAACCAGCTTGACCGAAACCAGCACGCCAGGGTTGGCGCACTTGAGGTCGTATATAAGCTGCGCCAGATCCTCGATGGAGTAAATATCGTGGTGGGGCGGCGGCGATATTAGCGTCACGCCCGGTGTGGAATGTCTCAGCCTTGCGATCTCGTCGGTAACCTTGTGGCCGGGAAGCTGCCCGCCCTCGCCGGGCTTGGCACCCTGGGCCATCTTGATCTGCAGCATCTTCGCCTGGGCGAGATATTCCAGCGTCACACCGAAGCGGCCAGACGCGACCTGCTTAATGGCGCTGTTGAGCGAATCGCCATCGCGCGGTTGGTATCTTAGCGGGTCTTCGCCGCCCTCGCCGGTGTTGCTCATTCCACCGAGACGGTTCATAGCCGCTGCCATCGTCTCGTGTGCCTCTTTGGAGATAGAACCGTGCGACATCGCACCGGTGCAGAATCGCTTGACGATTTCAGATGCGGGTTCGACGTTCTCGATGGGCACCGGTTTGTGATCGGCTGGCAATGTGAATTCGAACAGCCCGCGAAGCGTGTAGAGCTTTCGCGATTGATCGTTAATCAGCTCGGCGTATTGGGCGTAGGCTTTGGCGTCATTTGAGCGGACCGCCTGCTGCAGCAGCGTGATAGCTTGCGGGCTCCAGAGGTGCTCCTCGCCGTCGGTGCGGTAGTGGTACTCTCCGCCGAACTCCAGGGGCAGCTCGCCGGGTCTGGTCGGCTGATATGCCTGTTCGTGGCGATGCAGGACTTCGGCGGCGATGGTATCCAGCCCGATGCCGCGTATACGCGACGACGTGCCGGTGAAATATGCATCGATCACTTTCCTGTCGATGCCGATGGCTTCGAAAAGCTGGGCCGCGTGATAGCTTCGCAGCGTGGAGATGCCCATCTTGGACATCGTCTTGAGGAGGCCTTTTTTGACGGCTGCGATGTAGTTATCTACGATTTGCTCTTGGGCGAATTCGTCGGATATCTCACCGCTGCTGCGCAGATCGGCCAGAGCTTCGAACGCCAGGTACGGGTTGATCGCGTTGGCCCCGAACCCGCAGAGCAGGCAGAAGTGCATCACTTCCCGCGCCTCGCCTGTTTCGATGCACAGCCCCGCCTCGCCTCGCAGACCCTTGTTGAGCAGGCCGTGATGGACCGCCCCAGTCGCCAGCAGCGACGGAATCGGCGCATTTTCGGCCGAGGTATTCCTATCGGAGATAATGATCAGTGACGCACCGTCGCTTATCGCCGCCTCGGCGTCGGTGACAAGTTTGTCCAATGCGATGCGAAGCGATTCGGCTGGTGCATCGCCGGTCGCGTCAAACAATGCTTCGATAGTCGCGACCTTGAAATCGTCGCGATTGGCGGTACGTAATCTGTCGAGTTCTTCGTTGGTCAGTATCGGGTGGGGCAGCTTTAGTTGGCGACAGTGCTGGGGGGTTTCGTCCAGCAGGGACTGCTGCTTGCCGGTGAAACTCATGAGTGACATTACCAAGCCCTCGCGCAGCGGGTCGATGGGCGGGTTGGTCACTTGTGCGAAAAGTTGTTTGAAGTAGTTGAACAGCAGCTTGGGTTTCTCGGAGAGAACCGCCAGCGGGGTGTCCGTGCCCATCGATCCGATAGGTTCCTGTCCGTTGACACCCATCGGTTGAAGGATCATCCGCAATTCTTCTCGCGTGTATCCGAACTCTTTGAGTCTCTTGTTCAGCGTGGCTGCATCCGGAACGCTCGGCTGGGAGCTGCTGAACAGCCCGCGCAGTTCGATGCGGTTCTGCATCAGCCAGCGGCGGTAGGGCTTCTGGCGGGCGATGCGTCCCTTGATTTCGTTGTCGAGTACGATCCTGCCCTCTTCGGTGTCTACCAGGAACATCCTTCCGGGCTGAAGGCGCCCTTTCGAGCGGATTCGTTTGGGTGGGAAGTCGATCACTCCGACCTCGCTGGCCAGTACGACCAGCCCGTCGGTTGTCACGACGTATCTCGCCGGACGAAGACCGTTGCGATCGAGCGTTCCACCGACGATGCGTCCGTCGGTGAAAACCATAGCTGCCGGTCCGTCCCACGGTTCCATGACGGCTGCGTGGTACTCGTAGAACGCACGCTTGTCGGTCGAGATGTGATAGCTCGGTCCGAACGCTTCGGGGACCATCATCATCATCGCGTGCGGCAGGGACCTACCTGCCCTAACGAGCATTTCCACCGCGTTATCAAACTGTGCGCTGTCGGACGTCCCTGGCGTAAGCACCGGCAGCAGGTCGCCGTCGTCGGCACCCAGTGCACCGTTGCGGAGCAAATGCTCGCGTGCGCGCATTCGGTTGGAATTGCCCGAGAGGGTGTTAATCTCGCCGTTGTGCGAAATGCACCTGAACGGCTGGGCGAGTTGCCAGTTCGGGAACGTGTTAGTGCTGTATCGCTGGTGGACCAGCGCCAACGACGAGGTCATCTTCGGATCGGACAGATCCTGATAGTATTTGAACAATTGCGGGGCGAGGAACATGCCCTTGTAGCAGATAGTTCTGGCGGACATCGAGACGATGTAGAAGTCTTCGGCCTGGGAACCGAGCTTTTCGCGTACCAACCGTTCGGTTCTCTTGCGGGCGAGGAAGAGTGCACATTCGAGTGCATCGCCGCTGCGTCCGAGCCCGTCGATGAACGCCTGTCTGACAATCGGTTCGGCCTTCTTGGCCAGTTCACCGAGGCCGGAGTTGTCGCCGGGAACGTCGCGCCATCCGATCAGCTTCATTCCGTAATGGGCAACCGCTTCTGAGAGCAATTCCTCGCACAGCGAGCAGACGCGCGAGTCTTTCGGTTCGAAGAGCATCGCCGCGCCGTAGCTGCCCTGATCGGGCAGTTGCAGGTCGAGCTTATCGCACTGGGCTGCGAAGAATTCGTGCGGGAGTTGGAAGAGGATTCCCGCCCCGTCGCCGGTCAATTCGTCGCTGCCGGAGGCTCCGCGGTGTTGGAGGTTGAGCAGGATACGATTGCCATGTTCGAGAATCTGATGGCTGCGCGCACCGTCTATGTTTACGACGGCGCCTATTCCGCACGCATCGTGTTCGCGTCTGGCCTCGTACAGGCCGATATCTTTTGGGGCCTTAAAACTCATTAGCGTGAGCCTGAGAGGGGCAAAGTACCAGCCCTATCAATTCTACTATGTCCAGGTCAGCTATCGCACGTCGCGGCAGCTAATGCGACTAATCCCGTCTAGGATAGCATACTTTGTGGCGGTTCGGTACTCGTTCTTTTCTCGGTACAAAGATACAAAACCAGCGGCCTGAGCCACTGGTTTCAGTATCGGCTTCTTATTACAGTGATATTTGTCTCGTCTTATCGCCAGTCGACGATCAACTATCGTAATACAGTGCAAACTCATGCGGATGCGGCCTCAACGCCATAGGATCGAGTTCCTCTTCCCTCTTCCACTTGATCCAGGATTTGATGAGTTCTTCGGTGAACACTCCGCCGACGAGCAGGAAGTCGTGATCGGCTTCCAGAGCGTCGATGGCTTCGCCGAGGGTAGCGGGAACCTTCGGAATCGCGGCGAGTGCTTCGGCGTCGAGTTCGTAGATGTTCTGCTCGAGCGGTTCGCCCGGTGATGTCTTCTTTTCGATACCGTCGAGTGCAGCCATCAACATTGCAGGCCAGAGCAGGTAACCGTTTGCCGTCGGGTCGGGGCAGCGGAACTCAAGACGCTTGGCCTTGGGGCTGTTGGAGTACATCGGGATACGCATTGCTGCCGAACGGTTACGCGCCGAGAGTGCGAGGTTCACCGGAGCTTCGAAGCCCGGAACCAGGCGACGGTAGCTGTTGGTCGTCGGTGCTCCAAACGCCAGCAGTGACGATGCGTGGGCGAGGATACCGCCGGCAGAGTGCATCGCCATTTCCGAAAGGCCGGCGTACTGATCGCCCGCGAACAGCGGCTCGCCGTTTTTCCAGAGCGAGATGTGCGAGTGCATGCCCGATCCGTTGTCTTCAAATATGGGTTTGGGCATGAACGTTACGGTCTTGCCGGCGTTCTTGGCGACGTTCTTGATGATGTACTTGTACCACATGAACTGATCACATATGTCGGTCAGCTCGGAGAACCTTATGTCGATCTCGGTCTGTCCGGCGGTGGCGACCTCGTGGTGGTGCGCCTCGACTTGGATGCCGACTTTAAACAACTCCGCCGTCATGTCCGCACGGAGATCGCCGTAAGTATCGGTCGGGCTCACCGGGAAGTATCCGCCCTTGAAGGAAGGCTTGTAACCGAGGTTCGGTTCTTCGAAGCGTGCAGTATTCCATGCACCTTCGACCGAGTCGATCTTGTAGTAGCCGGTGTGCTGGTTCTGCTCGTAGCGGACTTCGTCGAAGATGAAGAATTCCGGTTCCGGTCCGATAAAGCAGGTGTCGGCGATTCCGGTTTCTTTGAGGTACTCAGCGGCGCGGCGTGCGACGTGGCGCGGGCACTTGCCGTAATCTTCCCGAGTCTCGGGATCTACGATGTTGGCAAGGACGCTGACGGTGGGGCGGGCGAAGAACGGATCGATCTTCGCGGTATCCGGATCGCAGACAGCCATCATGTCCGACTGGTGGATTTCCTGCCACCCGCGAATGGACGAGCCGTCAAAGCCCAGACCTTCGGTGAAAATGCTTTCGTCGGCAGTGGCGACAGGGTACGAGCAGTGCTGCCACGTCCCGAGCATGTCCACGAACTTCATGTCGATCATTTCAATGCTGTTCTTCTTGCAGAATTCGAAGAATTCCTTCGGCGTCATTTTGAATAGCTCCTT
>SDBT01018934.1_pt1 | contig 10803 bp, 15 predicted proteins | sample 2277101 | NCBI WGS metagenome assembly SDBT01 (sample SAMN10404973, study PRJNA504765) | marine sediment metagenome | isolation source: marine sediment core GS10_PC15, 103 cmbsf | place: Arctic Ocean: Southern Knipovich Ridge | collected 2010 | reverse complement strand
AGCTTGAGCTGTGGGAACTGGAGCTGTGAGAGCTGGAACTATGAGAACTTGAGCTGTGACTCGACGAGATTGAACTTGAAGAACTCGAATGACTCGAACTGCTATGACTACTTGAACTGTGAGAACTGCTTGAGGCCGCTACAACCTTAAACGCCACCATCGCAAAGGCTGAAAAGAACCAGATACCTTTACTGGCCGGAGTAACCGCAGCCATTCCCATTTCAAGACTATTAACATACGCTTGCGTCCATGCGTTTGCACCAACGGGCGTATCAGTAGGATGATATCCTTGTATCCAAGTCGGGTCTTTCGGATCCGCTATGTTATCATCGGTTAACGGCGAGCCAGCATCATCACTGCACCTAATACGCCAGCCGTAATCATCAGCACCGCCACCCTCAGTTTTGTAATACCACATGAAGTTGACAGCTTCAATAGTATCAGAGCCGCCAATACCGGCAAGATTACCAGAACCACAATCGTCCATCGTCACCGAATAACGGTCAAGCCCGGCGCCATCCTGCAAGTTGAAACTGTCAACAGAAAGTGGGTCATCGTCTAATTCTGTATAATTTGCAACAGCATTATCGAGATGATTAGCCCAACCGTTGACTTTAGAAGTTGCTGTATCCTGGTCAGTTCCCTCTCCTACCGGACGGGCGGCTAAAATGCGGATGTCACCGAGGTCGCCTGCTACACCTAAATCTTCAGCAATAACAACATCATCAAAATATAAATCTGCGTTACAAGTAGTCAAAACCCCAAGAAATACTCGTAAATAAAATGATCCCGCAGCGTAAGAAACCTCTTCGTTGCCATTTATATAAAGTACTCTATTCCCAGAATTAGGTAAACAAACAGATAGCCTATACCATTCACCGGTATTGAGTTGGCTTGATGTGCCTCGATATGTACCATCATAATAAACTTCAATATAATTATCATCGGTTAAAACAAGTTCAAAATCATCATCAGTGCCCTGACCTAAAATTAGACAATCTACACTTGGCGTGCTGGCAATGTATAGATAGAAACTAATGCCTCCTTTAGTATAACTCTCAAAGATCGGTTTAAGTTTAGTTACACCGGCTACCGCTGCTGTCGTGCTACACCGCATCCCGTAACCGCCAGTATGAGCTGCACCTGCAACGAACGTAGGCGAACCTTGAACGCTATCCCAAGCGTCTGCCGTGCCAGTTTCAAAACCATCATGGAAAGCTAATGTCATTTACAGCCACCATTCCCCAGTAATCGGGCCAAGTTCTTTGTTCTGACATTTCGAAGTCAGCGTCAGCGGAGCGTCGTCAATAATATGTATCCATATCCACATTGAGACCTCTATCACATTCAAACCATCCACCCATCGCCATACAGGTAGATTGTCCGGGTCTGTCCATACCTGATGGTCTTGGTCATAATCTGCTCTGAGATAAGTGTGTGCAAACGGGGCTGTAATTGGAGCCATTCGTTGAACTTCGCTTCTTTCTTTTTGAGATTACCGGCAATGCCAGCAAGACGGCCTTGAACATTCAGCTTCGATTCAAGAAACTGAAAATTGCCAGTCATTACCATATTGATGCCGTCTGTTAAATCTAAGCTTCTGAATGGAGGCATTTTGTTCCTTTCTGTGGATAGTCCCTGCAAATCTGTGGTCTGGTTTCATATATGCCGCACAAATTCTCGGCGGTCAAAAACGGACATGGATCGCCACGATTCGGTTTGCCGCCTATCACCCACGGATGTTTCTTTTCAGCCATGTATGCCCTCGTTTTCGGATTGCCGACACGCTGAATCGGAATAACAACTTGCCACAGCCTCGGCTCGCGATTCATATCCTCGATAGTCAGCGTAATACTAAACTTGTGGCAGCATTTTCCGCATTGCTTACACGACATTGGACATCGCCTCCTTCAGCTCGGTCGCCAGCGGATAATGTACTCGAAGTAAATTCTCAAGCCTATCGCTGATTCCCTTCACCCCTAAATGACATCTATCCAATGCGTGCGTTTCCCATGCAATACGATTGTACGGGTGGAAGTGGGCGACCTTGATTTGACCATCAATCTTATCACTCTCGCCCCACCGCTGCCTATAATTTGAGCAGCCTACATTGTAATCAAAGTTTAATTTCGTCACCCTCTTGTTCTTCTTAAAGACTCGGTTCAGGACGTTCTCCTCATAGGTCGCCTCTTCTTCTTCCAGCATGTCTATAATCTTATCCACTATATCGACAGCGGACTTCTTCCAGAATATAGAACCGCCGTTAAACTTACGATTGTCATACGTAGCCCCGGCAACGTCCTTCATTTCGGGAAGGTCAAACCATATATTCTGCCATGCGTCGAGGTCATGCGCCCACAGAGAATCGCATTCCTTCAGGGCGTGCCGGACGCCGTACATCTTACTGGCCGTCGGGCATAGCGGGTTGAACTCTATCCGCTGGGCCTTGACGCCATACATATCGTAATCAAAGTTGGCCGTCAGGATAATATCTTCCGGCAACCAGCCAACGCTCAGACTGTTTAGAATCTGGGCGTCCAGCAGGACTTTGATCTTGTCCAGCTTGTACCGCGAACTCTTAGTCACATTGGCCGTTAGGCAATTCTTCATGTTCTTCTCAATAGCATGTATTCTCGCTTGTTGTTATTGTCGGGCTTATCTACTTCAAAGTAGATATCCTGACCGTCTTCGTCTCGCTCCCCTTTGTCGTTGCGCTTATATAACTGATGCGTGTCTTTGAACTCGTCAAACCATTTACCCCACGCCTCCAACGTCCCGCCAAAGCGATGCAGCTCTATATTGAACTGAATCGCACCCCTTATAAGCGGAATGGATTTCTCGTCATTCAGGATAAACCGCTCGCCGCCTTCACAATCGACCTTGACGATATACCTCCCCTTTATATGTAGGAATTCAAATATCTCTGTAATCGTTTTACTGTCTGCTAAAAATTCCGGTACTTCCGGCCACCATTGTTTGTCAGCTTCGGCATAGAATTTGTGGGCACCCTGACGCTTCCTCTCGAAACACATCGGCTTGCCGTCACCCAATGCAAAGTTATAAGTCTTGAATCCCCAATCGTCACCCAATCGCTTCAATCTTTTGTAATCCTCATGGCACGGCTCAATCGCCCTTATCTTCGTGTAGGGATCAACCGACTTGAACAGCAAAGATGTAGCTCCTACGCACGCCCCGATGTCAAGAAAATAGTCTACGGATTTAGGTTTATATTTCCTTATCGCGTAAGTGTCATATCGCCAGATTCTATGAGCCATCCCAATTCCTCCTTCTTAAAACAAATTCAGATCGCCAATTCTCTTTTTCTGGGCCAGTGGTCTCTTCGTAAACACATTTATCGCCATCCTTATCCCTTGTCCTGAAAAGCAATATGTGGGTGTCCGCAAACTGACGGAACCATTCATGCCATCGCTCTTCTTCCCCGCCGAAGCCCCTGTGATATTCTAAATTGAACTGAATTGAATTCCTTATAATATCAACACTATCGGTATCGTCGAGAATGAATCTTTCGCCGCCCTCTGTATCGGATTTGATAATATACCGTTTCTTTATCCCGAACAGCCTGAACATCTCCGGCAACGATTTGCTATCTACGAAGTATTCTGGATCCTCCGGCCACCATTGCTTTTCCTCTGTGGTATAAAACCGATGACCCTGCGGCGACCTTCTGCCAAAGCATAATTTCTCACCGTTACCCAATGCCAGGTGATGACAGCGAACGTCCCACGTTCCAGCAGCCACCTTCAAAACTTCGTAGTTTTCCAGGCACGGCTCAACCGCTATCACTTTCGCATTCGGGCAGACCGACTTAAACAGCACAGACGCAGTGCCTACACAAGCCCCGATATCGAGAAAATAGTCTATCTTATCGGGAGCGAATTTCCGCAAGTCGTACTGATCACAAGCCCATATATCACGAGATTTCATATCTCTATCTTTTCCTTAAAGTTTTTAGTCACAGTTGCCTTGCCCCATTCTCTACCTTGGTTGGCTACGAATACGCTCTCGGCGAGATTCTTCCACGAGAGTTCCCTGTTCTCGCGTCTTGTCTTGTCCCAATGCTCGGCCAGGTTGCTGTCCTTCTTTTTTGATGGCGTCTGTATCCGGTAAAAGTATCCACTGCCCCATTTGACGAGCTTGAAACCCAAGCCGACAGCCCGCTCGACTAAATCCTGATCGTCGTGGCCATAGCCAAGAAAGTCCTCGTTGTACCCGCCCAATTCTATAAACTCATTCTTGTAAAATCCTATACGTCCGTGCATAATAGTTATCTGCTTAGTCTTGCAGAATATTGTCTTTTCGGGATTCTCATCGGCCTGAGTATTCAGCCAGTGAGCAAATGACATATCTACCGGCTGGCCATCAAAAACAAAATTGTCGGCATCGACACTATTCACAATATCCCCCGTCGCCAGCTTGAAAGCCACGTTGCGAGAATGAGTCATGCTGTAGCTCTTCGGCTCGTCCGTTCGGTAGTAGACTAATCGGCCGCTATTGATATGCTTCATCATTTTATGGCGAATCCAACTATCTAAACCGTCGGACGAGTTGTAGTCCAATAATACAAATTCCAAATTGGGATAGTCCTCATTCGCATAGATGTTCGCCGGCAGCGTAATCATCAAATCATCCAGCCTGTTCATGCAGGTCGTACAAAAACTTATTCGGCGATGCGTTTTAATATGAAATAACTCCTTCGTACCCTATTATTCGGTTTGTGTATTTCGTTGGTTACTATCTCGAAACCCGGAAAGCTGGCCGCAAGCATTTCATCATACCTGTCTGTGTCAACATAATCCAAGAAATCCGGTCTGTTACAATCCCACCAATCCGGCTCATCCAGAATCGGGAACATGCAGACGAAGTATCCTGTACAAACCAATCTCAAGCCGCGAACCAGCCCGTCAAAATCCAAGCAATGCTCCAACGCCTCAATTGCAATAACTATATCGAACTTTTTGAACTTTAATATCGGATGTCCGTATATGCGGGCCATGTCGCACTTGGTTATCAGCTTTGTCTTGTACAGGTCAATTCCCATAGCGTCGTAACCGTTGTCAAGAAATGACTGCACCTCGCTATCGTCCCGCGAACCCAGACACAAAACCGTCTTGCCCTCAACGCCGTTCTCCCGCATATTATCGACAACCCACTGGCGCCGCGGGCCGCGCCTAATTGTTCTGGTCTTTCGTATCTGCGCGTAGCTCCTTTGTTGCGCCAGATAATCTTTATAAGATTTGTATTTGTATTTAGCGATGGAGCCACTCCTTGAATATTTCCCGGGCCGGGCCGAACTCCTGATCCAAAACCTTTATATACGAGCAAAACGCATATTCCCTGTTATTGGTCACCGGATTGCATTGTACCGCTCTGTTTATCAATACCTGATAGCCATTGGCCTTGCATAAGTTCTCGAAAAATTCAAGCGTATAGTGAAAACTACCGTGCCCACTGAATGACCCGACCATCGGCACTGTATGGACGTAAAGACAGCCTGGCTTGCCCATATCGTGAATATTCTTCCATGCTGTCCAGTGACCGACGCCCTCCATCCAGTCCTCGAAACCGCGAACATGCTCCATATCGCCGAAGTCGGTTACGATATCAAAATACTTCGTGAATTTAGGGATAGGCATCGGCAACGTCAAATCCAGAGGAATGGCACCGTCCAGACCATTCCAGTCAATAGAATGGTGGTTGCAACCCAGGCCCAAAAAGTAAACCTTGGATATCGATGTATCAATCTCATAGTTTTTCTGAGCGTTCTTCCTGATTCGCTGATTACCCAATTCGAGCAGCCGGATATCTTTGAGGTCGGTTATCCCCGCAGCCTCGGTCGATTCATATAGAAATTTCAATGTGTCCGTATTTGTGCCCATATCAGACAATCTCCATCAGCTTCTTAATCACGTTCTCTGTGTGAAACTCGTTTGATATGCGTATCGAGTTCCGGCTCATTGTTTCTATCACTTTCGGATGCTCTATCAGGTAAACAATCGCCTTGTGATAGTCATCGAACTTCTTACATAATATGCCATTATTCCACGTGAGAACCTGGTCGGAAGTTCCGCCCCGATTAAGTGCTACTATCGGCAAGCCGGCTATCATGGCCTCAGCGATAACCCTTGCCCACGGCTCCTCGCGTTTGTATTCTGGGAAGAATACGAACACATCCAGTTCGTCGAGAAAATCGGCGACCGGCTTTTCGTTCTCTTTGAGACACGATCCTTTCATGCCCTTGGCAATAGCATCTTTCATTCCCATGAATCGAAACTCCGCCAGTGGATATCTTCGCGTTATCTTCTCTTCCAACTTCGGCCAGTCAGGATTCCACTTACTGCCGAGCCGCTTGGAATGGCAGCCGAAAATCTTGGCATTTGTTCGCACTCTGGTCTTTATAGTTTCGGGATTGATAGGACTGCCCAAAATATATCTCGGCAGCATTCGTACCCGCTCGTATCTGTCCTGCTTGGTTATCTCGTCAAAGAATTTTCTATTGGTGGTAATAATACCCACATCCGTAAACTTCGCAATCTCGTGAAGGTGCTGGGATGGACTAACGAGGAAGTTGTATAGAAACATCATCTTCTTAATATTTACAATCGGAACGGGCGTGCTGTGGCGATGACTTTTTCCGTTCCAATAGTCTATTGTAGAGAACTCCCGGCAGTCGGTATTAACTACAATCACACAGGCGGCCTCGACGAAGTGTGCCGATTTCGTCAAGGCGTCCGGAACTACAGTTACCCCATCGTCAACCAGCTTGTTAAGCGAATCAGGGAACCCCTTCTCGGCCAGAATATACGCATGATGGGGCGTGTGCTTCTGGATCCCGTTGGCAAGCTCCACGCACCGCCGCTCCGAGCCGCCTGCCATATCAAATTTTGAGAATATAGCTATCACACAAACAACCTCTATCTTTCGTCTGTCCTTTCGTTTATTGAATCTCTTGCGTGGGAAATGGGATAAAACTTTATGTCCTTATCCCACTCCACACCACGCTCATCAGCCAGTCTTGTAAAACAACGCAAACATATTAACGAATTTATCTGAGAACTATGAACCGATAATTCCCATACCTCATTCGGTACGTGAAAACCGACACGGCTTACCTCGTGGCATAAACTGCATATCTCTCTATGTGACTTGCGCTCCATTATTCGGCTACCTTAATTGAACTCCAATACCCCACCCGTATAATACGTCTGAATCGCCCGTATTACATCGTCGGCCTTTATCATATCCATGCACTTCGGTATCCGGATCGGCGGCTTTGTCCTGAGTTCGACCGGATGCAGGCACAATTCCTCGGTGTCCTTCTTATCGCCGTCGCCTACCAACTGGCACCGGCTCTTCCAGCAGCCCCCGTTATCGCAACATGTCATGGCGCCATTCACAGCCAGAAATCTATGGTGCGGATACGCCTCCCACTGGACGGGTTCCCTGCCACCGGCTATAACTACCCCCGGACGGTTTAAGAGGCCGTGCTTGGACTCTATGGCCGCTGCGAGGTGCATCAGCAGACTGACCCCGGTAATCACGCCGGACGAATGATATACCAGACGAATCAACTGCCGAAGATCGGTCTTGCCTATAAGATTGACTACGCCGTGCAATTGAGGATGCCAGTGCTCCTTCTGGCCGACCTGGACAAATGTAATCTTGCCCTTAAAATGATTTATTACCTTCTGATATGAAATCAGGCTCCACCATTTAGCCGTGAAGTCGTACTTGCCGCCTGCATTGATTATCCAGAATCTGTCTTTGATCCCCATGTCCTCGATTTGAGACGTCCAGCCCTTCTCCTCATCGCTGATATGAATATCGCCCTTAAACGAGGTCGGCTTTATTTTGAGGCTCAGCTTGTCCTCAAGAAATTGTCTAAAGGCGTGGATGAAATGATGCTGCCCCTCATTGCTCTCGTGAATCAATGGATAGTCGGCTTTAATCAGCTCGCCTTTAATCCCTCTGGTCAGGTGGGGATTATTCTCCCACAACTCCGGCCCGGCAGTATCGACGTCAATCTCTATATCGGGATGCGATAGTTTCAAATCTCTTACCGCAGCCGTCAACATTACAATATCGCCGGGACTCTGATAGTTTTTAAGAATGTATTTCATAATTAATAATTATGGTATCCAATCGATATCGTTGCCGTTTCCGCATCGCCAGACGATGCGAGTTTCGCCTGGATCTGGGTGTTCTTCAGTTGGATCGCCATCATTACGGGGACCGGCGCCGCCGTCACTACATTGGCAATGCCCGGCTGCACCCCAAACCGCACCCTTGCTATCTCTGTTGTCGCCGCATAAAGTACGAGTTCATATATCTCATCGTCCGTAACATTCTCGACGGTCAGCCAGTGTATATCGAAGTCTAAGGCAATCGTATTTATTGGAACTATCTCGACGAAGTTTCCGAGTGTCCAGATTGCACCAGACAGAACTGCAACGCCGCCGGCAAGAGTCGGGTAAACTTTTGCTGTAGAGTGCGCGTGTTCTTCCATTACTCTCACGTTATCGAATGTTGTTGGTTTGCCTGATATATGTTCAATCATTAGGCGTTCACCACCTTTCCATTTCCGCTTAGCGGGGTCCAGAAACAATAGAACCGAATTACCCCGCTATTGACTTGGGCACTCAAAGTCAGTATGACATCATTGCCGTCCGTTACAATATATGAACGAATGCGGTCAATGGGCTCAATATCGTTGTCCGGCGTTTGGTCCACCCAGATACCACGGGCATCAAGGTCGGCACTTGCCGAATCAACAATCATTGCATCCGTATTGCCTACAACGCCCAGCCGGATATTCGCCGTGGTGTTCGGAACACAATCAGTAGTAATCACCGGGATTATTCTGATAATCACATCGCCCGTGACCGTAAAGACAGATACAGTCCCGGAGCTGTTGGAAAACGTAATGTCCTGAATCAGGCTGTTTTTGCCCAGAGCCTCTACTTGCTGATTCGTTGATATTATCCCATTTAATGTTAACATAACTCAACTTCTTTTTTCAATCCAAACAACCTCTAATCTGACGAACTCGAACTGCTGTGGCTCGAACTTGAATGGCTACTCGATACCGAGCTGCTGGAAGAACTGTGACTACTCGACACAGAACTACTGGACGAGCTATGAGAGCTGCTCGAATGGCTACTGGAAACTGAACTGCTCGATGAGCTATGACTCGAACTCGAATGACTCGATGATTGACTCGAAGAACTGTGCGAAGAACTTGACGACGATATGGTATTGACCGTCAGCTTGCCAAGTATCTCGACATTGCCCCTGAATAGCGCATCCTGATATACCTCGGTTGGTGTTCCATTTATCGTTAGCATGACTACATTCCTATATAGCTAAATGTGACCTCAAGTCCATAAGTTCTGGTGTTGCCGTTATTGTAGGCGAAATCAATCTCGTCATTGCCCATAACCGGAATCGGCGGGTCGGGAACCCAAACGACATCTTGCACTGCGTTCATAGCCTGACTGTATAGCAATACGTCGTAAACGGGATCAGTCGCCGAATCTATCGTAACCGTAAAGTTCTCGACAGCACCGCCCGCGGCCGATAAGTGCAACTTGACAGCCACTATTTTGATCGGCCTGGCAGCCTGAAGGGTCGAGGCTATTGCCGCGTTCCCCGTAGCCCTATGGATTTTTAATGCTTCACTACTCATTATTACCTCCGTTTCTTTTTGTTGCCCTGCGAAAACGGTCTGATATCGGCTGTCTCAGCGACTGGCTCGACCATTGCAGTTTCAGCCTCCGCCTTAGCTTTGGCCTCAGCTTCCGCCTTTTCTTTGGCCTCTGCCTTAGCCTTTGCTTTGGCGTCAGCCTCCTCTTTAGTCTTGGCTTTGAGTTCGGCTTTACTAATCTTGTATATCTCAGCAACGCCATCGCTAATCGCCCACTTTGCCTTACTCTCGGCGAAGATAACAATCTGGCCCGGTTGAAACGGCCCCCACGCCTTTAACATTCTCATTTTAATCTTCTTCATTTTGAATTCTCCTTATTATTTAATTTGTTTCGGTAGACTTTCCTCTGGCACCCTACACCATTCAGGAATGCCTTCTTCAGTACAAGTATTCATATATTGATGAGTTGGTTTTGAGCCCTTATCGAAAGTGCCCGGCCACGTCACCATGAGCTGCATGTGCCCAATCAAAACCTGTGGGGCGAGACATACTTTAAGCCCGCTATTTCTCCAGTTCTTCCAGAAATAAATGTCGTCATCGAGCTTTCCATCGTCCCATCCGCCATTTTTGTCCGGTACACCAACGAACCACGGCTTTTTGAGTTTAGCGAATGCCGATGCTCTGAATAAAGTCAAGCCGAAATGTCCTGTATCGATTTCAATTGAATCAGTACTAACATCGTATTCATGGTTGGCTTTGGTTGTATCATTCACGCCAGCCAGCACCCTGTCGTTATCCCGCTTAATTTGTATAGGCAGAAAAGCATCAACGTCAGGATACTTCACCATGAGTTGACATAGTGCCAGGAAATGATCTTCTTCGTAATAACTGTCGTAATCCAATGTGACAATCCAATCCATACCCTTTGCAATATTAGCCTCTATCATCCTTGTGAGAATCTGACTCCAGAATACGCCGTAGCCTACCTCGAACTCTACTCCCATCGGTGCGAAAACTTTCGCTGCACACATTAAATTATTAATAAATCCTATGCGAGGGCATGACATTATAGCTGCTATTCTTTTCTGTACCCTTTGGGTTGTTCCTGTCTCCATAGTCAGGTCGTCCAAGTCTTTATCATC
>SDBT01018933.1_pt1 | contig 10803 bp, 6 predicted proteins | sample 2277101 | NCBI WGS metagenome assembly SDBT01 (sample SAMN10404973, study PRJNA504765) | marine sediment metagenome | isolation source: marine sediment core GS10_PC15, 103 cmbsf | place: Arctic Ocean: Southern Knipovich Ridge | collected 2010 | reverse complement strand
AAAAGCACAGCGGCCAAAGCCGCACCGGCCGCCCGCCATTTCGGCCAAAACACTCTGTCCAGAATCATGGCCCTACTCCCTACAGTTTTCTAAACGCTTATTATACCAGAAACACCGAGCCTGTCGAGCGATTATTCCCTATGACGGCCACCCGTCAAGTGGGGGTTAGATTCCACCCCGGTGATCTTTGGAATCAAGCGGCCCCGCCCGGGGCGCCCCGGTTCCACTGACGATGCGTGTCGGCTATCCTCTAGCAACCGAGTGGAGAAAGGCACGATAGACGAAAAATATGGCAAGTAAAACTTCAACCGACGCTCCGGAAGTCCAGCTTTTTACCGACGGTGGTTGCAGCGGAAACCCTGGACCGGGGGGTTGGGCATTTCTCCTGAGGCATCTCCCCACCCGCAAGGAGCTAGAGCAGGCGGGCGGCGAGCCGGAAACCACCAACAACCGCATGGAAATGATGGCCGTGATCGAGGGCCTATCGGTCCTGAAGCGGTCGACCGCCGTCGAACTGGTCACTGACAGTACCTATGTCGGCAAGGGATTGACGGACTGGCTTCCGAAATGGAAGGCCAACGGCTGGCGACGAAAACGCGGAAAAGTCGAGCCCGACATCAAGAACGAAGACCTCTGGCGACGCCTCGACCAGTTGGCCACCAAACACCACATTCGTTTCACCCATGTCCGTGGCCACACGGGCCATCCGGAAAACGAACGCTGCGACACGCTGGCCGTGGCCGCCTATCAGAAGTATTTGTAGGAGAGACAGAGGGGTTAGGGATAGAGAATCGGGTGTGCCACTGCTTCGTAGAAGCAGTATTTTTCCGCGAGGAATAGATGCAGCACAGCTTCTGCGAAGCAGTGGCACACACTGCTTCAACGGCCCCTAACCCCCATGCCCCCAACCCCCATGCCCGAAAAGTCGCCCGCCGAGGCACTGGCCACGCCCGTGCAATTTCTCCACGGCGTCGGACCACGCCGCGCCGAGGTCGTCGCACGGCTCGGGCTGCGCACGGCTCGCGACGTTCTCTTCTTCTTCCCTCGCGATTATGAGGATCTCTCCGATCGGCGCGAGATCGACCAACTCGAAGAGGGTATCTTGCAGTCTGTGGTCGGCGTGGTCGAAGAAATTGATGTCCGCTCGAGCGACGCCGGCCGCTCGGTGCTGGGTGTGCTGATCCGCTGCGAATCGGGTTACGTTCGGGGGATCTGGTTCAACCAGCCGTCTGCCCGGGAGCGGTTCTCGTATGGCCAGCGCGTCATATTCTCCGGCAAACCGAAGTACCATGGCCTGGCCTGGGAGATGACCCATCCGCAGGTGGAAACGCTGGCCGAGGACGAACCGCTCCCGCCGGGAAAACTCCTGCCGATCTATCCGCTGACCGAGGGTTTGCGTCAGTGGGAGATCCGCAAGATCGTTCGCTCCGTGCTCGATGGCTATGCCGCGCTGCTCGAGGAGGTCTTTCCCGAGGACTATCTCGAGAGCCACGATCTGTGGCCGCTGAGTCGGGCGTTGCCCGAGATCCATTTCCCGGTCAGCGACGAGACGCTGGCCCATGCCCGACGCAGGTTTGTCTACCAGGAGTTATTCATTCTCCAACTGGCGTTGGCGGTCAAGCGTCACCAGCAACGCGGCGGAGAATCGGCCCCGTTGCTTCCGGCGACGGCAAAGCTCGACGCGAGGATCCGCCGGCTATTCCCCTTCGAGCTCACGGCCGGACAGCAGCAGGTGATCGGCGAGATCTCGGGCGACATGGCCACCGGCGTGCCGATGAACCGGCTGTTACAGGGCGATGTGGGCAGCGGCAAGACGGTGGTGGCCGTCTACGCCATGTTGATGTGTGTCGCTGGCGGCTATCAGGCGGCCCTGATGGCGCCGACCGAGATCCTTGCCCGACAGCACGCCTTGACCATGGAGAAGCTTCTCTCGGCCAGCAAGGTCCGCCACGTCCTGCTGACCGGAGGTCTTTCCGGCGGCCAACGTCGGGATCTGTTGCGGCAAATCGCCGACGGAGAGGTCGATCTGGTCATGGGTACCCAGGCGATTATCCAAGAGGATGTCCGCTTCGCCCGACTCGGACTGGTCGTGATCGACGAGCAGCACAAGTTCGGCGTCCGCCAACGTGCCGTCCTCAAAGGAGCCGGCCTGCGACCTCATTATCTCGTGATGACGGCCACCCCCATTCCGCGAACCATGACCATGACCCTCTTCGGCGACCTGGACGTCTCGACGCTCCGCGATAGTCCGCCGGGCCGACAGAAAGTCCACACCTATCACGCCGGCGAGGACAAACGCGAGCGGTGGTGGAAGTTCTTCCGCGAGAGGCTTCGCGAAGGTCGACAGGGTTACGTCGTTACGCCCCTGGTCGACGAATCCGAGGAAGTGGCCGCTGCCAGTCTCGAGGAGACCTACGAATCCTTGGCCAACGGCCAGTTGGAGGCCTTTCGCCTGGGCCTGATCCACGGACGCATGAAGGCGGCGGAAAAAGACGCCGTTATGGACGATTTCCGCAGCGGGCGGATCCAGGTGCTGATCTGCACTTCGGTCGTCGAGGTCGGCGTGGACGTCCCGAACGCGACGTTGATGACCATCGAAGACGGCCACCGGTTCGGTCTGGCCCAATTGCACCAACTCCGCGGCCGGATCAGCCGCGGCAGCTTTCCCGGCTATTGCACGGTCTTTGCGGATCCGCCGACCGACGAGGCAGCCCGGCGACTGGCGGCCTTTGTCGGTTCGACCGACGGCTTCGAGTTGGCCGAGACAGATTTCGCGATTCGCGGCCCGGGCGATCTGTTCGGCACGAAGCAACATGGTCTGCCGCCGCTTCGGATCGCCGATCTGTTGCGAGACGGGGAGATACTCGGGGAGGCCCGACGCGACGCGGCAGCGATCACGGCCCTCGATCCGGGGCTTTCGGACCCCTCGAACAAACGGCTTCGCCGCATGACACTCGCCCGCTACGGCAAGGCCCTTGAACTGGGCGACATCGGGTAGGGGATCGCCCCTCGGTAGCCGGGGGATATGCCGTTGTAGCTACGTTCGCCAGAACGTGGTTGTAACCTGCGAGACGCCCCACGTTCTGGCCAGCGTAGCTACAGAGCGTGAAGAATCCCGGCTGCGAGAAAAACTCTCCGATATTTATTTCAGTGGCACTTGCAATGCCATCTCAGTCTAGTACACAATGGATTATGCGGATTAACTCGGAAACCTCCTATGAAAAGGGTGTGGCGGTATGCAGATAGCACGAATGTTTGTTGGTCGGTCCGGTGGCTTGGCCATGTTGATTGCTCTGTTGGTTCTTGGGTTCGTGTCGTCTGAAGCGGCTCGGGCCAGTATCGTCGGCTTTGGCGACACCACCAACTGGACCTTCTCGAACAATAACGCAGGATTCGAGGCAAACGTTCCGCGGATTAACACCGTGGCCAACGAGGCTACCATGACCACCCGAAATAGCGGCATTGCCTCGAGCCTCTTCTATATGTATCAGCAGAACATCAGCGTCTTCTCTGCCCAGTTCGACTACATCAACGTCTGGCCTGATTCGGCCAACAACACGGAGGGCGATGGCGTTGCGTTCGTTATCCAGAACGACCCGTTCATGGGATCCTATGCCATGGGCGGCGAAGGCGGAGCGGCCGGCTACGAGGGTATCCCCAACAGTGTCGCGATACTGATCAACCTCTACGACGACCAGGATGCCCCCAGCATTAAGTTCGGGGAGAACGGCAGTTGGCTCATCGGCACGTCGACCCTTCCGGTGGACGTGACCAGCGGCAACATCATCCGCACGACGGTCGACTACGACGGCGCCACGGCGACCATCTCGATGGAAGAGCGAGACATCAACAGCCCGGGCACCGTGTTGAACACTTTTGCCTCGGCGACGGAGGTATCGATCCCCGGCCTGATGGGTGGCGATTGGGGATACGTCGGCTTCACCGGCGGCACCGGCAACATGAGCGCCGAGCAGAGGATCGGAAACTTCACGTTCACCGAAATCGTCGTACCCGAATATCTTTGGAACGGGCCAGCCGGCGCCAACTGGGGTACGTCGAATTGGCAGGACGGGGGATTGCCCGCCACCACGCCCGCTTTTCCCGATAAAGGTGTGAAAGTGGTCATCCCGTTCGGGTCGGTCAACGTCGCCCAGGATCGGGCGGCCATGAGCCTCACCGTCGAGAGCGGCGGCGTAACCATCGCCGGCGGCACAACCCTCGATGTGGGCAAAGCCCTATTCGCCGAGGGGACGACCCTCTCGATGGGACTCGATTCCAGCTTCTCGGCCGGTATGGGAAACGTCGGTTCGGTGACAACCGCCGGAAGTGCCACGCTGATCAATTCCGGCGACCTGACCATTGCGGACCTCAACGACGGCGGAGTCACCGGCACGCTGACGAAGTTCGGTGCCGGGACGCTCTCGTTGGCCACCGGCGGCATTAGCCTCGAAAAGACAACCATCGCGATCCGCGAAGGGACCATCCAGTCCATCGGCATCAGCCCGCTCGGCGGCGCCGACCTGGTCCTCGACGGCGGAACACTCGACCTCGGGGCGGCTTCCGGATCGTCGATCGACCGCACCGACAATCCGGGACTCGGGATCCTCACGGACATCGGCTTCAATGCCGCCGGCGAAACGGTGATCCAAGCGTTTGACAACGACACGAGCACGAAATGGCTCACTTTTAATCCGACCGGGTGGCTCGGTTACCAGTTTGCAGGCGGTGATAAATACGCGATCAACGAGTACACGATCGCCTCGGCGAATGACGCCGAAGCAAGAGACCCGAAGGATTGGGTCTTCGAAGGCTCGAACGACGGGGTTGCCTGGGAGGTTCTCGACACGCGTTCGGGTGAGGATTTCCCGACTCGTTATCTTACCCGACAGTTCTCCTTCGGCAACGATACGCCTTATGAATACTATCGCCTGGATATTACGGCGAACTCGGGCGACACGATCACTCAGTTGTCGGAGATCGACCTGTTCGAGGTGACCCGGTTCAACCCCGACATGAGCGACACAACCGTCTTGGTGACGGCACCGTCGGAGATCATTTCCTCTTCGCCGGAAGCTACCGTGTTCGGCCCGTTGACGATTGCCGATGGCGGTGCGTTGACGACCTCGGGCACCACGCCATCGATGAGTTTTGCCGGCCTGACGATCGAGTCCGGCGCGAAATGGATTGGGCTGAATCTCCAGGTTCCCACGGATTTCGGTCCCGGCGGAATTGACTTCGGAGGAGCAAACACCGTGGTCGCCAAGGTCGGCTCGGGCGTTTTGGAACTCGAAGCGACGCCGATCCAGAATCTGGGCCCCGAGGCCATGTGGTCCGTTGAAGGCGGCACGCTCCTATTGAACAACGGCGAAGCGGCCCTCGCCGGGCTTCCCGTTCGGCTCGACGGCGGCACACTCGATATCGTCTCCCCGACGGTCGGTATTGCGAACATCCCGCTGACCGTGGGCTCCGATTCGACGCTCCGGTTACAGACGCTCGAACAGGTCTCGGTCGGATCGCTGACCATTGAGGGCGGTGTGCTGACCACGGCCGGCGCCGAAGGCGGCATCCGTTTCGCCGGCACGACCATTGTGGCGACCGACGGCGTCATCGGATTCAATACGGAAGTCGACACGGCCCCAGGTCCGATCACCAGCGTCTCGACGACCGCGACGTTCGTGAAGACGGGACCGGCCACCCTGTTGCTCGACCAGGCAAGCACCGGTCTGGGCGGTGCTACGATCGACGTCCAGCAGGGGAACCTGATCCCGTTGGCGGGGGTCGCCTCACTGGGCGGCGCTGCGATTAACCTCAGCGGCGGCGACCTGACGCTGGCGAGTCCCGGCGGTAATGTGACCTTCGACAAGGCCGTTACGGTCGACGACAATAGCAAGATCACGGCCGGACCCGGCGGCGTGGGCGTCCTCGGGCCGATAACCGCCACGCTCGGAAGCGCGACCAACGGCCTGATCGTCAACAGCGGCAACCTAACGCTCGAAAGCACCGACGGCTACTCGCTGAACGTCGCCGGGCCGATTAGCGGCAGCGGAGGCCTTCTGCTGAACAACGGCAACGTGCAATTCTCCGCCGGTGGAGTCATTCCAACGGCCTCCGTGGGAAGCGGTGTCGTTGTCACCAGCGGCGCGAGTGAGTTGGCCATCAGCGATTCGTTGCAGGTCGGATCGACGTCGTACGCCGTTTCGTTAGGCGATACCTTCCGGCTGACCAGTGCCGACATGCCCACTGGGAATGGGGTTGTCTTGACGCTCCAGGGTGGAACCGTCTCCAGTATGGGGGGCGCGAACATCACCGGATTCGGCGATGCCGCCGAGTTCGCCGAGAACTATACGATCAACACGACCTCTGGTATCGAACCCGTATTGATGGAAACCGATGTGCTGCAAATCACGCCACGTACTCTCAGCCAGGCCAACTCCGTCTACCTGAACGAAAAGCAGAACGTGACGAACTTCTCCGTTCAGTTCGACTACCAGAACGTGGGCGGGTACGCGGGCGGCGTCGGTCAGTTCGCCGACGGCATGACGTTTCTCATGCAGAACCAGGGACTCGACGCGATCGGCGTCGGCGGCAGCAATATGGGGTATATGAACGGTATCGGCCAGAGCGTTGCCTTGGTCTTCAATATCTACGACGACCATAGCCGCCCCTTGGGGATCCAGATTGCCCAAAACGGTGGCGACTGGAACATCGACTCGTACATCGATACCTCTCCGATTAACCTAAAGGGTGGCGAGGTCATTCACACGCAGCTCGACTACGACGGCAACCTGCTGACGGTCAATCTGAGCAACGACGCCGGAGATGCGTTCACGACCACGTTTGACGTCGACATTCCCAACATCGTGGGTGGCAACACCGCATGGATGGGCTTCACCGGCTCGACCGGCGGGGTATCGGCCAACCAGGAGATCTCGAATTTCCAGGGCGATGGGACCGCGAGTCCCACGAGCCTGATCGCCGTGGCCGACTCGATCTACGACGCGACCGATGCGCCAATGGCCGTCTACGAAGACATTACCGTGAAAAACGGGGCCACGCTGACCCTGACCGGTGTGCCACGATTCGACGTGGCGACGGTCTCCGGCGTCGAGGGCGGTGGCAGCATCGTCGCCGACCTGGTGGTCCGCGGCACCTTGATGCCCGGCGACATACCGGCCACCGTCAACGTGTTGAAGGACGGCATAGATGCCTCGGGTGACGTGACGCTTGCCGAAGGGGCCGTCTACGCCGTTTCGTTCGGCGAAGCAAACGTCAGCGACCGCTTGGTGGCCGACGGCACCGTCACGATCGGCAACGGCGTCACTCCCGGCGCCACGCTCGAGCTGGCGCTGGACGGCATCCGCCCCTTCATGGCCGGTACCTACACGCTGATCGAAGCCAACGGGGAGGAATGGGTCACCGGGAAGTTCGCCCATGTGACCGACCTGAAGGACTATGTCACGGTCGGCCCCGACATGGACGGACTTCAGTATATCGACACTCTACTGACCTTGACCCTCGACTACAATCTGCATCCCGGCGATGCCAACCTGGATACCGTCACGGATGTTCGCGACTTCAATGTGTGGAACACCAATAAGTTCACCAGCGGGACCGGTTGGACCACAGGTGATTTCGACGGCAACGGCACGACGGACGTTCGCGACTTCAACGTCTGGAACACCAATAAGTTTACCTCCGTCAATACGGCAGCGCCGGTGGCCGGTGGCCAAGTACCCGAGCCGGGGACCCTGGCCCTGTTGGCTTGCGGCCTGATTGGGCTATTGGCCGTGTGGCGCCGCCGATAGACACCCACGGGACCTTGACAGCCGACTGCCGGGCGATGAGAATCAACCGAGTGTTATTCTCACCCATCACGGAAGTCGAGCGGCCATGCTGAGCCGGATACGCCAGTTGCTTGCGATGATCCGATTCAGCCATACGCTGTTCGCGCTGCCGTTTGCGCTGTTGGCCGGTGCGATGGCCTGGCGTGCGGAGCCGGCGGTCGCGTTTCGGGCGCTGGATCTGCTGGGTATCCTCGTCTGCATGGTGTTTGCCCGAAGTGCGGCGATGGCGTTCAATCGGCTGGCCGATCGGCGACTCGATGCATTGAACGCCCGCACGGCCGACCGGCATCTTCCCTCCGGCCAATTGAGCGTCGCCACCGTGGCGGCTTTCACCGTAATCTGCTCGGCGGCGTTTGTGGCCGGCACGCTGTTGTTTCTGCCACGCAATCCGATCCCGCTGATGGCGTCGGTTCCCGTGTTGCTGTTTCTGTTGGGTTACAGCTACACGAAGCGATTTACCTGGGCGGCCCACTTCTGGCTTGGGGCCGCGTTGATGGCCGCGCCGCTGGCGGCCTGGGTGGCCGTTCGAGCCGAACTCTGGGCCATCCCGCCGATGTTGCTCGGTGGGGCCGTCTTGCTCTGGGTCGCCGGATTCGACATGATCTATGCCTGCCAGGACGTCCAATTCGACGTGAAGATGCGATTGCAAAGTGTCCCCGCACGATTCGGCGTGGCCCGGGCGTTGCAAGCGGCCGCCGCGTGTCACCTCGGCATGGTCGCGCTGCTGCTGGCAATACCCCTGGTCTATCCGGAGTTCCGTTTCGTATACTTAACCGGGGTCGTGGCGATTGCCCTGCTGCTGCTCTACGAGCACCGGCTGGTCCGGCCCGACGATCTCAGCCGCGTCAACCGTGCTTTCTTTCAGGTCAATGCCGTGGTGAGCGCCGGGTTATTGGTGGTTGGAGTGATCGATCTGATCGTGTAAGGTGTAAGATAAAGGTACAGAATTGTCCATGAACACCGAACCGATCCAAACCCGATTGGATAGAATCCGCGCCAAGGTCGAGGCCGCCGAACGGCTCTCCTCGGCCGACGGCGAGCTGCTCTATCGAGACGACGTCGACTTACACTTCGTCGGCGAGCTGGCCGATCTGGTCCGGCAGCGGAAGAACGGCAATGTGGCGTATTACAACGTCAACATGCACCTGAACCCGACCAACGTCTGTATCTACCGCTGTGCCCTGTGTGCCTATAGCTGCGACGTCGACGATCCGAGGGCCTATCTGCTGAGCGACGAGGAGATTCTCCATCAAGGGCAACTAGCGACGGATCGCGGCTGCACGGAACTGCACATCGTCGGCGGTATTCACCCGGATAAGAAATTCGATTGGTACCGCGGCATCGTTGCCCAACTGCACGAGGCATTCCCTCGATTGCATCTGAAGGCCTTCTCGGCCGTCGAGATTTCCTGGTTCGCCCACATCACCAAGCGATCGATTCGCGAGACACTGAAGGACCTGATTCGCGCCGGACTGGGGAGTCTGCCCGGCGGCGGAGCCGAGATTTTCGACCCCCAGATTCGCAACGAGGTCTGCCCTCGCAAGGCCGATGCGCGAACCTGGCTCGGCGTGCATCGGACGGCCCATCAGTTCGGATTGCGGACCAACGCCACGATGCTTTACGGCCATATGGAAAACGCCGACAACCGCATCGACCATCTGGTGCAATTGCGGCATCTTCAAGAAGTCACCGGCGGTTTCCAGACGTTCATTCCCATTTCATTTCATCCACAGAACACGCGTCTGAGCCACATCGAGAAGCCCTCGGCGATGTTGGATCTTCGCACGATCGCGATAGGGCGGCTGATGTTGGATAACTTCGATCACATCAAGGCCTATTGGGTTTCGCTGGGTGTCCAGACGGCCCAAACCGCGCTGGCCTATGGGGCCGACGACATCGACGGAACCGTCTATCGCGAGCAGATCCACCATCAGGCGGGTGCCCAATCGCCGGAAGTTCTCTCCCAAGAGCGGCTCGAGGAACTGATCCGTGAAGCGGGCCGCGAACCGGTCGAACGCGATACGCTCTACCGCCGCGTCCACCGGCAAGGGAACCAGTGGGAAATCGAAGAGCCGTGATAGATGAAGGGTGGCTACTCGTCGGCAGCGGCGGCCTTCGCCTTGGACTTGGTTTCTGCTTCGGCGGCCAGCGCGTCGAGGAACTGCCCGGCCGCCAGATAATCCGCCGCGCTGACCCGACTTGCCAACTGGACCAATCCCTTCTTCATCGCCGCCGCCGTTTCGATGATCATCCGGTACTCGTCGAGCGTCGGGCGACCCGAGCCGGGAGTTCGTTCGCGATAGGGCTTCTCGATGGCGGCCCGTTGGTCGTCGAAGAGCGAGTCTTGCAACAGGCCGGGCCATGGGACAATGTCGGTCGCGGCTCGGCCGGTCAAACTGGACGAGGTCGCAAGCGTTGCCGCGTTGGCCACGGACGTCGAAGTGACCGGCACCGCGCGATAGGATGCCGGCGCCGCGCTCTGCCGTTGTAGATTCTCCATCCACCAGTTCTGCTTCTGTTGCTGCTGGCTGCGGATCTGCGCCGATCGGGCCTGCGACTGACTCATTAGCGTGCTGCGAATCCCCTGCTGCACGGCCGTATTCTGCTGAATGGCTCGGGACTGCGCCTGCGACTTCTGATCCGCGGCGACTCGCGAGAGCGTATTGTAGGTGCTGCGATAACCGCTATAGGGATTCACGCCGCCACGATAGTAGCTACCATAGGGTCCGATCTGGGCAGATGCCGAATCGGCCAGTCCTCCGGTCAACAGGAGCCCCAGCGCGAGGATTATCCCACTTCGATACATACACTGCATGGTTCACACTCCCAGATTCTGCAAGACAACGCGCGGCGGTTTTGTCTCCGGGTACCGCCCTGAACCGTCCAAGTCTACGTTGTCGGGTTGCCCGGGGCAAACCGTTCGTGAGATCGTTGTAAACTGGATCCCCCACATGGGGGG
>SDBT01018932.1_pt1 | contig 10803 bp, 8 predicted proteins | sample 2277101 | NCBI WGS metagenome assembly SDBT01 (sample SAMN10404973, study PRJNA504765) | marine sediment metagenome | isolation source: marine sediment core GS10_PC15, 103 cmbsf | place: Arctic Ocean: Southern Knipovich Ridge | collected 2010 | reverse complement strand
AAAAAAGCTGGAGATAAATCAGGTACTACATCAAAACTCGAATTCCCGGGTCAGATGTCAGAAATAGGGGCTATACCACAAGGTCCAGATGTTGTCCGGTCAAATACTTTCTCTGGTATTCTTGGTGACGAAATGAACCACCAGCCGATGTTCCAAAAAGGTTATGCCGCTGCTTTGCCTTGTATCAATGGTGGTGGTAAGGGAATTTATCAAGGAACTGCAAATGGTAAAAACTACTGTTACCGGATGATGCATAATATCAGTCACCGGACCTATGAACGTATCGGCGGTAATTCTGTCGATTCAAACAGTATCGCGAATAAACGCTATGTCCCGGATGCTTCTTTAACTGAAGAGCAAAAACGGCTATGGATCGAGAGAAAAATAGTTGAAATGCCGGATGATGAATTCTACGCTATTCCTCTTGAAGAACTGATAGCTATGATGCCCGGTATGAGATATTGGGTATCTGCTCATGGAGTAACTTGCTTACGGGTACATTATACAGCCGATCCAGATAAAGACCCTGTTACTAAAAAGGGTGAAGCATGGAAAATTAAAGCTAAGTTGGCTTTTGACGCTGATGAATGGGAACGCGAAATGGAAATCAACTATGATACCTTTGAAGGTCGCCCTGTCATCAATAACTGGGAGAGAGACCTGTTTGTAAAGAAGACCATATTCGACCCGTCATTGCCATTATTATTGGGATGCGATTTTGGGACTCAGGTTTGCGGTGCTTTCTTTGCTCAGCGCGTACCCATTTCAGGTAGTAACGCCAAGAAATTAAGGTTTTTAGATGAGATTGTTTTATATAACTCGAATACTCCAGAATTAGCACAAGCGATTGTTGATAAAATGAAATCAAGGTTCCCCTCTGCTTGGGAATATGCTGATTTTTTAGATTTTGTTGATCCCGCAGGAAATCAGAAAAGAGAAACAAATAGCGATAAATCACAAGCTACATCAGTTGATATCTTTAAGCATTTTAGGTTAAAACCAAAATCGAAGATGATTGGTATAGTTGATTCAACCGACCTTGTAAAAACAGTGTTTTCTTTGGTTGTCCCCGATGGTTCAATGGCGGTTGAGATCGATCCTAAATGTGAATATCTCATTTCTGTTGTAGGCGGCGGTTGGCATTATCCGCCGGTGGACAAAGGTGTTGATACCGGCAAACCGGAAAAAGATGGTGAATTCGATCATGGCGGAGATATGATCCGTCATATCGTTGCCAACACCTTTAAGAGAAGAGATGTCGGCGAACATAGAGAAAAAGCCAGACCAACAAAAGAGGCTATCAGGGAATTGGGAACCGGAAGAATAAAAGGCTGGAGAACACGGCAGTCATTAAGTTCAAGGAGAGGTGTAGATAATTATGTCAGACGATAACAGACTTGTACCCATCAGAAAAATGAGTGATGACGATTTAGGCGAAAAGATAATGTCTGATTATATCGCGGCTAAAGGTGACAAAGATGGAGATTTCATCAGAGCAAGACGATATCGCAATATATATCAAGCCCTGAATGCCCCCGATGATGTCATTGACGAATCAAGCGGCCATGCTGTTATAGATGATAAATCAAAATATTCGGATACTTACCTTGCTATCGGAGCATCAACGGTCGATACGGCAGCAGCCAGCTTGTATAATCATTTCTTCCCTAATAATAATTATTTTACAATTGAAGCAGACGATTGGGAAGATGAAATTTATTCGCACAAAATAACTGCTCATCTGAAAAAACGACATAAAGAAATGGGCTTTAAAACAAAAACCTATGAAGCTCTCCAATCTGCCCTCTGTTTCGATTATTGCGTTACCTTGACTACATGGAAGATTCGCCCTGGTTATGTCCGAAAACGAAAAGTAAATAAAACTCACAAGAAAGTCGGCGGTGTTCAGATACCTTATCAAGAAGTCAAGATTGAGACTGAATGGGTTCCGAATGCTGTTGACCGGTCAGATTTTCAGGTTATCGATTATTTCAATTGTGCCCATGATATTAAATCTAAAAACGGTTTCGAGGATTCAGCTTTCTTTATTGATTGGTATTATATCCCCTTTGAAGAATTTATGATGAAATCTCAGACCAAAGATTCTCCCTGGGGAAAATATAAGAATGTAGAAAATGCTATAAAGAAACAGTTTGAAGGTTCAGACCGGCAGGGTAGCGATCCTGATGACCCCGTTTATAGAGGTTCGGGCAGGATAAATAACCGGTTGATGATTATCAGGTATTGGACTCACGACCAAGTAGCCGAATATTGTAACGGATATATAGTCCGGCGTACTAATCTTGACGGAATGCCTCTTCAGTTATGGAAAATATATACTTTGCCTGCTGAATTCAAAGGAATGGGAATTGTTCAGAGGATTGAAAGAAACCAAAAAGATGTAAACGCTATCATAAATATAAAAAGAGATTTTCAGAATTTACAATTAAACCCGATTGTTGTAATAGATGAAGACCTTCTTTTAACTAATGAAGGCGATATGGAATTATATGCTGGTAAAACTATTACATCTTCCGGTGGAAATGTCAGAGATAAGGTACAGTTTCACCAACCGGGGATTGATATGTCGCAAGGTGCAACAGAGGAATTGGGCGTTCAGGTAGATATGATTGACAGAACAACCGGATTTGGCGTGAATGCCGATGGTTCTTATTCTAAAGGCAGAAAAACAGCAAGAGAAACAACAGTCGTGGCCGCCGGTTCATTATCTAAAGTAGCTCAAATAGCCGGCAGATTAGAAGAGGGTGCCTTAGAGCCAGCATATCTGAGGATGTTCCTTCTCGAACAAATGAATTTGACTCAAGAAGAGACTTTCAAATATATGGGACCGGAAGGTGTTACTTGGTTGAAGATTAAACCAGAAGATTATCGCTGGAAGTCAATGCCGAGATTTGAAGCAAAAGGATCGAGTTATTTGGTCAACAAGGAAGTCTCTACCCAGCAATTCTTATTGGCGATGGACAGACAGATGCAGTATGCTCCACAGATGGCTAATTTGTCGGCTATGTTTGCTAAGATGTGGGAATTATTGGATCCAAAAGATTATCTCAATTTCATTAAAGACCCGAGAGAGAAATCGCATAATGTTCCTCAGAATATTGAAAATGCTATGATGGCTATGGGGCATAATGTTGAAATCTCACCAGAGAATAATCACCAAGAACATTTATCTGTTATTGACGGATTTATGAGAAGCCCCGAATATCTTATTTGGCCGGAAAGTTTCAAGTTAAAAATGGAAGCTCATAAAGCTCAACATGAACAAGCTGGACAACCGCAGGCAGGACAACAGCAAACGGGTATCCCCGGTCAAGATCAAGGATTGACAAATCAAGACCAATCTGATGTCGCTCGGGGACAGAGAGGAGTCACCTTACAATGAACGCTGCCGAACTCGAAAAACGTGTTGCTGACTTAAAGGATAATCCTGCTTTCCAGATGATCTTGGAAGGAATGAGAAGCAAAATTGATACTCTCGGAAAAGATTATTTTAAACTTAAGTTTGAAGATGAAGAGGCAAGAAGAGGAAAATTTGATGAAATCCATTTTAGAGAAATGATATTGGATGAAATTGAACTTAAACTAAAAAACTTTAAATAACAGGAGTAACCGATGAATTTGAGAAAATTTAGAGACGCTGGTGATGGCGCTGGAGGAACTGACCCAGGTTCTGCAGGCGGAGCCAGTGATCCTAACGCTGCCAATGCCGGTGACAATAAACCGGAAGGTTCAGGCACTCAAAATCTACCTGAAGACTTTGATTACAAGGCTGAATATGAAAAAATGAAGCCTCTCCATGATGAGTTGACAACCAACCATGAAACGCTTAAGACAACAGTCGGCAAGCAAGGCAATCAATTAACCGCCTTAAAGGATATCCAGAAAGCGATGAAGGATGACCCGCGAGGTTTGATTAAGAGGATTGCTGAAGACGGGAACCTGAATAAGCTCTTGAGTTTTTCAGATGAAACACCAAAGGAATTCAATGTTAATGAATTGTTCGATGGCGACAAATCACCAGAAGAAAAGACTGCACTTTTTAATGAGTATTTGACGAATCGGGACAAAACGACATTGGAATCTGCTATGGATAAACTTCAACCGGAATTCACTAAAATTCACGAAGACCGCATGAGAATCAAGTTCCCCGATTACGATGATTTGTTGGATGACAGAATGGAGCTTTTGACGAATTTGAAATCTAAATCTATTACGATGGACGAGGTATTACATTTTGCGTCTAAAGCCCAACATCTTGATAAAGTCATCGCGGAGTCAGAGAAAAACGGTTACGACAAGGCTATAAAAGAAATTAGCCAAAAAATGCAGGATGGTGTTACTATTCCCGCAAACTTTTTAGAAGACAAAAAAGGTAAACCCGATGCAAAGGAATACCTTGATAATGTCATCAATAAGATGACATTAGGTTAATAAGTCTGATATTCAGACATAATTTTGGAGATATTACATGACCCTTATCCAAGATATCACCTACAAAATGGGTGTCAGGGATACAGCGGATCGAAATTCAACAACCATTGACCCGATGCAGCCTTTTCAAATTGGTAAAGAAATTTACCGGCTTGAACCGCAAAAGCATCAGCTTCTTGCTTGGGTTATGAAGAATAGCCGGACTAAGCCTACGGATACTCATATCTTTGGGCATAATGAAAAGGCTCCTCTTCCGACCTTTGTGACATTCGATGGTGACGATGAATCTTCTCAGCAGACTACCGGTTTGGGCTTTACAAACGGTAATTCAAGGCTGACGAAAGCATCACGTATCTACAACACAAGAACTGGCGAAATTATCCGTTTAACTGCGGATATGTCCAGTAATGATACTGTTGCTGTTGTGAGAAATTTCGGTACTTCTGGAACCCCACTCCTTAAGTCAGGTGATAAATTTAAAATCCTGCCCAACGCCCAAATTGAAGGGTTCACTATGGGTGAAGGCAATACTGGAGGGGACGTTTATCTGTCCTTTACAACCTCCATTATTGATTGGCCAGTTCAGCTGACCAACACAAAAGCAGCTTCGAGGTTCATCAACGGCGATCCATTTACAGCGGCTCTTGCTGATACGTGGGAGCAAGTTCAAGACCAGATGGAAGCAGAATTACTTTTTGGTGGAACTGTGACAGATGATAGTACCTATACTTATCCTCTTCACACCACTAAAGGTCTTTCCAGCTGGATTTCAACTAATGTATACGCTCTGGATGGAACAATGTCCCGGATGGATTTTTGGGATATTTTAGCCGAATGGAAAGTTTACAACAAAGGTGGTGGCGGAATTATATGTTCTGGTCAGTTCATTAGTCTCGTCAACACATGGGCATTCTCAAAAGTTATTTACAATCAGGATTTAAAGTCTGATGGTATTAACATCCAGACAGTCACTACGCCAAGTGGCACGTTTGATTTAGTCGAGAGTGACCTTTTAGGAGCAGACCCGTACTTGCAAGGTACGATTATGCTCTTGCCCACAGCCGGTAGGAATCAAGGTATCGATTACCGCCCTCTTATCGGTAACGGAATTAACCGTGACATTGCTTACAAACCAATCATGCGTGATGAGGTTGACATGAAAGAAGGTCAAATCTTGGGCGAAATTGGTTACGAGTTCTATGGCGAAGAACGCTTTGCAATGATAACCGGATTAGAATTCTAAGGAGGAATCTATGTATCAATATGGTTGTGATATAAACAATGCGGCCTGGAAGTACAGCATTCCTACTCGGGACGGAGTAGATACCGTCGAGGGTTTGAGAATCCGGTACACAGGCTCACAGGTTGCAGCTCACGTAACAGTCGCTTCTACTACAAATGACATGACATTTGAGCAAGGTGCGTCGACTGCTGCTGCCGCTGTTGGAACGGGAGATAATCCCGGGTCATCTGGTGTGATTGATATGTCGGCTGTCGATGATATCCATGAGTTGAATCGAATTATCAATCTTGCTGCTGATTGGGAAGCCTGGCTTACTGATCTTCCACCCGACGCTGATGTTGAAATCTCTGCCGGTAATGGCATATTCGTTGTCAGTACCGATTCAGATTGTACTCTAGCAAACGGTTTTGCCGTTTTGACGGATACTTCATTACTGACCGCAGAGACCTTTTCCGTAGGACTGACCAATAATGGCCCGTCCACAAAAACTCATGCTCACGACAGACAGCAATTACTTGAGATAGTGAAAATTGTCGCTAAAGCTACCTTTGCTGGTGCTACTGACGGTCTCTATATCTATGAATGTGATGATGTCGCGGGTTCAAAAGTTGAAATTGCCCACTTTGCTTTAGTCTCGGCTACCATTACCACTATTGGTACTGGTGATACGCCGTTGGTTTCAACAACGGGCAAACGACTCGTGGTACAGGCGGTAGATGCGTCTGGAGCTATTACAGTACCGAAAATTGAGATATTTGGCCGAACTGTTATCATTGGACCTTCCGTCCGTGTTAAGAAGCTTTGGGCTTATACTCAAGATAGTTGATAATATATGGAGGAGCCTTAAGAACTCCTCCATACTAACCAAGAACAGGAGATAACTATGTTATCAGGCCATCCGAAATATAAAAAAGTAACATTACCCCTTTCCGCTACCTTTGTCTCCAAATCAAAAGGTTTAAGAATATATCTTGAGCCGGTTGAGGAAAAAGTAGGAATCAACGAAACCATCAGTCGTGTTCCTAATACTGGATTAAGGGTAAAATTTGAAGACAATCGTTTAATAGTCAAGAACAAACTTGTTTTTGAAAAATTGTTGAAATGTAAAAACTTCAACAGTCCTAAATCAGGTTTCTTTGTTGATGTAGAGGACCCAACCGGATTCTGGAGAGCAATCGGTCGGGTAGAAACAGAAAAAATAACAGTGGGGAAAGATAAGCCTCATGTTGATATTAAATTAACCCAAGACTGGATTGGCAAACTCGAAAAGTTTGACACAGAAGAACTTGAAGAAGTGAGGGTATTTGTCTAATGGCTTCAACCGATGTAATAGTTGAAGAGTTGATGAGAGAATTTGGAAAATCGAGTTCCAATATTCGAATGAGAATAGAAGAGAAGGTCGGCGATATTGTCGTTGACCTTCTTACTCAGAACGATGGACGATTCAAATCTCTCGAAAAAACTCAGACGATTAGTATTGTCGTGGGAACAAAAGAATATAGATTGCCGGTGGATTTCAATACAGCTAAGAAGACTTTTTATGAAGTCAATTCAGATGGTAATATTATAGAAGAATGCTCTATCGTTCCCAAGGCAAACATCCATAGACGGAAAATGGAAGGTCGATATGCGGGCTATCGAATTGGGCGTATTCAGCATTTTGATTCACATGAAGACGGGAGAGGAATGTATCTTGTTCTGGCTGACGAATCACCGGAGAATACTACTTTTGAGTTTGATTATTACCGTATGCCTACTAAAACTGATACAGATTTAATTCGAAGCCCTGATATTATCAAGACCGGTGTCAGAAAATCATTCCCTGAATATAATATAAACGCAAATTATGATCTTGAGATATATCTGCGGATGAAAAGCGGATTCAAAGAAAATCCTGAAAAATTTAATACAACGATTACGATAAATCCATCAAGGAGAGCCGGCAGTCATAATAGATCAATGAGAGATATCGGAAACGGAGGTTAGCGTGAAAAAAATAACATTTATTATAATTGTTCTCCTTTTATTTGGATGTACGTTACACGCTGCCTCCCTATCCGAACTAATTAACAAGATGCGTCATAGAACGGCAGAACTAACGACTGCGACATCTTTCTATTCGGATTCATCGGCTGCGATATGGCTCAATCTTGCTCAATTCAGAATAGTAAAACTTGGCGGTTATATTCCTAAATTTACTGACATTGTTTATACTGAGGATTCCAACTTTTATGCTTTACCTACTGATTTCCGGCAGGTGACCGGAGCAGAAATAATGTCGAGAGGTATATGGTATCCGGTGGCTGTTGTCGATAATTTTACGGCAGACCCAATTTCTCAAGTTAAGATATCTTGGGTTAATGAAGATTCTGCGATAGTTCTTACTAATAGAACTGGATTTGAAGAAAGAATGCTTGATATTCTATACAGCGTTGATTCAGTCTCTTATGTAATTCCACAAGATTTTAAAAGTATTTTGTCGGTTATGTTAAGAAAGGGAGGTAAATGGGAGCCGGTTTTTCTTAATCTTGGATTCATGTCCGATACTAATGCTTATAATTATACAATATTTCAAGAGAATACAAATATAGCCCATATTTACATAAAGGGGGATGATTTATGGGATAATGATACTATCAGGGTATTTTATAGACGCACCTTACAGGACAACGATACCTTGAGAGTAGATTATGTCGGAACTGCTTCCGAAATGCTAACACCTGCGGCTATCTGTCAAGTGCCGGACGAGTTACATAATTTTATAATTGATGAAGCTATAAGTTATTATATGTGGGCACAAAAAAGGTTTCAAGAAGCAGCTTTATTACAACAAAGAATTCGGGTCGATATGGGGATAGTCCAGCAATGAAAAGATTGATACTAATAATTATTATATCTATGTTCGCAAGCACTCTCTGGTCTCAAGGGATACAAATTAAATCTGTCCGGGATTTCTCTGGTGGCTTGGTGAACTCATTATCTAATCCGCTTATGAAAGACAATCAATCTCTCGTCCTTGAAAATTATGATGTAACTGATATTGGTGGATTAAAAAGACGACCGGGGATGTCATTGTTCTATGAGGATGCCTATACTGGCACTAACACTGATTATGTTATCCCTTTTCATAATCCTGACTACAAACAATTACTTACCGTTAGGCAACAAATCAATGGGTATTTCGATCTCGACACGGCAGAAGCATGGGTACAGCAAATAACGCTTTGTAATGCCGCTTTAGAGGTCTGTACCACTTCAGTTTTTGCCGGATATCTGTCTGTTAGCCGAAATTATAATGAGCCGAGTAATCTGGATAAAGCAACTATGAATAATGAATTGATTATTGGTGGTTCAAAGTCAGAAATGGTTATATGGGATGGAGAAGAAGTAAGTCCAGTAAGACCGCTTTCTCCCGGTGAGCCAAGAATCGCTATTCTCGATGGAGGTGGAAATGTTCAAGGTAGGTTTGAGTGGGGTTATTCTTACTTCGATATAGGTGTAGATACATCTGCCGTATCTCCTGCCTCTATTCAGATAGAAGTTACAAGCGGAAAAGTATTGATTTATGATTTGATTGCTCCTACGGATGCTGCAGTTGATAGTATATTTATATATCGCAGAATACCAACTCCTTTTGCTTCATGGCATAAAATAGCTGAAATAGATGAAGATCAAAATTATTATCTTGATAATACCAGTAATAATGATGTCGTAGATGTTCTTGATTCAGTTGTCTGGTCTTTCCGTCAAGAGTGTGAAGATGACGCTTCAAATGATTGTGCCTCTTCTGCGGATTTAACGGCTATAATCCCTCCCGGTGGATGGGACTTCTCGGTAGGAGTAAGAGCTGAACCCGATTCTGGAATAAACAATTATCCATGTCAAATCAATGGTAATTGTAATGAATTAGCATATCAGATGATTTATTTGGATTCTGCTACCGGTAGAAGGTCATTGTCTTCTCCAACAATATGTGTCGAAGTAGCAGATACGTATGGAGCTAAAGAGGTTGACTTTACTAATCTACCAACACCATCAGCATCACAACCCAATATTAACAAGAAAATTCTTATTAGGAATGAGGCTACTTATTTTTTTACACAAGCGGCAAGATACGATAGCGACAATGATACTACAACTTGTGCAAGTTTTCAATTTGATAGTTTGTATGCTCAGGGATATGATTATTGGTTCATACTCGACACTCTCGATGCCGCAACTACAACTTATACGGATTCATTAAATGGTGTCACGTTGTCGGTCTTGGCAAAAGAATATAATGAAGATGATTCACTTTTAACATTCCGTCCAGTATCATTTGCCATTCATAATTCAAGATTGTATGCTGTTGGCGATCCGGCGAACCCGAATACCGTTTATTACTCGGCCTTTGGTCGTCCGAGTACTTGGCCTTTCGATAAATTTTTAAACATCCCATCACAACAGGGAGATTGGTTCGTGAGAGTGATAGAAGTCGGAGGTAGATTAGTCTTATTTCGACAGAATTCTATAAGCCAATTAACCGGTACAAGTTTTTATCAATTCACTGTTGATGAACTTAGTAATAATGTTGGTTTGGCAGCTCCAAAAACTTTAGCATATTCGGGTGAAAATGTATTTTTCTCTCATTCTACTGGTGTTTATATATTAGGAAAATTTGGAGGTGTAAGTAATGTCCCTATCTCTACTCCCATATCAAATACTGTTGATTCTGTCGGCATAAATATACAACGAGCAGTCGGGAAAAATATTGGAAGAGAATATTGGTATTCAATCTTGATAGATAGTGATAGTTCTTATTGGATGGCTGATACGGCAGCTATAAATGATTCGTCTGATTGTACGAGTGGTTTAGGTGCTAATTGTGATTCCATAACATTCAATGAAAATAATGACAAGACTTATATTTATTCAGAGACACCATTACCACATTGGAAATGTTATGATTTTGGGATAAATGATGCGACTCTTTTTGATGATGATACTACAATAACAGACTTCCGAACTCAACGATGGATAATAGCAAAAGACAACGACTCTCTTTATAGGTGGAATTATTCTGATACTGATACTCTTGACGATACCACTCATGTTATAGCAACATATCA
>SDBT01018931.1_pt1 | contig 10804 bp, 7 predicted proteins | sample 2277101 | NCBI WGS metagenome assembly SDBT01 (sample SAMN10404973, study PRJNA504765) | marine sediment metagenome | isolation source: marine sediment core GS10_PC15, 103 cmbsf | place: Arctic Ocean: Southern Knipovich Ridge | collected 2010 | reverse complement strand
CTTCGTTCGGTGAGGCGTTCTCCATCGCGATTAATGAATAGGGCATTAGTCATTCTTATCTTTGCGCCAAAAAGCTCAGGTCTGCCTTGTCTAAAGTAGGTTCTCAGTGCCTCGGCGGCTGGCTTGCCCATCAGCACTATCCGCTCCTTGGAGCCTTTTCCCCGGACCCGGATTTCATCGGTATCAAGATTGACCTGTTTTATATCCAGGCTTACCAGCTCACTTACTCTAAGACCGGCGGCGTAAAGCAGCTCCAGCAAAGCGCGGTCACGCTGCCCCTGCGCGATCGCTAAGTCGGGGGCTTCCAGAAGACGGTTTACCTCCTCTATAGAAAGAAACGAGGGTAAGCGTTTGTCCAGTTTCGGTGAAGAGGTAGTGGCTGCCGGGCTGGTGGGCACCATCTCCTCCCGCATCAGGTAGCGGTAGAAGGAACGAATTGCCGATAGCTTGCGGGCAATACTTGCCTTGACAAAACCCTGTTCCATAAGATAGGACAGGTAATCACGCAAAATACGCTTGTCTACTTCATTCAGCGAGCTAATCCTTTTATCTCTAAGGAAGTTGAAGAAGCCTAGCAGGTCAGTAGTATAATTGCGCACCGTATAAGCGGCAGCATTCCGCTCCGCCTCGAGGTAATTTAAGTACTTATTAAAAACTTCTTGCACAACTTAACTTTACTAGGTTTCCTATATCGTTAGCAAACATGTTTATCTTCTAAGAACTTTACTGTAGCCTTTTGAGTATTGTCTTACAAGCACTACGAAGTGGAGTTATACACTTCACAAAAAGCGCGCATAAGCAAGTCTACCTCGTCAAGATAGTCTTTTAATGTTAATTTCTCCTCCGCTTCTGGTCTTGCCAATTGTAAAGCAGCAGTCTCTGCAATATAGAGGTCATCAACTTCTCTTTCCTTGCATAAGCAGAATGCCTTATTGATTAAGAGGCAACGATTCCCGTTCTTCTCCCCCCATTCACTCCTAATCTCTAGTTCCAGATCTTTCAGTTCCCACTCTGGCATTTTACCTAATCTCCTTAATCTTCCAACAGCATCTTCAGGCGGAGGAGTACGTGGTTCTTGTTGCTTATACTTGCGTTTGTCTTTCTCTGTTGAATCCAGTTCTTTTGTAGGCTCTCGGTCTTTCGATCTCTGCTTTCGTCTTTTTCTACCTATATCTTCTCCGAACCAACCATATAAACCTTCATATTTACTCAATCGTTTAAACGCTTCAATCATCAAACTCCTTACTTGTGATACTCTCTTTTTCTCTTCTCGAGTGACCGTTTCCTCTTCCTTTTGCCTGAGTAAGGCTTCAATATGAGGCTTCAAAACTTCATACATAACTTCCCGTGATTCGTCCCATTCAGGCGAGTCAGTGTCGAAGCCTGTTTTATTTGGCAAGACAGGGACTTTTGTTGCTAACTCTACTTCACCAATGAGTGTGCCTAGTGATGCTTTGTGCCGAAAGTCACGGTGACCGAAGTACTCGCCGTCGCAAATGAGGCGACCCTTTCTTAACAAGCGTATTCCGCCCGCTATCCTGGGTCCACCACGAACTCTTACATCGCGCTTTAGCCGTCCAATCCAACCTTTAACCCACCGTCCTGGAGACGTCTTTTCCTTAAATTGTTGTATTTCAAATCCTTCATATATAGGCAACACCAGTGGAGTAACTGGCTCACCATTAACAGTGATGCTCGACTTGCCCTCTTCTAAATACTTACGGTAAATATTGGATAGCACCGTCTTAATGCGGTTCATATCCTGGCGCCGGTCCCTGAGATTCTTAATCTCAAATTTGCAATAGCCCAGTTCTTCCCATTGGGTGTTTCCCTCTGTCGCTACAGCTTTATAACTTTTTTCACCACTAGATACATCATCCCAGTTATCTTCTTTGATCTCCCACAACCAGGGTTGATCCCATCGTTTAGTATGGACTATCCAAGCTCTGCCAAGATAGCCCATTGCAGCTTTTCCGCCCTGTCCCCACTCACCTATCGCATCAGTCTTTATAGCCTTACCCCAGTTGAGCCAATCATCAAGCTCTTTGGCTCCCATGCCTTTACCACCCAAGTTCTCAACTATAATACTGTCCTTTGTTATTTTGATAGTAACTTCAAGATGCATGCCACCGTGAAAGCCATCAAATTCATCAAACGCATTATCCACCAACTCTAAGAGAGCATCCGGCACACTCCTGAAATTCGCCATGTATGCCCTAAGTATCTTTCGTGAGATTCTTTCTTGGATTGTTACTGGATTGGGTATTTCGAGCGTATTGTTTTTTGTCCCCTTCACTTCCCCCCCCCAATTTTTACAGTTTAAACTTTTCTTCTTTCCGAGAGTTGAATTTTGCTCTGACTTCTCTAAGCTGTTTGTTTATAACCGAGAAGATTTTATTTATATCTTCTTCTGAATAGCTATACATTTGCCTATTGGACAGATTGCTCAGTATCCTGAGCTTATCTAGGACAGCATTAGTTCGTACTGCGGCAATTCTTTTAAAGCGCTTTTCTGGTGTTTCGTTGCTATTTATTATGCTCATTAAAAGCTCCTTAAAATAATATATGCTGTTATTTTGTGATTATAGCACATTATTTATAAAATGTCAAGATATATTGTGTACTCTATAGTAAACATAATGTAGAATAATTTAGCTATTATGGCTACAATTGGAATTATGTAGAGAGGAGACAAGACGGGGCAAAAATATCTATTAAGTACGTGAGGGCGTTTCTGATGCTTCCACCTTCCCTCTATACTCACACTTGGTGCATTTTGCCCACTTCCCTCTGAATGAGGTGAGCAGCCCACCGCACTTGGGGCAGGGCTGGGACAGGGGTTTAAAATTGGTGGCAAACTTGCAGTCGGGATAGTTGCTGCAGCCGTAGAAGGTGCGCTTCTTTTTACTCACTTTTTGCACCAGCTCGCTGCCGCACTCAGGGCACTTGACGCCAAGCTTAATCTGGAAGGGTTTGGTGGATTTACATTCGGGGTAGCCGCTGCAGGCCAAAAACTTCCCGTAACGCCCGAACTTAACTACCAGGGGCTTGCCACATTTCGGGCAGGTTTCCTCGGTTAGCTCATCGGCTAACTGCACCTTATCGGCAAGCTGAAAGGCATTTTTCAGGCTTTCCTCGAAGGGTAGGTAAAAATCTTGAATAGTATGTACCCAGTCCCGGTTTGCATTAGCTATTTCGTCGAGTTCCTCCTCCATCTTGGCGGTGAATTCGATATTAACGATGTTGGCAAAATGTTTCGTCAGTAAGTCACTGACCACGAAGCCCAGCTCTGTCGGCTGAAAGTTGCCGTTGCTTTTGCTAACATAACTCCGCTCCTGAATCGTAGACAGGATGGGCGCATAAGTGCTGGGGCGTCCGATACCCCACTGCTCTAGCATCTTCACCAGGCTAGCTTCAGTAAAGCGGGGTGGCGGCTGGGTAAAGTGCTGCTCCGGGAATAGCCCGAGGAGTTTCAGCTTGTCGCCCTTTTTCAATCGGGGGAGTAGCGAACTTTTCTCTCCTTCTTTCTCAACCTCATCCTTTCCCTCAGTGTAAAGAATTATAAATCCAGGAAACTTGCTCACTGTGCTGGAAGCCCTGAATAGATAATCGGTCTTGGAACCTGGACAGCTGGCTTCAATGTCAACCGCAGTGTTATCGAAGATAGCGGCTGACATCTGGCTGGCTACCATTCGCTTCCAGATAAGCTCGTAAAGCTTAAACTGGGTGGTAGTAAGGTAGCGTTTAATGAGAGATGGCTCCCGTTGCACTTTAGTCGGGCGAATCGCTTCATGAGCTTCTTGTGCCCATTTGGCGCTTTTGACGAAGGACCGAGCGTGTGGTGGCACAAATTGCGAGCCGAACTTACTGCTAATAAATTCTCTAACTTCCACTATCGCTGAGTGAGCTACCCGCGTGGAGTCGGTGCGCATATAAGTAATCAGCCCCACGCTGCCTTCATCGCCGATAGGCAGACCTTCATAAAGCTGTTGGGCGATAGCCATAGTTTGCTTGGTGGTGAAGTGGAGCTTGCGCCAGGCTTCCTGCTGCAAGGTGCTGGTGATAAATGGTGGTGCCGGCTGGCGGGTTACCTTTTTCGTCTTTACCTTGATAATTTGGTAATTAGCTTGTTCCAGTTCAGCATAAATCTCGTCCGCTGTTTCTTTTTTGCCGAGCTCTAGTTTGGTGCCATTGCTCAGACCGGACAGCATCGCCCGGAAGGCTGCCGCTTCGGCAACAGGTATTTCCCTGGTTAGCTCAGCTTCAATACTCCAGTATTCTACCGGGATAAACTTCTCAATCTCTCGCTCCCTGTCGACGATAATCCTCAGCGCTACCGACTGCACTCTACCTGCCGAGAGACCTCTTCTTACCTTCTGCCACAGCCAAGGACTAATCTTATACCCTACCAGCCTGTCCAGGATGCGCCGTGCCTGCTGGGCGTTGACTAAATGCATGTCTATCGCGCGGGGGTGTTTGAAGGCGAGTTCAATAGCCTCCTTCGTTATTTCATGAAAGACGACACGGCGGTAGAGCGTTTTATTAGATTTGGTTGCTTCAACCAGGTGCCAGGAGATGGCTTCTCCCTCACGGTCCGGGTCGGTGGCCAGATATACCGTAGCAGCCGTTTTCACTGCCTGCTTAAGCTCCCGCACAATCTTGCTCTTATCTCTGGGCACAACATATTTAGGGATAAAGCCCTTTTCTATATCCACGCCTAATTGACTCTTGGGCAGGTCTCTTACATGGCCCAGCGAGGCTTTAAGAATATAGCCCTTACCTAAAATCTTGCTCAGTGTTCTCGCCTTAGCAGGCGACTCAACCATAACTAATTTTTTCTTTGTATTTGACATAACTCTAAAAACAATTCAAAGCTAATCAGATAGGAATTGTTTCCCTACTTTTTAATATAGCAGTTATTCTACTTTTACCCTGTATTCCTCTCTTACTTCCCGGGCCAGCACATAATTCATCGTCCCCATCTGCTTCACCAGACCCTTTAGCTCCATCATCGCCAGGGTACTGCTCACTACTGACATTGCTAGATTGCTGCTGCGGCAGACTTCATCAATATGGGTAGGCTCAGCACCCAGTTGCTTCAGTAACAAGGACTCAGTCTCAGAAGGTGGTACAATCTCTTTCATTTCCATCTGGCGGGCTACCGTCGTCAAATTCAACTCCTCCAGAATATCGGTATAGTCACGGATTAGCTTGGCTCCTTCCTGAATAAGGCCATTAGTCCCGCTACTGGCTGGCGACAGAATACTACCTGGAATAGCAAATACCTCTCTATTTTGCTCCAGTGCCATATGAGCGGTAATCATCGCCCCGCTGGTATCTCCCGCTTCAACAACCAGGACTCCCAGGCTTAGTCCACTCATAATCCTATTTCGCCGGGGGAAGTTTTCAGCCCTGGGTTTGGTGCTTAGGGGATACTCGCTTATCAGTGCTCCTTGCTGCGTAATACTACGAGCCAGATTAGCGTTCTCAGCAGGATAAACAATGTCAAGCCCACAGGCAAAGACAGCAATGCTCCTGCCTCCGGCCTCCAGGGCGCTACGATGAGCTATTGAATCTATTCCCTTAGCTAAACCACTGACAATAGTGATTTTACTCCGAGCCAGGTCGGTTACAATCTCTTCTGTTACCTGCCTCCCGTAAACAGTAGCGCGGCGGGTGCCGACCACCGCCAGGCACCACTCGTCTTCTGGGAGCAGGGAACCCCTGACGTAAAGTAGCGGTGGATAATCATATATCTCTTTAAGTCGAGATGGATACCCGGAGTCATGGCAGGTAAACACTCTTACCCCGTAGCGGTCGAGTTTTTTCATCTCTGCTTCCAGGGAAATTTTTGGTTGACATGCTGAAATAGAGCCTAATGAATTGCTATCTAGCCCCGATTGCTTTAAATCAGCGGGGGTAGCGTTCCAGGCATCTTTCAAGCTGCCAAAATAGTTCTCGAGTTGGGTCAGTTTGACTCGCCCGATGCCCGGTACAAGGCTAAAGCCTACCCAATACTTAATATCTTTATTAGCCATTTCCAAGGCAATTCTAGCATAGAGGCAGGTTGAAAACAATTATGAATTGAAGTGTAACTTAGAACCTGCAACACGACGCACAGTCAAGCCTCTATTTGAAGGGTGGTCAGTCTCGACTTCTCCATAAAAATATAGAACAGCCGACGGTCACCACAATCAGAGCAGCACTCACAATGGCGAAAGTGTCGCTAAAGCCAACCCGGTCAATGAGATAACCCATTACCGGCATTATTACGCCGGGGCCTCCCCTGCTGGCGAAGTAGTAGATACCAAGTATCGTTGAGCGGTTACGCCCTGAGGTATGGCTGATGATATAAGCTTCCGACACCGGCATACCGATATACATGGACATGCCCATGGCAAGTAGTACAAGAGAAATACTCCAGCCGAAGGACACCAGGGTCAGCAGATAAATAATGGGTCCGGCAATAACGCTCACTGCCAGTATCACTGGCACCCTCCCTATTCTGTCGGAGAGATAGCCGCCCAGAGGGCCAGCCCATAATCCGGTAGAGTGGATAAGAGCTAATAAGGCCGCCGCTACTTCCTCGCTGGCGCTGAAGTGGTCAACGACGAACAGGGGAATGAACGATATTGTGGAGAAAAGTAAGACCTGGATGCCTATGCCTAGAATGATAAACGGTACCAGACGTCGCAGATGGCTTGTAGTGGATGGTGCCGCAGTATGACTGTTTGGCATCTCGTGCTCAGTTTTCTTGGTGTATCCCCGTCGGCCTAAGACCAAATAAAATACGATACCAAATAGAATAGTGGGGATGGCTAACGCGACAAATGAGCCGCGCCAGCCTAAAGTGGTAGCAATGGCGACGGCGATTAGTGGGCTCAGGAAGAAGCTGGCAGTGCCGCCTATCTGGTGGATGCCCAGTGCCCGCCCCCGGTTCTTCGGCTCAACTGATGCTGATACCAGTGGGGATGCGGCTGGGTGATAGCCACCACCCATCACTCCCAGCAACACCAGGAAGACAACCATCATAATATAGGTTGGTGAAAGACCAACCAGAAGTCCGAACAGTGCCACGCCGGAGATACCGATGGTAATCAGTGTGCGAGGGCCAAGACGGTCGGCTAGCCACCCCGCCGGTAGCTGGCTGATGCCGTAGGCGATAGTAAATGCTGATACTACCCATCCTATCTGAGTATAATTAAGGGCAAAGTCGTCGCGGATGAAAGGTAAAAGCGGTATCAACAGTGCCGCCAGCAGGTGATGACTAAAGTGTGCTAGTACAAAGAGAAGTAGCAATCCTGAAAAAAGTGAGCGAAAACCGGATTTTTTGATGGTGGGTTTCCTTTCAGTGTGACCTTGTAGGTTTCAGTGGAAATTTTACTGTTTATTATTATAGCACATGAGCTTCTAGTTAGTGTCTAAAGGAAAAAGGGGAGAGTCTACGAGAGGTGAATCCTCTCGTAGATAGTCCTTTTTGTCTTTGATGTGAGAAGAGCCTGTTTAATCGGGGAGTCTAAGAGGGGCGCAAGCCCCTCTTAAAACAAATCTTCCCCTTCCCCTTATCAAGGGGAAGGGGATAAAGGAGATAGGATTTCCCATTAAAGAAAGCAGAGCGGAGAGGGTGGGATTCGAACCCACGGTAGCCAAAGGCTACACGCGCTCTCCAGGCGCGCCTGATAGGCCACTCCAGCACCTCTCCAGTTGATCAATAGTGGTGAGAAAACGTTATTATATATGGCGGAGAGGGTGGGATTCGAACCCACGCTCCATTATAAACGGAGACCGCTTTTCGAGAGCGGCACCATCAACCACTCGGACACCTCTCCGCAGCCTTAATAAATTATACCATATGCTTTATCAGCTTGCTCCTGTATGGTATGCTTACACCATATTGTTAATCTTCAGGAGTTTTAACCTTTGGTTTGGCTAAAGTTTCTGCTGGGCTTCGCCATCATCCTGTTTACCGGCACAAAGCTAGCCCGGTATGGCGATGCTATTGCGGAAAAGACTGGCTTGGGAAGGATATGGATCGGCCTGGTGCTGCTGGCTACCATAACCACCATGCCTGAGTTGGTGGTTGGCGTGAGCTCGGCTGCCCTGGTCGGACTCCCTGATTTAGCACTGGGCACTCTCTTCGGTAGTTGCATTTTCAATCTCGTCATTCTGGCTTTACTGGATGTCTTGTGCCGCTCTGCACCGATTTTAAGCAAGGTAAGCTTAAGACAGATGGCATCGGCAGGCTGGGGGATACTGCTTATTGCCATTGCTGCCGGGAGCATCCTCGCTGGGGAAAGACTTTCTGGATTAGCCCTGGGATGGGTGGGCGTCCCGAGCATTATTATCATCGTAGTGTACTTAGTGGGGGTAAGGCAGATGTTTCGCTTTGAACGGAAGCATCCGTTGCCACCACAAGACGCACCCTTCCGGTATGAGGGGGTTTCTCTGAAAAGGCTCTACCTTAAGTTCGCCCTGGCAGCGATGGCAGTTATTGCTGCTGGAATATGGTTGGCGGTGATTGGCGATGAAATTGCTGAGACTACTGGTTGGGGTGCCAGCTTTGTTGGTAGTCTATTCTTAGCAGTTACTACCTCGATGCCTGAGTTGGTAGTGGCTATTGCTGCCTTCCGTTTGGGTGCCGTCGATATGGCAGTAGCCGACATATTAGGCGCCAATATGCTTGACATGGTTGTCATCACTTGGGCTGACCTTTTCTATACTCAAGGACCTATTCTCTTTCAACCTCGTGCTTTAGTGTCAGACGCTCATCTCACCACCGCCATGGTAGCAATAGTGATGAGCCTCTCTGTTATTGCCGGGCTACGCTTTCGTCAGAAGAAAAAGACCTTCTTCTTCATCAGTTGGCATGGACTGGCTCTAATCGGGCTCTATATTTTTGGCGCCTACGCTTTGTTCACTTCAAGTATTGGTTTAGGATGAGTCTCTTATAGGCATTAGTCCAGGGGCGGTTGACTTGGCTCTCCCTCTGGAGTAGCATATAACCATTCAATTGCAAAAGCTTGCCTGTATTGATATTATATGCCACTACCGGATAGAATTAGCTAGGAAGGGAACAAACCATTCCCTGCTTTACAACAGAGGCAGCTTCTGCTACAATGCCACTTTAGTTATCAAGACCACTGAAAATTGCCTCGGCTAAGAGGAGTGGAGAAAAGTGAAGGTTCTTACAGGAAGGTTTGACTAGATGGCAGAGTTTGAAGGAGGGGAGTTTGAAGGTGAGGAAACTGTAGGAACACCCAAAGAGTTTGCTGTTTATTTGATAATCAATGCTGCCATCGGCTTTGGGCTCTATCAAGTACTGGATAATGTAACGCAGACCGTCGCTGCCACTATTTTTCTTGCCCTGGTTATCGGTACCCTCATGTTCTGGCGATTTAGAGTGGCCATTGCCTTTATCGGCATAGTGGTGCTGCTGGTCACCCGGACAATAGACTTGTCCCACACCATTGAGTTTATGGCCCTGGACGTCATATTATTTTTGATGGGGATGATGGTAATCGTTGGCCTCTTGAGGCGTTCTGGATTCTTCCGCTGGATGTTGGCCAAGGCACTAAAGCTCTCAAAATTTAAGCCCAGGCTATTAATGGTTATCCTCCTGTTCATGTCCAGTCTCACGGCAGCCATGGTAGATGAGGTAACCTCAATACTTTTCATGAGTGCCCTGGTGCTTGACCTCTGCGATTATTTTGAGGTAAAGCCGATAAACTATATTATTTCCGTGGTCTTAGCGACTAACATTGGCAGTTCCTGGACTGTGCTGGGAAACCCGATAGGGATTATGATTGCGCTCAGGTCGGGACTAACCTTTGAGGATTTCATACAAACGGCTTTTCCAGTAGGAGTGCTCTCGCTCATCAGCCTGATAGTAATAATCTTGTTCTGGCAAAGAGGCGACCTCAATGAGCTTAGAGAGAAGGTTAAAGCTAGACCAAAGGAGGCTGAGGAGGCTTTCTTAGACCAGTGGGCTAAAGTGGAAGATAGAAATTTCTTCATCGGTAGCGCTGTCATCTTCGTTTCGGTTATTGTCGCCCTTGGTCTCCATTACCGAATGGAGCTTGCCCTTGGACTGGAGCATAATACATTACTGGTGGCTATCGCTATCTTGGGGGCGGGGATAGTGATGCTGTGGAAACGTGCCATGGCCCGACAGCTTATCATGAGAGATGTTGACTGGTGGACACTGATATTTTTCATGTTTCTGTTTGCCAAGGCTGGCGCTCTTAAGTTTGTTGGCATTACTGATATCATCTCGGAATCTCTGATGGGTCTCGGTGAAGGTAATCTCCTCATCCTTATTCCGGTAATATTATGGATGTCAGGGATTCTATCGGCAGTTATGGATAATGTGCTGGTAGTAGCCACCTTTGTCCCTATTATTCAAAACCTTTCTCTGCAACTGGGTACTAATGTGCTGTGGTGGGCACTTCTTTTTGGTGGCTGCTATGGTGGCAACATAACCATGGTGGGTTCTACCGCTAATATTGTCTCTCTCGGTATATTGGAAGACCGCAAGGGCATTCACATGTCCCTGCGTTACTGGATGAAAATCGGTATCTGGGGTGGGGTAGTGCCAATGGTGGTGGGGACAGTGGCGCTGCTACTCATCTTTTAGATTTGGTGAATTTTGATTTATCACTGGCTATAGCGTATTATAACTGCAAGCCCCTGTAGCTCAGGTGGATAGAGCACCAGCCTCCGGAGCTGGGTGCGAGCGTTCAAGTCGCTCCAGGGGCGTTTTGTATTAAAAAGGAGACTGGGGTGATAGATTTAACACAGCTTGTTG
>SDBT01018930.1_pt1 | contig 10804 bp, 8 predicted proteins | sample 2277101 | NCBI WGS metagenome assembly SDBT01 (sample SAMN10404973, study PRJNA504765) | marine sediment metagenome | isolation source: marine sediment core GS10_PC15, 103 cmbsf | place: Arctic Ocean: Southern Knipovich Ridge | collected 2010 | reverse complement strand
TATCATAGGGTATACCCCTCCTCTTGCATTTTTACCAAAAATTTGGAAAAGCTCTACTTGCCGATAAGGCATGCCGAGGGCAAGTTTGTCGTTAATGATAAAAATACGCATCAACAATTAGTCGACAACAAGCAAATAGTTTTTCGCTACTCCGATCCCAACTACTGCCCAACTGATTCCTACCCTTTCAATCCCAACGGCTCATTTGATGATATAGCCGGAATATGCGATAAAACCGGCAGAATTTTGGGTATGATGGCCCACCCTGAAGCCTTTTTTCTCTTTCGTCAAAGCCCCTTTTGGATAAAGGAAAAAGAGCTTTTAAGAAGGGAGGGACAAAAAATACCCTTCGAGGGCGACGGCTTCCAAATTTTTAAAAACGCAATTTCATACATTAAGGAAAACCTATGAAGATTAAACGAATGTTAATTTCGGTTACTGACAAAACGGGTTTAACAGAGTTTGTACAGAAACTTAAAAAAATAATACCCGAGCTTGAAATTATCGCTTCCGGCGTAACCGCTAAGGAACTTGAGAAAGAGAATTTGCCCTATACACCGCTTAAAGACTTTACAGGATTTCCGGAGTGTTTTGATGGCAGAGTAAAGACATTGCATCCCAAAATCGCCGGCGGCCTTTTAATGAGAAGGGGAAAAGATGACAAGGAAGCAAAAAGTTTAAATATCCAACCTATCGATATGGTGATTTGCAATCTGTATGATTTTAAAAAAGCCGCAAGCGATGAAAAAAAAGAGATTTCGGAGCTAATGGAGTCAATGGACATCGGCGGCTCGACTTTAATAAGAGCATCGAGTAAAAACTACAACTGCGTTTGCACCATTACAGACCCCAAAGACTACTCTTTGGTTTTGGACAATATTGCCAAAAACAACGGAAAAGTTGATCTCGAAATTTCCAAACAATTGGCAGTAAAAGCGATCAATTTAAGCGCCGATTATGAGGCAACTCTTGCAAATGTTTTAGGTAAAAAATTAGGGGGTGAAGAGACAATTAGACCAGCTCTAAAAAATGGGCGCGAGCTTCGATATGGAGAAAATCCCGATCAAAGGGCTTGGGTCTATAATTTTGAAGATGCAACCGGTATTGGAACTGCCGAGGTTAAATCCGGAGATAAGCTCTCATATAACAATTACCTGGATGCAACAGAGAGTTATAAAGCAGCGCAAGGCTTATTGGATCTTGGAGCTAAACATGGAGTTGCTATTATTAAACACTGCTCACTTTGCGCGCTTGCCACCGGAAACCGCCAAACAGAAACTTTTAACCTGGCTTGGGAAGGCGATCCCAAATCCTCTTTTGGCAGCGTTATCGCACTTACCACCCCTGTGGAATTTGATCTTATAAAAGAAATTGAAAAGAAATTCATCGAAGTTATTATCGCTCCCGATTTTGATCCAAAATTTGTCTCTTGGGTAAAAGAAAAAAAGCCGCGCCTTCGCTTGCTTAAAGTGCCAAACAGATGTAAAAGCGTTTATTTCTACAAAAATATTAACGGTGGCATGCTTTGCCAAACAGAAAAAACAATCAGCTTCAATGCAAAAGATGATAAATATTTTCAGCCTCACGACCCGAATGCTAAAAAAAAGATCGGCGTGGTTACCAAAAGACAGCCCAAAAAAGAGCAAAGGAGCCTTTTTGCTTTTGGAATAATTTGCGTAAACTTTGCTAAATCAAATGCGGTGGCTATTGTTAGAGAAGTATATCCCAATTGTTATCAGCTCTTGGGGCTTGGTTCCGGGCAACCCAATCGAGTAGATTGCTTAGAGAGGCTCGCCATTCCAAAAGCAATCGAAAACCTGAAAAGAGAAAAAGGACCGGATTATGATTGCAAAACCGATTTTGAAACTTGCGTACTTGCAAGCGACGGCTTTTTTCCCTTTGATGATAGTATTAAGTACGCTGCCAAATGGGGAATAAAACAGATCATACAACCGGGCGGCTCTATTAGAGACAGCGAGGTTATAGATACAGCAAACAAGCTAGATATCTGTATGATAAATACCGGCGAGAGATATTTTTCGCATTAGGATTTATGTCACATGGGTTTACATTTCTCTTCAACATACTTAATAAATAAATTTAATTTTAATAATTGTCTACAATTACTCGCATTTCATGCTTTCATTTAGCCCTTAAACGTGTTTGATTCTTGAGCCTATTTAAGTATAATACCCACAAAATTAAGCTGAAGGAGGCTATTTTGAAAAGCTATCGAAAAGAGCTATGGTTTAACGTGCCCAGTCGAATGGGATTTGTCAATATTACCCCAAAAGTTAATGAATGCTTGCAAGAAAGCGAAGTAAAGGAGGGGTTCGTATTAGTCAACGCTATGCATATAACGGCATCGGTATTTATCAACGATGATGAATCAGGCCTGCATCACGATTACAAAATCTGGCTGGAAAAGCTTGCTCCTCATGAGCCGGTATCAGGATATCGGCATAACGTGGGGGAGGATAACGCCGATGCTCACATGAAAAGACAATTGATGGGAAGAGAAGTCGTTGTTGCCATTACTGATGGTGAGTTGGATTTCGGGCCTTGGGAGCAGGTTTTTTATGGTGAGTTTGATGGCAGACGAGAAAAAAGGGTATTGGTAAAAATCATTGGAGAATAAGATTTTTTCTATTCTTTAGAATTTTTTGCCATATATTCATTATATATTATCAGACCCCTATTTCTTGGAATAAAATCTTTATCAAAACCATGTTTGCTGACTAAATCAATGATAATCTTATGCTGAGACTCCGGTACAAAATCCCACAACCCTAAAATTTCCATGGGGGCATTGCCAAATAATCCCAACTCCCAACAATTTTTTGACTCCGGTCCAAAATCAACAATAGCAATAGCATTTCCCTCATTTATCGGTATGAAATTTCTTGGATAGCAATCGCTATAATCAGAAAACAAAATGAATAATACTAGCTCTTCTATAGCTTTATCACTGCACAAAATGCGTTTTTTTTCTTTTAAGAGATCAGAATGAATCCTTTCTTTGAAAATAACATCATATTCCTCTTGTTTATTAACGGATATTTTACGAAATATTGTTTTAGGGATAACAATTCTTGTTAAATTGCGCTCTTTACACACTTTTTTGGCATCTTCAATATTTCTTATTTCAAGCTCTAAAGATTCTTTAAAGTATCTCATCATCCTAAATTCAGGAGATGAACGAACCTTCTCCATACCTCTACCACCAGCTATTTGAGAATTTTTTTTAGGCTCTTCTTGTGACTCTGAAACCGAAGATGTACCAGCATCACTTTGAGAAGAGTCCTGTTGTATCTTCTTTGACTTCTCTTCAGCCTTCCTTTCTAAAGATTCTGGTATAAAAATGTAAGTCTCTTTGGTTTTTGACAAATCATAATCTGGCAAACTTTCAGATTTATGAATCCTGGGCAACATTCTTCGTCCCGGTCCACGTTGAAATGAACGACCGACTTTTATTACCAAATCCGGCAACATCTTCTCAAAATAACAAACTTTGGCGTTATCGCCGGATGGATAATATCCTAAACCCATTTCCGGTATATGAACTTTTTTTCTATATATTTCACCTATTAAACTCGGCAGCTCTCTTTCTTCGCCTGCACTATCTCTTAGGCGCATTGAATAAAATTGAGATACCGATTCTTCAATACTTGATGATCCTCTTGTATTAATATGAAGACTTGGGGCAGCCATTTTAAACTCCTTTTATTTACTGGTAATAACAAAAAAAACCAGCTTAGTTTTTAATAAAAATACTAAAGAGTCAGAATATTAGCAGATAGTTTATTATTATTCTATTAATTAATAAATTAAATTAATAGTTAGCATAAAAATAATAATTAGTTATACTATTAGTTAATAAATTCCACTAAGTAAATAATAAATGAAGTATACCGAAACAAACTCAAGAATCGGAATTTTGGGTCAGAAATTTTTTCAGCTGACGAAGCGCAAAAATCGAAGATAACTGAGGCAAGTTACCGAGATCTCGCTAGAAGTCAGGTGGAAAAAGATCGGGCCAAAAACCGATTATTGAGATTGTTTCGGTATAAATTAAAGCTTATTGAGGGTTGTTTACCTTTCCCTCGTAAAATTGATCAACTGCGATTTCAAGGTTTAAGAAAAAATTTCCGAAGCCGAGTCAGAATCCCAAGCCTTTTTCAAAGCCTGCATTTTCTTGTTTGAAATGCCGCCTAAGAATTCAATGGATTTTAAAAAGCGGGCGCGAATGATATCTTTGCCGAGTATGGCAGCAGAGTCAAAAAATGGGGGACCGAACCTTTTGCCCATCACACTTGCGAAAAGTGATGGCATCACCTTTTTTTTGTGATTGATGTCAAAGTTAACAGCCACTTTTTTAGAAGCTTCATATAACCCGCTGCTTGACCAATCTTCGCTCTTTTCAAGCTGCCAAATCATAGCTTGTAAAATGTATGAACACCCTGTTTTGTCAAGACCCTTTAAAGTAAAAATTTCATCGGTATATTTTAAGTTATTAATAAAGAAAAAATCGCAAAGATCCATAAAGTCGCCAAAGGTCTTGATACGGGTGTGACAAAGCGGCATTAACTTATCCATAAAAACATCATTAAAACGCCACTCCTGTAATCTACCCCAAAGACCGCTCTCAGGTATTTTATTAATAATGTATTGCTGATTAATCCAATCCAGTTTTTGAATATCAAAAACAGCCCCTGAGACGCCCACTCTTTTATCATCAAACTCTTTTACAATCTCTTCCAAGGGATAAATTTCTCTATCTTCCGGCATGCTGTAGCCCATCAAAGTTAGAAAGTTGACAAAGGCCTCCGGAAGGTAGCCGCTGTCTCTATAGAAAAAAATCGAGGTGGGATTTTTCCTCTTTGATAACTTTTTGCCGTCCATGCCAAGGAGTAGTGGCATATGCATAAAAGTTGGCGCCTTCCAGCTAAAATAATCATAAAGAAGAAGGTGTTTCGGCGTTGAGCTTATCCACTCATCACCTCTTATTACATGCGTTATCTCCATAAGCTGATCGTCGACAACATTGGCTAAGTGATATGTCGGAAAGCCATCCGATTTTAAAATAATTTGATCATCAATATCTTTCCAGGGAATTGTTATGCGCCCCTTAATAGCGTCTGTATAGATACACTCGCCGGTCAAGGGAATCTTCATCCTTACTACAGATTTAAGTCCCATCTTTTCTTTTTCGTTAATTTCATCGGAACTTAAGTTGCGGCAGCGCCTGTCATAGCCGGATCTTTGCCCGCTTTTTGCGAGTACTTGACGCATTTCTTGCAATTCAACAGTTGTACAGAAGCATTTGTAAGCATTTCCATCGTCAAGGAGCTTTTGACAATGCTCCTGATAGATATCAAGTCGCTCTGATTGGCGGTAGGGGCCAAAATCGCCGCCTATATCCGGGCCTTCATCCCAATGAATACCGCACCACTTTAAGGCTTTGTAGATATTTTGTTCATATTCCGGACGACTTCTCGCTTGATCGGTATCTTCAATGCGTAATATAAACTTGCCTGACAGGTGCTTGGCAAAAATTGAATTGAAGACCGCTATATATGCGGTTCCAACATGGGGGTCGCCGGTCGGCGACGGAGCGATACGTACACGACAAGTCATATTGTTTTTCCTAATAATATTTTATTTACTTGGCCATCAAAGATAGCAGATCCTTCATAATATTGTAAGTTTCAATTAGTTGCAAGTCATTTTGACCAATACTATTCTCTCTTTCCTCTTCCAACTCATCTTCAATTTCAATATCATCGTCGCTCTTAATAATTTTTAACAACGCTTGATAATCTTTGTTTTTTTCAACGCGCATATTTGAATTCTTTTGCAATTGTTCAAGATATGGTTTGTAAGTATCTTCTCTTTTTTGCAAATCAAATTTGTACATAAAACGCAGCCTTTGCCGTTGTGAATAGGGAAGATCGGATAGATCATCATCAAAGTTTTCTTTAATCGAATCATTTTCAAGAGGGTATTTCGCAAACTCTTCACCAATGTCTAACTCGGACAAGGACCCGGGAACAACCACATCTGATATTACACCTCTTAACTGAGGAGAATTTCCGGATACCGTGTAATATTTACCCCGTGTGACTTTATACTCTCCCTCCGGATTTACCACTCCGTCTTTAGTGGTGTTTAAGGTAAAAGTTTGAAAAGTTCCTTTCCCAAAAGTGCTTTTATCTCCAACAATAATTGCTTTGCCATAATCTTGCAGAGTTTGAGCGACAATTTCTGAAGCTGAAGCTGAAGCTTTATTTACCAAAACAATTAATGGTTCGTCCCAAATAATTTGGCCGTCTAAATCTCTAAGATATTGAACCGCTCCCGTATTGTCTTTAATGCCAACCACGACCCCTTTAGTAATAAAGAGCCCGGTAACTTGCACTGCTTGGGCAAGCATTCCCCCTGAATTATATCTTAAGTCTAAAACTAAACCCTTAACATTATGCTCGGCTTTTAGCCTTTTTATTTCCTCCGCTAAATCTTTAGCTGAAGAATATTCAGAATCCTGATAAAAGGAAAAAAGTTTAAGGTAGGCGATTACTCCGTCACCAAAAGGCTCGTAGCTACTTTCAAAACGGGTTTCTTTTAATACAACTTCCTGTCTAGTAATTGTAATATCTAGCTGCTCTTCCTTTTTTTCTTTAACGTCGCCACTTTCTCTTATAACAGTAAGCGTAACTTGGGTGCCCTCCTTGCCGCGAATGAGTTCAACAGCAGAAGCTATATCCATACCGACAACCGGCTCTCCATCAACTGCTACAATTCTATCTTTAGCCTTTAGCTCCTTCCCGGCTTCCGCAGGACCCCCTTCGATGATCTTTATCACTTTAAAACCGTTTAAATCATCTCTAAGTTGCGCGCCGATACCAAAAAGGCGCTGCTGAACGCTAATCATGAATTGGGTAGCTTCTCCAGGAGTAAAATATGAGGTGTGAGCGTCAAGAGCGCTCGCAACAGCCTTCAAGACGTTAGATAAAATCAGGTGATCCTTTTCGATCGGGTCTTCTGTTTGTATCTCCTCTTCATTTTTTCTTTGATATTTTTCAATCCTTTGCAAGGCTTTTTCTCTTAATTCTTCACTTAATTTGGCTGATGTTTCAACTCTAAGAGCTTTTATTCTGATAAGACGGTTAAAAAGTTCCTCTTCTGTTTCTAACCACTCCATATCTTTAAATTCTTTTGAACTAACTTTTTCCGGCAGTTTCTCACCTAATATTTTCCGGTCTAATTTATTTCTCCTTTCAATACCTTCTATCATCTTTTCGTGTATGTCAAAAAAAGAAACGAAATTAGCATCATTAAATTGGTTCAGAATCTGATTGATTAAGCTATCCTTTGGCTCTAACCACTGTTGAATATCATCTTTAATGAAATATGTTTTGTTCGGGTCCAATATTTCAATGTAATTAGACAAAGTTCTTCTAAGGATCTCAGGAGTCATTTCCTTGTGGGATGCATGGTCTTTCATTATGTCATTTATCTTCTGTTTTACTTTCGGAGCATCAATTTCAGGCAGTTTCGCATCAACCTTAAAAAAGGGAAATATAACTATTAAAAGAAAGATTATGAATCGATTACGCATAAATTTACCTCATAAATTGATCAATTTATCAGTTTATAGCCCACTTTACAAGATAAAGAAGGCTAAAAGGAAAAAATTATTGTTTTTTTGTAAAAAAAGCTTGATTTCAATTCTTTTTTTGGTAAAATAGTACCTTTACAAAACCTTGAATGTATTAATACAAGGTTTGAAAGTAAAGTACAATAAGAATTAACATTAACTATATTAATAATAGACAAGGAGGTTTATCAGATGTCTAAAACAATGGAAGAAGAAAACAACAAAGATCCAAAAGTTGTCTCAATAACTGAGGCTGCAAGGATCAACAATGTCACAAGACAGGCAATATACGTGGCTATTAAATTAAAGAAACTTAATGCCAGAAAAGATACGACTCGTTGGACCATTCATTTGGATGATTTGGAAGAGTACCGCAAAAATAAGTACTCTCGCACCAAATCAATTTATAACGGCGATCTTCTTTTTGATAACGGAAAAGGTTTTTACTCAGTAAATCAAGTTGCTGATATTCTCAATATACCAGCCCAAAAAATTTACTATGCAACACGTGTTGGAATGTTAAAAGCATCCAGACGTGGAGCTGCTTGGGTAATTCAGATCAACGATGTTAAGGAATACCAAGAGAGCCACATCGACAAAAAGAAAAAGAGTCGTCAAGCAGTCTAATTTTCGTTTTAACCCAAGTGTTCACTTGGGTTTTTGGGTGGGATAACTATCCCACCTTGTTTTTCCTTTTCTTAAACATTTATTGTTGTCCCCTCCAAAAAAATCTTTATCCCTCTTTTTGGCACGAATATTGCATGTTCAATTCTGAAGACCATTATCAGACCTGGTCGAACCGGAGGTAATACACATGAATAATAAAAATAATATTAAAGGCGCAACCATGACAGAGTACGTATTAATAGTCGGACTAATAGCTGCTTCCTCTATATTGGCGTTAACTTCAGTTGGTAACAACATCGCCACATTTTTTACGAGTTTGAGCGTAACTATTACAAATGCCGGAGCTAACTTATAATACTACTTAATAGATGGTGGTTAATAATGTCCGGCCTCGGACTTTCTTCCGAGGTCGGTATTTTTTTGCCATCAAATAATCAATAGAATCATACGTTTAACCCGGGATTGTGGCCTAATCTGCGGCCAAACACTGCAGATTAGGCCACAATCCCGGGTTTAAGCAAAATTTACCCTCTTATATGGGCATTTTTTTTCCTTTTTTCAAAAAAATCGGAAAAAATATTATAAAATTAACCAATCACTCCACCCCATATATTTTTTCTAGACGCTATATAGCTCAATTTCAGCATTATAAAAAAAAACAACCCTTAAAATAATTAATTGGCATTTAATTCGCATATTGTTATATCAAAGGCTAAACAACAAGGCCTAAACAGGAGGTAAAACCATGAAAAACAACCATAAAAATATTAAGGGCGCTACTATGACAGAGTATGTCCTTATTGTAGGGTTGATTGCTGCAGGCGCTATTTTGGCGCTAACGTCTGTTGGTACCAATATTGCCACGTTCTTCACAGGATTAAGCACCACTATTACTGGCGCAGGAGCTAACTTATAACATATTTTATCAACCTAGGTTTAAGAGGTCAGCCATGTATATGGTTGGCCTCTTTTTTATAGGTTGGGTCTTTTTCATCGGCGTAAATGAGATAGGGAGTTAAAATAATCATAAGTTCGGTGCGGCGGTCTTTAAAATTTTTGGATCTAAATAGCGGCCCAATAATTGGCAGTCTGTTTAAGCCATAAAGACTGGTAATTTTCGATACACGTTCATATTGCAAAAGCCCGGCAATAGCATAACATTGCCCCGGCCAGAGCTTCACTGTTGTATCAGCTCTTCTAGTTACCAAGGCAGGAATATCAAAACCTGATAGAGTTACCGAATTTTGCTTATCTATTGTACTAATTTCCGGAACAACATGAATTGTGATTAATCCGTTAAGATCAACAGTTGGTGTAAACTCTAAAATCACTCCGAATTTTTTATATTCAACAGTCACAGTGCCTATAAGTTGTCCACCTTGAGGAATTAATATTGGAAATTCACCTCCCGCAAAAAAATGAGCGGTTTTACCTGAAATGGTGGTTAAATTCGGCTCTGCTATAATTCTGGCATAACCATCTTCTTGGAGCATGTCAACAATTGCCGATAGAGTAAAGTTACCGGCCTTTATATCTTTCGCTTCAAAAAAATAATTGGGATCAGATTTCATTGGTCTTGGAAAAACAGCGGCTAGAGCTAACGACTCTCCACTTCTTTCAAATATAGATTCCCAATTTATTCCAAGCCTAAGCTTTACATCTCTATCAACTTCGAGCACTTTGACACATATTAACACTTGCTGGGGTTTTACTACCATCAGGTCGACAACATCCTGTTCGCCATTTTCAGACATTTTGACAAATATCTCTTTTATTTTAGCCGCAACCTGCTGCTCATGTATAGACCCCGAGATAATGAACCCTTTGCTAGTTGATGAAACATTGATATCAACATTGGGAAAATGAGATCTTATTATATAGGTTGCTAAAATTGACTTAAAGTTAGCCGCAGATTTACTATTTGTCAGCATTTCGACAAGTTCATTTTTTTCATTTAAAGATGAGGCGCCCTTTTGAATTAAGCCAAGCGTTACCGACCCCGCTTCAAGCGCATAGGAGAATAACTCTGCCTGTCTTGGAGTCATTTCAAATAAAATTTTGTTCTGTTTGCCTTTCGATAATTTCTTATTCCCAATTCCTTTGTTTCCCAAAGATAATATTTTAATATTTTTTAAAAGAGTTAAACTTACCGTACCAAAACCTATATCCTTATCCGTATCGGATGAAAATATCACATCAACAAACATGCCGGTCTTTAAAAACTGGATTATGGAAGACTTTTCTTCAATTTTGAAAGGTATAGCTCTTTTGCCATATTTTGCGGGAAGAACAATGGGGCCCTTTAAGCTATCTGACTCTTGCGGCCAAATGATATCAAGGCGCTTTAACTTTTCCCCTTTCGCAATTTCTCTAATAACAACAGCTTCATTAATCCATTTTTCTACTTTCGGATCTCTAATTAATAGTGAAGGATCCTGTTCTTTAACCTCGACATTTTCCCAGCCATATAATTCGGGCGCCAACTGATCGCCAATATTGATTTTTTTTTTGGCCACCATA
>SDBT01018929.1_pt1 | contig 10805 bp, 12 predicted proteins | sample 2277101 | NCBI WGS metagenome assembly SDBT01 (sample SAMN10404973, study PRJNA504765) | marine sediment metagenome | isolation source: marine sediment core GS10_PC15, 103 cmbsf | place: Arctic Ocean: Southern Knipovich Ridge | collected 2010 | reverse complement strand
GTTATTTTTAATCTTTTATTCATTCTAACATCCAGTTATAGTAAATTCCACAAATTGCCAATCTCTTGATTTATCAAACCCAGGAACGCAGGAGTAAGGTGAATGGTGTTTATCTGAAACACAAACCTCTACTGTAAATGATCCATCAATTCCATTTCCCACAGGAGGGTAAGGATCACAAAGTTGAGCTGTTATAGTTTTACTAAAAGAAGTATTCCTTGCTAAACCAAGATCTACAGATGTATAATATATTGTAATACTCTGTTCATCGGGATCAGAAACATTCGCAATACTAGTAAAATATGTTTCATTTAAGACGCTGCTAACATTTATATTTCTAGGAGAGGTTATATTATCTAAAGTAGGGTATCTATTTTGTCTTGCAAACTGGAATACAAAAGGTATACTTGGAAAATTATCTTCTATCCTAACAATATTGTCTTCTGAAGGAGCTATTTCATTCCCTTGTTGCCCGTGTCTTAAGATAGTTATTTCCATATTATCATCAATAAAGCTTGATGAAATGTCTCTTACATCAAATTCTTCATCATTTTTATCATAATCAAGCAAAGCATCGGCTATTTCATGTAATCTTCTTAATCTAACATTTGTATCATAATAAAAATCTTCTAATCTCATGTGTTTTTTTGTTGTTGGATTAACAATATTTAATGGATAGTTTATTACTGTAATTACTGTTTCATTGGTTGTATTAACACTAACTTCTAAAGTTCCGTTTACTTCTATTTTAAATCCTTCATCTTCAAAAATTGAAAAATCAACACAATTTTCAAAAGTGTTATTTATATAAACCTGCAATTGATTATACATACTTCCTCCCCCATCTAATTCAGGTAAATAAGTTATATCTCCAAAACACCCTTTATTTCCTGTACAATTTCTTTCACTAGGCTCTGGAAAATTCATCCATGGGTAATGTCCTCCTTTAAATGTTCCTTCATATACCTCTGAAATATTATTTATACATGTTATACTTGATCCTTCACACAAATAATCAGTATAATTTGCTCTTTTCAAACCATAACTAATATTAATTTCATTGTCTCCTTGAGTTAGAATAAGGTAAAGAGATGGTGGTCTTGTCTCATTACCAATTCCTCCTTGATCGGGATATATTACTCCTCCTTGATCGCCTAATAATTTCATTCCATCATTAGCTGTTTTTCCTAAACATGCTGTTACATAAGTCCTTATACTAGTTATATCAAAAGCAGTTTCTTGTGATATTAAGGTTTCTTTTCTTGTTTTATATCCTGTTGTTTGTTTTCCAACATAAAAAACAAGCCCCATAACAATTAATATAACAAAACCAATTAATATAAAGAATGTTAATTGTGCTTTTGTTTGAAATTTAATTTTTTTTCTCATTTTATCCGAACACCCAGTGAGGATATTTGAAAATCATTTGGATTTTCAGTGCACCAAAAATCTTTGATTTTTGTGTGTTTTTGATTTTCATTTTATCCTTAATTTTGGACCTAGATCATTCAACAATTCATAATAACCTTTTGTTAAACCGCCTGTAAATACATAAAAAACATTTCCTTGTTTTACACAATCAAAAGGAACTAACACAGGATTATTAAGCTTATAATTTTCTATCACAGCACAAATATTTGTATCAAAATTAGAATAGGTAGCAGACATGTATTTTTTATTTTTAACTTCCTCAGTTATAATATAAATTGTTTTATCTCCTTTTTTACTTATAAATATCTTATTAAAATCATGAGTTTCATTTACAAACCCATAATCATATGAAGGGGGCGTATTGTATTGTAAATAATAAAGTGTTGGCTCAAATAAGTTCCTTATATAATCAGCTTCGCCTCCTATCAGAACATCACTTATAGATGGTTCACTTCTCGTATAGATTAATGATTTAATTTTATTATTATAGTATACTCCTCCTCCACACACTTCAAAAGTATTTGAATCTAATACACTACTACAATCTCTATTAGTTCCTCCTAATGCTTCTAATATTGAATAAGAAGATGCATCTATATCATGATTAATAGAAGCTCCAATTATAACCTTATTTTCATCATATTTCAAAACACATATATTATTAACACAATCAACTATATTTCCTTTTCCAATCTCACATTGAAATTCTCCTGTTTTGAAATAATTTATAGCAGGGTACCATTCATTTATAACATACCCGTAAAAGTTTAATACATTATCATAACTGTCACAAAACAAACTATAATCAGTTGAACTGCCTGCAATATCCATTAATTGCCTTATCAACAAAGCGGTTCTTGATGTCCATTCACCATTTCTGCAATAATGATCTCCAATAAATTCTCCATTATTTATACACCTGACTTTGTTAAGGGGATAATGAGTAATGCTTGTTACATCCTCAACAGTTTTATCAAAATCAACCTCATTTGGATTTACAAGACATTGAGTATCGTCTAAACAATAACCACTAGATGTTTTGTCCCATGTATAAACTTCTGTTAAACTTCCTACACATTTGCCCCCTATAACCCGCATATCTGGTTTATCACAACAAGCATAAGAAGCATATGCTCCTTTTGTAAAGTATTCATTTAAATCATCACCACAACAAGAGCCATTTCCTGCGTTTCCTGTCAACCCCCAATGTGAATAATCTAAAGTGTTATACTCAGAATCATTTACTACTACATCGCAAACAGCAGAAAAAGTATCTCCACTATACCATTGTCCTTGAAAGCAATAATGAACACTAAGGTTATCTCCATGTAAATCTCCACTTTCAACACATTCTCCATTTATAACACAGTCTGTTGGATTTGGGCAACATGCTCTGTCAAAACTTGATTCTGTTTGATAAGCTTCTGTACAATCGCTTTCACCTCTTTCATTAACCCCACAAGTTCTATTTCTAATTGGAAACATATTTCCTGCAGGAGAACAACCTAAATCAGAACAATCAATAGTATCATCACAATCATTATCATATCCATCAAAACAAAAATCTTGTTCAATTGGAATTTGAATATTTATTGGTCCTTCATCTGTTCCACTATCAAACCCTCCCTCTTCAAGCCAACTTGGTGTATTTGAATTACAATCACAAAAAGGGTTTAATGAACCAGGATTTATATAAAAAGGATCAGCATTATTATAAATATTATTTCCTGATGTTTTTGTTGTGTCGCTTATTGCGAATGTTGTTATTTCTGGGAGGGGTTTGCCATCACCACCATTCCCACTAACTAATGTCCAAACACAATCCTTTTGAGTAGTACACGCAGTCTCGCTTGTGAAACTTCCACTATCACAAGCAGTTGCGGATCCTACACAACCATAGCCTGTTCGAGTACATACTTTTTGTTTTTTACAATTATTATAATCTCCTGAAAAATCATCACATGCCTTTGCATTCCCAGTACACGTATAACTTACTCCTGTTCCTCCTGTTCCTCCTGTTCCTCCTGTTCCTCCTGTTCCTCCTGTTCCTGTCTCTTCTCCTATAGATATATCTCTATCATTACAATCCGGTTCTTCAGAACCCATCCAACACGATTCAGCATGATAAAGGGGGGAAGGTTGAATACCATACCCATCTCCATCTTCATCAATACAAGAAGTAACACAATTACCAGCTCCATCACAATGCATTCCAACTTCCTCATTAATATTAGGAGTATTTCTATCACAAGACAAACCACCAGTAGTAGGATATTCTTTTCCGACTATGATATATGGGTTATTTATTATAGCAGTTCGAAATGTAGATGGATATTCTCCTGCAGGTAATGGTCTTTCAACACATCCATCACTACATTGCACATATCCACAAGGGTCTGGATCATCTTCACAATTTGTAAGATCGTATTCTCTAGTGGCAGGAGGACAATCTTCGGGGTATATCAATTCTCCAAAAGAGTCATAATCGTCTGCATAACAATATTTATCTCCACAAAACCAATTTTCTGCAGGTCTGCAATAATAATTAGTTCCATCTTTATCAAATTTAACACAATGCCCTTTTCCATCATTACCATGTTCACATTCCTCGTCTGCATAATCTTCATCTCCTGAACATTCATCAGCAGAACTTGTTGTTGCTATATCGATTGTTCCTTTAATAGAACAACAAACCTTATATGGATAATATTGACTATCACATGATGCAGCATGAGCATTACCTTCATCTGATGATAAAGAAAGAACACAAAAATAATCGCCTAAATCAGCACAAGTCCCACCAGAACCAGTAACCCCACATTCAATATCAACACCCGGCAAAGTAGATTCTAAACAAACACTATTATCATAACCACCCAATTCTAAAGGAATAGAAGAAACATGAGCATTATCATAATCTGATAAAGTAACTATTGTTCTTTCGGGTTCTCCATTAATACAGCTATTGTCGGTTTTAACACTAACAGATTTAAAATCAGACATGTTACAACATATTGCGTGTGGTTCGTCACGAGGATGTGTATCATCGTAATAACCAAGAAAATCGATAGAAGCATGAGCATTTGCTTCGCCCGACAAAGAAATTATAAAATCTTCATCATCTCCACATTCTGTTTTAAAAGAACACATTCCTGCAGCATTAGCTCCATCTCCATCATAACTATCACACCCTTCATTATATTCTCCATCACAATCTTCATCTATTGATGTATCACTTCCACATACTTCTACTCTTGGTTTAATTCCTCCTTCACACCTACCCCATCTTCCTCCATCTGTACAAGTTTGTGTTCCATATGTACATTCTCCTTCATCAGTACCACAATTTTTTATGCTTTCTGGTACACATTCTCCTAACCACACACATTCGTCAACATCTGTACATGTTGTATAACTATAATCCCATACACTGCATGGTTTTGGTTCACATAGTTGATTTGGTTGATCCCATAAACAAGCACTATCTGTTAAACATGTTGTTCTATCGTAGGCGTCACACGCGGTTTTTCCTTCTCCTTGACAAGCACCAGCAGCATTTACATATCCACTCACAACCCCAAAACTAATCAAAACAACAAAAATCACAAAGATTGGTTTTAATCTGGGTTTCATTTTTTTTTGTATTAAATATTTAAGTGGAACTTATTAATTGTATTATCTTTACACATACGCGCTTAGCACTTTTTCCACATATTTTATTTCAGGTAATTTTATATCTTCCTACAAAATAATTGATTTACGTAGTAGTTATTTCTACCATCTAAATCCCTTGTCTCTAAATGTTCTTTCTTTTTGTTTTATTGTCATTATTCCACTACAAATTTGAAACAGATTACTTCACAATAAAACACCAATTGACTACCACCAGCCGTGTCTTCTTGTAATTCCATCCCCCAATCCAAACCAGATTCTCCAATAATTGTATCAGTTCCGACAGATGTGATACTACCGTCATTGTTGTACTTCCCAACTATACATTTGGCCTCACCCCAGTCACGACCACTACTTTTTTGTCCTGCAGCAATACCAGTTATTGAACAATATGCCCAGTTTCCTATGCTTTCGGTCCCATCACCATCTCTCGTATATCTTCCAATTTTAATAGCAAGCCCAGGAATCTTTGCTTCTCCTGTGACATCTAAACCTCCTTGTGCTGTTAATTTTCCTGTAACAGTTAATGGGTCACTTACTGTTACATCTGTTCCACCCTTTCCAGTTATAGTATCTGTATATAAAGTTTGGTGAAATGGTTCACCTTCTATATAATCTGTAGCTATTACCAACCCTATCAACAACAAACAAATTAAACCAGTTAAATAATACAAATGCTTTTTCTTAATGTTTATTTTTATTTCCATCTTGATACACCTCTATTTTTGTTTTGTTTAATGAGTCTTCTAAATAAAAATAAGCTTAAAAATGTTTTATTTTTATTGTTTATTTTTATCTCCATTTTCATACACCTCTTTTTTGTTTGGCGTTTTCTCACATTAATTCTTTTATTTTTGCTCTGATTTTTTCAATCTTTTCTGAATCTAAATCATTAAGTAAAGTTTTACATTTCAATATGAATTTCTTGACATATAATTCATCTTCCAACACAATGTTTTTAAGATAATATTGTGCCTGGATTCTATCTCCTTTTAATTTTTTTAAATACTCGCTATCATCTATATCAAAACCAAATAGTTCCATCAGCTCTAAACTGCAATCATGAATTTCGCATCTTATTCCGCATTTCATTAGCAAAGCATAAAAGGCATTATAACATGCATAATAAGCAGTTATTAATCTCCATTTTCCTTTTGCAGAAAAAACATTTTCTAAGGTTTCATCTGCTTCTTTTACATAGGATTCGCTCAAATGAGGCTTTAGCTCAATTAATTTAATTCCTTTATTCTGCTTCAAGCACCACTTTATTTTATCTTCATTCATACTCCTTCCTCCAGAAAATATCAACAATTTTTGAAACATCGCCGGATAAAACATGATTTTTCATTATCTCTATTGATAAAGGGTTTTTTGATTTTAATATTTTAGCAAATTCATTATAAGACGCATAATGCTCATTAATTTGTATAATCTGTTTTTGTTTTATTTTCTTAATTTCCTCTTTATTATATTTACCTAAAATTACAATATCTAGATCAGATTCTTTGCTAAAATTACCTGAAGCATAGGAGCCAAAAATTATCAAACTTTCGCAATATTTCAAGATTTCATTCATTACTACAGAAATTTCCCTTATTTTTAAATGGAATTGCAGGGCTTTTTGATTTTCAATAAAATTTAAGATTATTTTTGTTGTTTGTTTTTCAAGATCAAAATAGAATAATTTATTTTTTCCTATTTTTTCATAATTAATTAAATTGAGCCTAACAAGCTTGTTTAGTAATCTAGAAGAGGTTTGCTGGGGGATTTTAGATTCTCTTGCTAATTCAGAAGCAGACAATTTAGCAGAATAACTGCCAGAGAAGGGAATTAATAAATCTACCCATTTTTGGGTAATGTTACTTAAATTTGATTTTATCCTCTTTTTTTGCATTTTATTACCTATTTAATATTAAGTTATGCTGGTTTAACAAATCTGAATTTTTCTTATTTTTCCGGTTTTTTTCAACAATAAAGCCTTAAATGCCTTTTCAACTGCTTGCTGGCACAAAAAATCAGCATATTTATGTTTTCCTCCACGAAAATTAAATTTGGCAGTATCAAAATCCTCTTCTGCCTGCCTCCACCAATTTTCAATCTCTTTCCTCATTTTATCAAATTACCATCTTTTTTTATTTTTTCAGCTAATGCCTCATTAATGTATTTTATTAAAGTCTTGTTTTGCAGAAGCGCATTTAATTTAGCTTTTTTATGCAGCTCGTTTTCAATTTCTATATTAATTCGAGTCATTTATATCATTACTGATTTTTTACTATTTAAATGATTAGTTAACTAAGTTTAATTAACTCTTTTATTTGAGTTAACTAACTAATATAACTTATTTCTAGAATTAATAATATATAAAGTTTGCCATTTTTCATGCACAAATTAAAAATTGTTTGCTTCAGAAGGATGTAATTGAAGTGTTGAAAATAAAGCAATTAAATCATTAAAAGCCCTCATTTCATAAGGATTTGAAGCAAAAGAACCAATAACAATCTTTGTTTTATATTTTCTGCATAATTTAATATTAGAAACAATCCTGCCTAAAAGTATATTTCTTTGTTGATTATTAGCATTCAACAAACAACCAAAAGAAAAGCCAATCTTAATATTATTTTTAGCTGCCAAATTACATATAATATGATTCAAGCCAGATCTTCTCTGATGTATTAAATCTTTTTTATTATCCTGTTCAAAACCAAAAACAATTATGTCTTTATTTTTCTCTATAACATTTCTAGTATTATCACTACATTTAACCAAAACAAAATCTGCTGATTTAAGTTTAGGAATCTTCTTTTCATCAACCAAAACACCATATTTTACATTAAAACCAGAATATTTTTTTTTCTTTGAATTAAAATCTTTTAGAGAATACACAAAACATAGAGAATTATAACCTAATTTACGAGCCATTTCAACAAATTCTTCTTCATTCTTATTAGGAAAAACAAAATCTATCATAAAACAATATTAATTAAGATTTATTTAAATATATTGAAAATTAAACAATTTTTACCTTAATTGTATCAGAATCAGTTTTTCCTGCAGGATTCATTACTTCAAAATTTACAGTTTCTTCTATTGGACATCCAGGCAGAAACACACTCTTCAAAATAGCCTTATTATCGCTTATCCTGATATTTATACAAATCTGACCACTATGTGACCATCTCATTTCATTATAGCTATATTTTTTATCTCTAAAATATTTGCTTAGATCTATAATTGAATAACTATTTTTTTCAATTTTTAATGGTGAAACCTTAGATAAATCTAGCTTAATTTCTCCTTTAAGTTTTGGTGAAAAAAATTCTTTGGTTGATTCATTAAAAAAACTAAAATATGCTATAGAACCAAAAACAACTAACAACACAATACCTATTGTAACATCCTTAAGAATTAGTCTTTCTATGCCTTTTGCTTCTTTTTTAGGTTTAAAAACTCCTGCTTTTTCAATTAATTCATCTACAACATCTGGTTGATAACCCGCATCTGATAATACCTTCTTTATTCTACTAGCGTCTGCTCCTTTAGAAGCCTGTTTTTTTATATACTTAATTGTTTCTGAATAAGACATATCACATATTTAATTAAACTCTTATTTTAATCTTTCGATTATTTAATATTTAACAAAATGATATTAAATTTAAAAAAACTAGTTTAGTTTTTTTATTATCTTGCAAGAAGTACAAACACTAGAGCTTGTTGGTTCTCCACATACTGTACAACTTAATAAACCAGATTTTTGACTATATTCTTTTTTTAATTTAGGCAAAATCTCTAAAAAATTATGCACAATATTTTTTTTAATTTCTCTGTTATCAGGCATACTATTTAATAAATCTCTTATTTTATTCCTATATGAATTTACAATACAAGGACATCTATCATAAAGAACTTCAAACTTGAGAAGTTGAGAATATTTTTTAACATCTTCTTCAAAACAAAAATATAGAGGTTTAACACGAGGAGTAAATTTTTTATCTTTTATATTGCCAGATACAGGACCCAAACGGGATTGTAAAGACATAGTATTTCGAAAAAAATTCATTAAAATTGCTTGTGCTTCATCGTCCAAATTGTGTCCTGTAACAATCTTATCAAATCTCAATTCTCGTGATTTTTTATTCAACATAGATCTTCTCAAAACACCACAAATTGAACAAGAATTAACTTTAGGATCCTTTAATCTCAATATATGTTCGATATTACACTTATTATATCCAAAATCTTCTCTAAAACTGGTCTCATGAAGTTTTATATTATAATCAGAACAAAATTTTCTTATATTCTCTAAATTGATTTTGCTATAATTTCCAATTTCTAAATCAACAATCAAACTTTCAACATTATAACCAAATTTATGAAGCAAATATAATGCAACTGTAGAATCCTTGCCACCAGAACACGCCACTAAAATTCTGTCTTTTTTGCTAAATAAATTATAATCTTTGATTGTATTTTTTACTCTATTCTCAAATTCAACAATAAATTTCATTATAAAAAGAAATTCCTAAATTTATTTAAACTCTTCTAAAACTTTTGCTAATATTTTTTTATCATTATCCCAGGTTAATTTAGACATAGCTGAATCAGCATCGGCCCATAAATAAGTACTATGCTCTTTATCATCGCCTTGTGGCATATGTATAGGAATGTTCATGTTTGATTCAACTAGGTAAATAGAATGAATATTTAATTTATTTCCTATTCCAATAAATTCTTTACGAACGTTGTCTAGTTTTTTTATAATTTTAAATTCTTGTAAACCTGTTTCTTCAATTATCTCTCTTTTGACAGCATCTTCTTCTGTCTCTCTTTCTTTTGTCCCTCCTTTAACAAACTCCCATCCCTCCCAATTTTTTGTTCTTTTTAATATTAAAAAGTATGGCTTATGCATTTTATCGTAAACAACAGCTGTAACTGCTTTTCTTATTTCCTTATTATCTTGAGTAGTTTCTTCCATCTTCAATCTCCTTAAACTTATTTTTTTAAGGTCTTTTATAAAACTTTCTTTTAGAAATAACATGACTAAATGAAAGTATTTAAATAGTTTTTTTATTTATAAAGTTTATAAATAAAAAGACTTATAAAAGACTAAATAACACCTAATATCAAACAAAATTTAATTTTTATTAAAATAAGCAACTAAATGGGGGTATTGTAATAAAATGGTAAAGGAAAAATCAACTAAAATCACAAAGAAAAGCAAAAAACAACCTAATAAACCAAAAAAGGATAATAAAGATGTAAAAAGAGAAATAGAAATAGTTAATATTGTTGTTAGTACCTCTCTGGAACATGATATTCCTTTAGAAAAAATGGCAGCTACATTGCCTAATACAGAATACAACCCAGAACAATTTCCAGGATTAGTCATAAGAATAAAAGATCCAAAAACTTCTGCTTTAATATTTAGCTCTGGAAAAGTAGTTAGCACAGGAGCAAGAACAATATCTGAAGTGCACAATTCTTTAAAGAAAATCATAAAAGCCTTAGAAAAAATAAAAATAAAAATAAAAATAAAACCCGAAATAACCATCCAAAATATTGTTGCGTCTGGATCAATTGGTATGGTTTTAAATTTAAATGTATTAGCAACGAGATTAAACAACGTAGAATACGAACCAGAACAATTTCCAGGATTAGTATATAAGTTAATAAGTCAAGATATAAAAGCAACATTTTTATTGTTT
>SDBT01018927.1_pt1 | contig 10805 bp, 8 predicted proteins | sample 2277101 | NCBI WGS metagenome assembly SDBT01 (sample SAMN10404973, study PRJNA504765) | marine sediment metagenome | isolation source: marine sediment core GS10_PC15, 103 cmbsf | place: Arctic Ocean: Southern Knipovich Ridge | collected 2010 | reverse complement strand
ATCCCAGCATTAAAGACGGTGTTGGCCTGGTAAGGCACGTTCTTCACGGTAATGAGTGGGTTGCGGTCACTGCGTTCAAATAGCTCCTGCATGCCATCTTCCTTCCATTGGCGCCGTTTGTCCAAGCCGCTACCATTCTTATCTATCCGCTATCATTCACATTGCGAGGATTTTTTAAGAAATAATTGACAGCCGGAGCGGCCAGCGGCGGCTATCAGCCTAGAGTTCCCATTTGAAATTCTACCCAAGAAATGAGAAGAGATAAGAAATGAGGGACCGCGGGGCTGTTGAAAAAGCCCTCTTCAGTTGTTGCTAGGCTGCCTTTCTCACCGGGTGCCTCTTTTGGTTGTCATCTACCCCACATCGGGCCGGGCGGCACCATGGGGCCACTGTCGCAGCGGCATCGGCCAGAAATAAGCGCAAAACAGCCAACAAGAACGCCGCCAGGCGTTTGAGGTTCATCACCGCCGCCGTCAGGTAGGCCTGAATAGCAACGTTGCCCAAGCCGCGACGAACTGCTCGGGCCAGGGCGTGTTGGCTCTTCGCTTCGCCATGCACGCCTTCGCTCCGCCACCGGTGCCGACCATACAACTCGCGTGTTCGATCATTCCGACGCGCCCAGCGACGCCGCGCACGAAGCAACGCCGTGTAACCTTCCACAATCCGCACCGTACGAACAATTAGGGGCGAATTCACACCGCAAGTGCAACGATGGCTGAATGAAAGGGACATCGCAAACGAGCTCCGGTAGATTGAGGGTATCCAATGACCTCAATCGAAAGGAGTCGCCGCGATGCCCTACAAGCATCTTACCTTGGACGAACGGAATGTCATCTTTAGAATGAGATTTCTCCGCAAGAGCCATGCCGAGATCGCACGATGCATGGGCAGATGCACCAGCACGATCTCCCGCGAGCTGCGCCGCAACGCCCAATGGGATGGACGCTACTTCTCCGCCAGTGCCCAAGCTTTCGCCAACGCCCGTCGGCGAGCTCATATTCGCCGCCCGAAGACAGGCGACGGCCAACTCATGGCCTACGTCGAGACGAAGCTTCAGCAACGATGGTCGCCCCAGCAGATCGCCGGGCGACTTGGCGAAGTGCCCCGAGCGAGGCTTGGTGACGCGACGATCAGCCACCAGACTATCTACCGGTGGATCTGGGCTTGTCCCCGGCGGGCCGAGCGATTCAAACCGTATCTTCGCGTGGCCTGCAAGCCGCGTCGAAAACCCTACGGAAAGCCCTCTAAACGCGGACAGATCCCCGGACGCGTCAGCATCGACCAGCGGCCGTATGCCGTCGATCAACGGCCACGCCTGGGTGACTGGGAAGGCGACACGATGGTCGGAAAAGGGCGCAGCGGATACGTGGCCACCTGCGTGGACCGCAAGAGCCGCTACCTGCTGGCCCGGAAGCTCGATACTTGCTCGGCGAAGCAACTCAAGCTGGCTCTGCATGACGCGATGCGCCGGCTGCCGGCGGCGAAACGCAAGACGCTGACGACCGACAACGGCAAGGAATTCGCCTGCCACAAAGAGGTGACGCGGCTACTGGGCCTGGCGGTGTACTTCGCTCATCCGTACAGCTCGTGGGAACGCGGCACCAACGAGAACACAAATGGCCTGCTGCGACAGTATGTGCCCAAGAAAATGGATTGCTCACAGTTGACGGATTGGCAGTTGGCCTCGTATGTTTGGCAACTGAACAACCGACCGCGAAAGTGCCTCAATCTACTGGAGCCCGTTTGCGATGTCCCTTTCATTCAGCCATCGTTGCACTTACGTTGTGAATTCGCCCTGTCCAACCGGGAACTGGTAGACGGTTCTGTGCCGGTGGCGGTGTTGGCTTCTGTGCAGATGCCGAGGCGGCGTGCGGCAGAGGCCGAATTCGGTACGCGTAGGCACTACCGCTTGGTGGTCTGCCGTGGTTCGTCAAGGATCTCCAGGGAATCTGTTTGACCGGCCGGACATTTTTGCGTACTGTGTGAAGACAAGAGGGTCTTGGGGCAGATGCGGCTATTGCCACGTAAGGTGCAACCGCGCCAGTATGGTCATCCTTCGGGCAATGGGACGAGGGGCAACGCCCAGACGATTCAGCCGGGCAAATCCATAGCTGCGGCTTGATCGCCGCCTTCGGGGTCCGGCGGGCTATTGAGTTCTTCCCCTTCCCATGCTGCGCGATGATCCGCGCACATTGCCGTGCGAGTTCTCCCTGCAGCCATCAAGGCCGACCCTGGCGGCAACGAATGGCCGTCTCCTGCTCCTGTGACAAGAGGTAAGCGAGAACATCATGATTGATTACACCCGCCTTCTGCTCAAGGCAGGCCGGGGAGACGTGAAGGCCTTTGAACGGCTTTACGCTGCTCTCTGGCCGGTGGTCACAGATTATCTCGCCAGCCTTGACGGCTCGATAGATTACCATCGGCGGCAGGACTTGGTCCAGGAGGTGCTCTTTCGAACGTGGAGCAATCTCGCGAGTTTTCGAGGCGAGGCATTGGCCAAGACGTTTGTCTTCACCATCACCAAAAGGGTTCTACGCGAGGAGCGGCTACGCCGTGCGAAGCTTGCGATTGCATATCCGGGTGACTTTGAGCAGATTCCAGGCGCACATGCCCCTGACGGATCGACAGCCGGGCTCGCTCTCAAGCACATTGAGCTTTCCGAAACAATTGAGCAGGCTAAAGCCAGACTCCCGGAGGCGCAGCGTCAAGCCCTCGAACTTAAGCACGTCCACAATCTTCCGATCAAGGAGATCGCCAAGTTGGCCGGCTGTGGGTACGGTCAATTCCGAGACAGGCTGTATCGCGCTCGCAAGCGTCTCAAGCAACTGCTCAAAGACCTGCCACTCTGCATCCTCTAAAGATGCCACACCTGTTGGGCTTGCCGGCCGGGTCTTCCCGAGGCTTTTTCCTGGGAAAGATAGGAATTGACCTGCCATAAGTTCTGGCTGGCCAATCCCTTATGCCCAGCCCAGAAAAATCTTAGGATTTTCGGATTTTCTATCCGACAAAACGGCCATTTTTCACACTAAGTCTTTGAAAGCGGAGATTTTTTCCGCTCAGACAGGTGAGTTTGATGAAAGGTATTTACAGAGCATGACGTCTTTCGATGGGAACAATCAGATCAGCTGTCATGAGGTCCAGTTGCTCATGTCGGCTTACATGGAGGATGATCCGGGCCTCACACAGGAGCAGCGGGAAGCCTTCGAAGCCCATCTGATGGTCTGCTCGGCCTGCCAGCAGGAATACGAAGAAGACAAGCAGCTCATCGCACTGGTCAAGACGTACTGGGGGCCGATCAGCGAAGGCACCCGCAAGCTGCTTGAAAAAGGCGGCTATCCCGAGCAAGAAGAGGCCCCGCCCCGCCGTACACGCCCCATGACCGTCAAGGAAAGCTGGGAAGACCTCAAGCGTCGAAGCCCCAGTCTGGCCGAAGCCTGCCGTCGGCAGGAACAAAAGAACAGACGCTGCAGGTTGTTCCGGGGAATCGGCACAGCTGCTGCAGCTGCGAGCATCCTGATAGCCGTGGGCATCGGCTGGATCGTTTTGCAGAACCACGGCGATGGTCAGCTGGCCGATCAAGATATTGTTGCAACTCAGACCAAGCACAGAATACCGGCCAACGCCTTCGCCGAGTTGGTCATGTCTTCAGGCCGCCAGAAGTTGGCTTTGGGCCAGCTGGTCAAGGTTGAAGATCGACCGCGAGAGATCTTGCTCGGCGGCAAGCATCGTGTCGTGATGAACACCAACACGGTCGCTACCTTCGATGCTGTCATTGGCCAACCTGACGATCAGGTCGCCGAGAACGAAGTTGCTTATGGAATCCAACTCGCCATGGGCGAGCTGTACGTGGAAGTCGTTCCCGGTCATCCCTTCACAGTCAGGACCGACAATTCGCTGCTGAAGATTACTGGTACGAAGTTCGGTGTTCTCGCCGAGCCCGGCCGGACTGAATTAACTCTCGTCAAAGGCAGCGTTCGATTCAGCCAGGCTGGGACACCGGAGCAGTGGGTAGATGTAACCGCTGGCTACGCATCAAGCATCGTGGACCAAGCCGGGCCGAGCGATCCCCACAAAGTCGATGCGTTGGCGGCCGTGGCCTGGGCGCGAGACTTTGCCATGAAGAATGCCTTAGCCCGGATGGAGTTGGATGACGATGTGCTGGATTCCATCCCCGGCAGCTGGCTGAAGCCGTCACCGCCCGATCTGGACTCGCTTGACTACTACGCCTGGGTTGAGAGGAACCGAGACTGGTTCGCCCGTGAATTCCCATGGACTTTCCGTGTCCAGAAGTATCTATCCGAGCAGCACGGCATTGAGGCCGATTACGTCGAGCTGCTGATGATCTCCGGCGACATCTGGCAGTTCAGCTACCCCCGGCCGTTAGGCCAGCCAATCTCGGTTTTCGATCGCGCTACGGATCGAGCGAATCGCAAAGCACTACGGTATCGAGTCCTTGCATGCTAAAGGTGGCCCAAGAACTTTTTGTTGCACCCAAAGCCACCGGCTGTGACCGCGCAGATTGGTCCGAGCAGAAACAACACGGGAGGGGGACTATGAAATAAACCAACGCTACTGCAAAAATGACAAAACAACAAGGTTTGAAGGCAAAGATTTCGAGGAGATGATCATGAAAAAGGTAATTTTAGCGATGGTGGTAGTACTGTCCTTCAGCAGTGTAGGCAGTTACACCATGGCAGCGAATACCAACTGGTACTCAGCAACCGCGGAATGGGACGAGTTCCTTGGATCTCCACCATATTCTAACTGGTCAGCGGGTATACCCGTTGATTCGTCAACGGCGATAATATACTTGGGGACTGCTTGGATACACAACCCGATGGGGAATCTGAGTGCATATGACCTGATTTTAGGCTATACCGCCGACGCCACTGGCGGGAGTGTTGACCATACAGCCAGTGTTACACTCACGGTTGAGAATGACCTGACGATTGCCGACAAAAGTGACAACACCTCTTCTTATGTCATTACTGACGGAAGTCTCGATATTGGAGGCGACATGTTTGTTGGGGTGGGTGATGGTTCAGACGGCACCTTCACTCAGAGCGGCGATAACGATCCAGCCGTTACTGTAGACGGCGACCTGGGTATCGGGCACTATAAGGGAACAGGAACATACACGCTGAGTGCAGCATCTGGTAGTCTTACCGTAGGTGGTAGTATCGATGTTGGGGGATCTAATTCCGCTTCCTACGGAAGCTTCAATGTTTCAGCGGGTGATGTGAGTGTAGCAAATCATCTAGATGTGGGTAACAATGGGGGTGGGGAGGTCAATCAGAGCGGTGGGGAGATAGTCGTTGACGACGTGTACGTGGAGGGTGATTCCGGCACCTATGCTTTGGGCGGGGGCACCCTCTACGCCGATACTCTAAGCGTCGGTGGGTATGATACCGGATCTTTCACTCAATCCGGCGGGATATGTTCAGTGACTGGCATTCTCACTGTTGGATACGCGTTTTTGTCGGATGGGACGTTCACCCTTACCGACGGAGCCTGTTCGGTTGGCGGTGTGTCCATAGCGTGGCAAGCTCTCGCCAATGGCAAGCTCAAAATCGAGGGTGGAATGCTGTCTGTCGACAACTCACTTTACGTTGGTTCACCGACGCATACGGGTAGCGCTATTCTCGAAATAACCGATGACGAAAACGGCGCATTGGATGGGATTACAGTGGGAGACACCCTGTGGTTCGATGAATACGCCACTCTTACAATCACGTCCGGCAAATATCCGACGATTACTATGACTGGGGCTGAGTCGCAGCTGATAATTGATGCTAATGCGGATTCGGGGCGTCTCTCGGGTCTGGAACGTCTTACGCTTGTTTTCAGCGAGCCGGACGACTCCCCATTGTGGAAGGGTATGGAAGTTGCCGGAGAGGATAGTGGGTTACCTGTTAGCGGCGATTTCAGTACGGATAATTTCGTTCTGAATGAACTGGTGATCGGTGACGATAGCGCAACCAGCGCAGTCTCCCTCTGTTTGTGGGACGTAGCAGACAATCAGAGCGACGGTTCCGGCAATGAAGCGCTTTATGTGAAGACCCTAACGATAAAAGCGGGAGGAACCTTCATTGTGAATGGCTGTAGCATCTACTATCTGAACGGCGGGAATCCCAAGAGGTTGTATAGGGGCGATGCCGATCTGGACGGCGATGTTGACGACGACGACGTGGACATCTTGGAGAATAACCGGACGGAGAGCGGCGGCACCTGGGCCACGGGAGACTTTGACGGCGACGGCGATGTTGACGACGATGACCGGGATATCCTGGATGACAACTACACCGGTGCGGATATCGATCCAGGAACATTCGATGAATGGGACGATATCGGTGAGCCCTGTAGCTTCTATCTGCTTGATGGCAGTAGTAATGGTTACTGGATTACTATGCAATACATAAGCGCCGAGAACCATCTGATAGACGGCCACTGCAAGACGGATGCGGGTACACTTGTGCCTCACTACCACTTCGAGTCGGTCTTTGACGCCAATGAGATAACCGATGCCGACAGATACTGGGATTGGTACTACGACGAAGGTACCGAGACAACTCGCGTGTCGAGTGCAACCAACGCCAAGGCCAGTTTGGCATACGCGATGGATGGATACGCGGGCAGCGCCAACTACGATTATTGGCTGATCCCCGGCGTCACTGCCAACGAAGTCTTCACGGATGACTGCACCAAGCGCAACGGCACCCGACCGAGTACGTCAGCGAACGACCGGCTTGCTTACGAGAATGTCAGCGGCATCTACGAGCATGCGACGGTAGTTAAGAGTGTGAGTTGGGGTGCGCCAGAAGAGATTGAGTGGAAGTGTGGGTATAGTGGGGTTTACGGATTTGCGCACGCTGGTGGTAGTAACGACTGTTGGAGCACGCCTGGCAGGAGCAACCTGTCGCTACCTACTGGTAGTTCTCCTTCCGGTACGTGGGATGAGGATTACTGGGACGGCGTCGACGCGCATGTGTACTATGACAATTAGCTTTTTGATGCTGGAACAGGTCCTCGCATTAACGGGGGCCTGTTCCATTGCCTGCGACAGGAGTTGACTGATGTGCAAACGAAGAATTGGCGCCGTTATCGTCGTTATTGTCCTTCTTGGGGTAGTCTTCACTGTCGTTTTGAAGAGCACCACCCCTCCGGAAAACATAGAACATCGAAGAGCAACGCAAGCCAAAGCGATTACAACCATACCGACCAAGACGCCGAGACAGTCGACAACGGGGCGAGCCGATGTTCCCCCAGATGTAGCGGGTGATTTACCGTCGGATCAGAAAGAAATAGATATCGGAGACGTTTGCGATGATCTGATGGAGCACTATTCGCAAACAGTTGAATCTATGCTCAGCAATCCTATTCATCCCGGAAGAAGGCGTTTGCAGGCTCAAATGCGAGAAGAAACACCTGAGGAGACCTTCCTCAATCTTACAGACAATGATAACTTTGCCATGCTGATGCCATTACTGAAGAACCGTCCTTTTTCGCCAGGCCAATACGAATCTGACGTGGTTATCGTTTGCAACATGACTCGTGTTCGAAAGTTACTTACCGATGCGAGAAAGGATCCTCTGAAGGTCGCTGCGTTTCTCGAGCAGCAGATCAGGACTCTGGCGGCTGAATATCCGTCTCAATGTGAGGCATTCCAACGGCAGCAGAGACAGGCGGATGGCGGTGTTCATTCTGACAAACTGCCCGATTGCATAAAGACTCGCCTTCTCAGCACGGCCGCCGTCTATGTGCTTTCTCAAACTGACACTACAAGTTCACTGTCTACGCTTGCCTGGCTGTCGAGACAGGAAACGCGGAAGAGGAAGAACTCCTTGCCGGTGAATCGCAAATTCCTGTTCTACGCCATGCACAATCTCGTGCAAAAGTCACACGGGACAAACGACCCGGAAAGATACGTCAGGTATCTTGAACGGGCGAGGGACGCAAACATTCCGGACGCAAAGCGGATAAAGGTCACAGCTTGGAATTCGCATTTCCATGAAGGTGATTATCGCAGGATGCTGCCGGACAGGAGGATCAACCTAGAGGCACAGCCAACTATTGAGTTGGAACAGTTTCCGTCTCTTAGGCATCTCGGCAACGGTAAGATCAATTCTTTGCTGCGAGATCTAAGAAGACTTGCAGGCTAAGCTCTGCCTTAAGCGATGCAAGGCTTTGCCTTCTGAGGTATGCACACAATCATCTCCGGCGCATGCACAGCACTAGGCTGCCCAACGCCAAAAAGCTCATGGTCGCGGGTTCGGGAATGGTCGCCACCCAGGCTTCGCGGTCGCCGGCGGGATTGATGCCGTATCCCACAATAACGTGACCGTCATCGGAGATGTCTGTGGCTGATCGCAGTGTCCACCCGTTCAGGTCCAAGCCGCAGTCGTCGACCAACACGTCCTGAAGGTTGCGCATACCATGTTCGGCGTCCCAGATGAATGCCTTATCCTTCTCCCCCAGTCTCAAGTCGATCGCACCCACCACGATTGCTCCGTTGCCTGAGACTCCGTAGGCTCTGCTACGAATGTCGGTCTCAGGTAGGATGCCGAGTCCAATCATGCCTGTTTCCTGCTCCCACCGGAAAGCCTGCGTTCCCGTAGCGATTTCACTGGATCCGACAACGACTGAACCATCAGAGGAAATAGCACGGGCGGAGCTGGAGAATGCGCCCCCGGGCAAATCGCCGAGTCCGACCTTGCCGGTCGCATCTGTCCACCGGAATGCTTCGTCTTCTGGATATGACGAGGTAGTAATCATCCAGGTACTTCCTGCCACTACACTACCGTCGGCTGAAACGGCACATGCAGTGTTCCAGAAATTCGCGTTCGGCAAGAGAGGCACCAAGTCGGTGCCCGGCGTCCAGCGAAACGAACTGCCATAGCTGTATCCCACCACAACCGAACCGTCGGACGAGACGCCATGGCCGCTACTGTGCAGGTCTTCATCGGGAATTCCTGGTATGGACGCCATACCACTTGCCTCCGTCCAGACAAAGGCTTCGACCATGCGGGTTGAGCCGCCCTCTCCAGCCACGACCGAACCATCCGCCGATACCGCATACGCGTAACTGTCCGAGTTGCCCCCGGGCAAATAGCCCAACCCAACCATGCCGGTGGATGCCGTCCAGCGAAACGCTTCACGATGAACCGAAGAACTCGAGGTACTCTCACCAACAACTGTCGACCCATCTGCAGAGACGGCAGAAGCATGGCTTGCATACATGTCGTATGTTAAGCCGAGATAGCCCAGGCCACGGAAGCTGGACGCCTGGGCGACAGCCGAAATGCTCAGCACAACAAGCAAACTGATAATGCAGCGAATCAAAGCCATGATAAAATACCCCTTTCTCATGAGTGTGCAAAAATACCGCCCCCCCCACGGGGGGCATTTCAATCTTGGAGAGTGCAAACCACGTGCCAATGTTGCAATTTTCGTGCGATCAGCACGTAACCTTTGGCAAGAACTGGAGTACCGTAAGGCCTGTTCAAGCAGTAGAGATGGCGGTCCGGGGGCAATGTCTTCCGGTTGCAGGAAGAGTTTTCCGCATTGTATATCTAACCCCAATCCTGTTCGACACTCAGATTGCTACAAATCTTCTATGAATACGCGGTGCAACCCTATTCTATCAGATCCTTCGCCGATCATTCTTCTATCCGGCCGGCAGTCGCTCGGCTGCTGTAGCGTCGATCGTCGGTGACTTAATCTCTGTAAGAACTCGACTCCCGCGATATGCTAACGGGGTCAGTTATATGTCTGACAACACGAGTATGTTACTGAAGGCCAATCTAAAGCAGCTTCGGCTGCCGACGATGTCGGCCGAGTTTGCAAAACTGGCCCGAGAGGCCGCCGACGGCAACGAGCCCTACGATCAATATCTGCTTCGCCTGAGCGAACTGGAGGTGGCCACGCGATCGGCCAATGCCTTGAAGGCCCGGATAAAGCGGGCGGATTTTCCGGTGCTGAAGGACTTCGATACCTACGACTTCAGCGCGATACCGAAGCTCAACAAGCAGAAGATACTGGAATTGGCCCGCGGTGAGTGGATCGAGAAGAACTTCAACTGCTGCCTGATCGGCAGCCCGGGCACCGGCAAGACGCATTTGGCGATCGCCCTGGGCCTGGCCGCCTGCCAACAGGGCCGACGCGTTCGCTTCTTTTCAGCCGCCGCCTTGGTCAATCACCTGGAAGAGGCTCAGAAGCAATATCAACTGGAGCGGTTCCTGACGCAGCTGGACAAGACCGATCTGCTGATTTGCGATGAGCTTGGGTATCTATCATTTAGCCGCGCCGGGGCGGAGCTGCTGTTCCAGGTCTTTGCGGATCGCTACGAGCGAGCCAGTTTGCTGATTACCAGCAACCTTGCGTTCAGCGACTGGCAGCAGGTATTCCAAGGCGAGCGGATGACAGCCGCCTTGCTGGATCGGCTGACGCATCGCTGCCACATCTTCGAGATGAACGGCGAGAGCTACCGGTTCCGGGAGTCGGTAAAGGCCGCCAGGAAAGGAAAGTCAAGCTAATCTCTTCCCGCCCTCGCCCGGCGGGTTATAATGTAACCAAGGTGGGTCCATTTTCGGCGCCGAGGTGGGTCCATTTTCCATGCCGATTACCACCTACGGCAGTCCGTTGGAGTCAATCGCTGTCAACTCCTGGCAGAACCTCCGCTGAGGGTGGCGGCAAAGGGTCGCCCCAAGGCTTAGAGGGTGCGCAAGATAGACGCCCGCTGACAACTCCTGTCAGCGAGCGTCATAAAGCGGGCGATCGGATTCGAACCGACGACGTCCAGCTTGGGA
>SDBT01018925.1_pt1 | contig 10806 bp, 11 predicted proteins | sample 2277101 | NCBI WGS metagenome assembly SDBT01 (sample SAMN10404973, study PRJNA504765) | marine sediment metagenome | isolation source: marine sediment core GS10_PC15, 103 cmbsf | place: Arctic Ocean: Southern Knipovich Ridge | collected 2010 | reverse complement strand
CGAGACGAGAGTTAGGCGGAGAGGGTTATAAGTTATGGCATATGATTCAAGATCAAGAAGTGAGACATCCAGAGGTGGTGATGGACACCCTAAGGCCCATCGTCAGCTGTTTAGGCGTCGAAAGGTTTGTCCTTTTTGTGAGAAAGGTGCACCGAAGATAGATTATAAGGATGTTCGGACGTTACAGCGTTATCTTTCAGAACGAGGCAGAATCCTTCCACGTCGTATTTCCTTTGTATCTTCTGAACATCAAAGGCAATTAGCTCAAGCAATTAAGCGGGCACGCCATTTGGCTTTGTTGCCTTACGTTGTGCAATAGAGGCGGAGAGAAGATTATGGACATTATTTTATTGGAACGCGTTGAGAAATTGGGATTTATCGGAGACGTAGTCAAGGTTAAAAACGGCTACGCACGTAACTTTCTTTTGCCGCAAAAAAAGGCCCTAAGGGCATCTAAGGAAAACCTTGCCTACTTTGAAACGCAAAAGGTACAGCTTGAAGCAGATAACCTATCGGCTCGCACAGATGCTGAAAAGATTCAGGGCAAAGTTGACGGTATGACTGTAGTGATGATTCGCAAAGCGGGTGACTCAGGACAGTTATATGGTTCGGTAACCGCACGTGATATATCGCTGGCTTTGACTGATGCAGGAGTGACCTTGCGTGGGGATCAGGTTATTTTGCATCACCCTATTAAGATGCTAGGGCTGCACCGTGCTAAAGTCATGCTACACCCAGAGGTTATGGTTTGGGTCGTTGTGAACGTAGCCAAGTCAGCTGAGGAAGCCGAAGCCCAAGTCGCAGCTGAGAAAGCCTTGATTGAACAAAGTGCTAAGAAGGCTAGTGAAAATAAATACGCAATTCCTGAAGCAGAGCCAGAGAATGTGGAAGAAGAATCTTCTGAGGTCTCAGAAGAAGGCGAGGAGGACGAGTAAGTCCATCTTTTATATTAGTCGAACATTTTTTAAGGCTTCCCTTTATGGGAAGCCTTTTTTAATTCTTCCACTTAATGCGGCATCCGCGGCTAGGAAATTGCTCTGAATCAACGGTGTGTCCGTGCAGAATTTGATCCAGCGCTGTTGTTAGGTCTTGGCCTGTGACTGGAATAGTATTTCCAGGTGTTGACTCATCAAAGCGGCCTCGATAAATGCATTTAAGATCAGCATCAAAGATATAAAACTCTGGGGTGCAAGCGGCGTGGTATGCCCGAGCAACCTCTTGAGTTTCGTCGATAAGGTAGGGGAATGGGTAATCATTTTCAGATGCGACTCGCTTCATATGTTCTGGTGCATCGCTGGGATATGCCTCAAAGTCGTTGGAGTTAATCGCTATAAAAACAACCCCCTGTTGTTGATAGATTCGTGCAATCTCAGCCAATTTCTTCTGAATGTGCCTTACAAATGGGCAGTGGTTGCAGATAAACATTACTACCGTTGCTACATCTGACTTTTCCTTAGACAAGGTGATTGTTTGCCCGGAAATAGCATCTTTCAAACTAAACTCAGGAGCCTTGGTTCCCAAAGGGATCATTTTAGATTCAAGAACGGTGATGGTAATTCTCCTTTTTTATACCTGTGATAACTCAAGATATGGGCAGGAAAAAATGAACGAGCGGCCGCAGCGTACTATGTCGTACGTGAGGACCGGGAGTGAGATTTTGACGAACCCAGATCTTGAAGTAGCGCAGGTATATTTATCTTTTATTTATTTTAGAGGGGCAGAAGATGTTACACAAGTCTAAATTAATACAAAAAATCGACACGTCCAATGAGATTTTCAAACGGTACGAAGAAGCCTCCACGTCGGCTGTCGTCTGAAAAATCAAGATTATCACCTATGACGAAGTAGTGGCCATCCGGTACTAGATATTCGGGGGTGTTATCATAAGGCGAGTCCCCAAACTCTACGGTTTTGATGACCTTGTATTTAATTCCATTGGGAAGGCTTTGTTCATAAAGCTTTGATGTATATTTTCCATTTTGATCTTCCCATTTGTAAACTTCTTCCAGTAGTTCAAGTTTAGTTTCTTGGCCATTGAGGTATAGCCTGCCATTGACAAACTGGATGCTATCTTTCGGTAAACCAATGACCCTCTTGATCCATGGTTCACTTATATTCCTTGGAGAACGAAAAACGATCAAATCACCCCGCTTTGGGGAAGTAGCAAAAATACGTCCCTCAAATAGGTTTAAATCAAAGGGAAACGAGTAACGGCTATACCCGTAGGCAAACTTTGAGACCGCCATGTGTTGCTCAACTGGAAGGGTTGGGATCATGGATGGAGAGGGCATGCGGAAGTTATGATAGAAGAACGTACGAAAGATTAGTAAGATAATATAGAGGCTTAACCCTCCAATGATGATCCATTTTAATTTTTTACGCAACTTCTTGTCCCTCCTTTTTAATAAGTTTGTCATAAGCAGGTGGGTGGTGCAATGGAGTTTGCTCTCCATCTTGACGGCGCAGCTTTTCTGTCGTATCAAGGAACCAATCACCGGGGGTGCCGAATTGGGTTTTGGCTGAGAGAGTCCCTTAAATTTACCTGATCTGGGTTGTGCCAGCGGAGGGAGTGTGGAAAATGTCTATTCCGATTGCAACGAGCATCGAGCCTTTGTACCTGTTATGTTGGCAGGACTGGCTGGTATTTGCGCTGACGCTGGTGTTGACTTTGTTAGCCGTCTACTGGGGTCAGAAAGTTCGAAAGCGCCAAGAGAACGAACAACAAAACAAACAACAAAATTCTGCTCTAGATTATCTAATCATGGGGCGCCGGCTGACGCTGCCATTGTTTATTCCGACATTGGTTGCCACTTGGTATGGTGGTGTGCTGGGCGTGACCCAGATTGCCTTTGAACAAGGCATTTATAACTTTGTCACCCAGGGTGTATTTTGGTATGTCTCGTACCTTTTGTTCGCTCTGTTGATGGTCAGGCGCATTCGTCTTTTTAATGCGATTACGTTGCCACAGTTGATCCACCGGTTGTTTGGGATAAAATCAGCACGCCTTTCAGTCTTTTTGTTGTTTGCCAAAGTTCTGCCAATCACTTATGTCATGAGTATTGGTCTATTGTTACAGTTTTTATTTGGAATCCCTTATATGATTGCAACTGCTTTAGGCTTGGGTTTTGTAGTGCTTTACTCGTTATGGGGTGGCTTTCGAGCTGTGGTTTTTTCTGACCTCGTGCAGTTTATTACCATGTGTGTAGGCATTGCTTGCGTGGTCGTTTGCTCAGTATTGGAATTTGGTGGCTATGGGTTTTTGAAAGCAAATCTGCCCGAGGCACATTTTTCAATGACCGGCAATATGAATTGGTCACAGACTTTGGTTTGGCTATTTATTGCCGGTTCAACTACTTTTTTGAATCCTGCTTTTTATCAAAGATGTTTTGCAGCTAAAGATGATTCCGTGGCCACTTGGGGCATTATTATTGCAACCCTGGTTTGGTTTTGCATTGATCTATGCACAACCTTAGGTGGCATGTACGCTCGAGCTGTGGTTCCTAGTGTGGATAGCGGACAAGCTTACTTGGTTTATAGTTTTCAAATCCTGCCGCTTGGTTTGAAGGGATTGTTTTTGGCTTCTCTGTTGGCGATGATTTTATCAACTATAGACTCATTTCTATTTGTGGCCAGTGCCACACTTTCTTACGATGTGGGCAAACTGTGGCAGCGCTCTCAGCCATTTTCGCACCGAACCACATTGCTTCTTACGGCAGTTCTCACCTTAGTTGTGGCTTGGTATTTTGATGGGCATTTTGAAAGTAGTTGGCGATTTTTTAAAAGCTGTTTTTCAGCATGTCTGCTGTATCCGTTGCTTTATGGCTACATATGTCCAGAAAAGGTGCGAGACGAGCAGTTTGTGTATGCAGCACTGGCAGCCGTCATTGTCATGCTGGTTTGGGGTTTAACCCCATTACATTATTGGTTTGGGGTGGATGCGTTTTATATTGGTGTGGCCGTAAATATCGCAGCAATGGCTACTTATGGCAAAAAGGTCAAGCCCAGACTGGCATTCGGCAAATAAATCAGCTAGGATTGAGACATATACCAGTGCTGAATAAAAATGTTGAGTTTAATGATAGTGAGAAGCGCGCAGTTTACATGTGGTAAATGAGCACTTCGAACGTATCAGAAAACCAACAGTTTGATTCAGCTTCAGTATAACAACCGTTGGAGTTTTAAATGGATTTAGTTCAGCTATTGTATCAGCTGTATGCCTCGCTTGAGCTTGGTTTGATTTATGGTTTGGTAGCCATAGGCGTTTATATTTCTTTTCGAGTATTGGACTTCCCGGATTTGACGGTGGATGGTAGCTTTACATTGGGAGCAGCTGTTGCAGGTGTCTTAATTCTTTTAGGTGTGAGTCCTTGGATTGCTTCTTTGTTGTCGATGTTTGCAGGTGCATTAGCAGGCCTTGTCACGGCTTGGCTAAATGTTCGCTGGAATATTTTACATCTGCTTGCCAGCATTTTGACTATGATGGCGCTGTATTCGGTTAACCTTAGGGTTATGGGTGGGCCGCATTTGCCATTGCACAATGAGGCAACTGTGTTCTCGCCGCTTATCAACATATTTGGGACACATCTGAATGGAGTTATTGTTTTGCTGTTCCTGGTGGTTCCCATTGTCGTTACACTGGTCTATCGTTTTTTAAGTTCTGAAGTGGGACTCGGCTTGCGTGCTACAGGTAAAAATACAAGAATGGCGCGTGCACAAGGTGTTCGTACAGATAATATGGTTCTTTTAGGAGTAGCGGTAAGTAATAGCCTTGTTGCATTGGCTGGTGCTTTTTTTGCTCAAGCTGAGGGATTTGCATCTACAGATATGGGTCAGGGAACAATCCTCATGGGGCTTGCTGCCGTTATCATAGGTGAGCTTGTACCAGCTCGATCCCTTTTTATTATTTTGGTTACTTGTGTTATGGGGTCCATCATTTATCGTTTTATGTTCACTCTTGCAATCAATGCAGAATGGATTAGGGCTTCCGATTTGAATTTACTTACAGCAGTTTTGATTGCTTCGGCCATGGTCTTATCAAGTCGTATTCGAGGTATGTTTGTGAATGTTTGGAGGTCTTCATGATTCACGTAAATAAGGTTCATGTTGTATTCAATCCGCACACCCCCCTTGAGAATAAAGCTCTAAGAGGGCTTGACCTGACTTTAGATGAGGGTGAATTTGTAACAGTCATCGGCAGTAATGGAGCGGGTAAATCAACTCTGCTAAATCTACTAACAGGTGATGTTCTGCCTAGTGACGGGGTGGTAGAAGTTGATGGTGTCAACATCAATAGCTGGTCTCCAGCAACGCGTGCTGGTCTTGTAGCTCGAGTATTTCAAGATCCAATGGTGGGAACCTGTGGAGATCTGACTATTGAACAGAATCTAGCACTTGCTTATAAGCGTGGGCAGAGTCGAGGGCTTGCTTGGGCGCTGACTAAAAGCATACGAGAAAAATTTAAGGAATATGTTTCTCAATTGAATATGGGTTTAGAATTACGTCTTGGAGATCCCATTGGCAGTCTTTCGGGCGGACAACGGCAAACCCTCAGTCTTTTGATGGCAGTGCTAAGCCCTATGAAGATCCTTGTCTTGGACGAGCATACCGCGGCACTGGATCCAAAAATGGCTGCGATGGTGATGGAGTTAACGCAAAAGATCGTTAAAGAGCGGCGCTTAACGGTCTTGATGGTTACCCACCATATGCACCAAGCACTACATGTTGGAAGTCGTACTGTCATGTTGCATGCCGGTAAACTTGTATTGGATCTCAAAGGTAAAGATCGGGACAAGTTGGAAGTTTCAGATTTGCTCGAGCTCTTTAAAAAGAAGAGCGGCGAAGAAATGGATGACGACCGCCTGGTGCTGGATTAACAGAAATCAGATGCCAGTTGGACATCTATTATTGGGCATCTCTAAAAATTACTTTTTGGGTGACAGATACAAGGAAGCTACGCCCGGAGAGCCGCAGTGTACTTGTGGTACATGAGGATTTGAGGACGGAGCTGACGATGTAGCTGGCCGCAAAAAGGGATTTATAGAGGTGCCCTATTGATAAATCTTTGCAGCCCTTGCTATTACAGCCTCTGGAATCTCAATTCCTAATTTGCCAGCTGTTTTTAGGTTCAGATAGACCCGTGCAGGTTGTGGAGTTTCCACCGCTATATCTCCTGGAGATTCACCCAACAAAATTCGGTTGACAACGGCGCCAGTTAATTTGCCTTCATCAAAGTGCGTAAAACCAATAGTTGCAAGAGCGCCTTCTTTGACGACCTCAGGGTCACTGGCAAAGACGGGAACCTTTTTGCCATGTGGATTATTCAAACTGGTTTGAAAAACTGAGGGCAAGGCTGAAGCAACCGTATTATCAAGCGGTAGATACAAAGCGTCGACCTTTGCAATCAAGCTTTGTACGGCTGTAGCCACCTTGGTGGAATTATCCACTGCGCGGGTTATAATTTTTATTCCCTTTTGCTCTGCAATTTTTTCGGTGATTGCCACTTGGGCAACTGAGTTGGGCTCTCCAGCATTATATATCATGCCAAGTACAAGAGAATCTTTATGGGGTAGGCACTCAATAATCAGGTCAATTTGCTCTGCTACGGGGGGGTGATCGCTGGTTCCTGTGATGTGACCACCAGGACGTTCAAGGTTGGGTACAAGCTTTGCGGCCACAGGATCACTCACAGCTGCAAAAACAATCGGAATGTCTTTGCCTCTGGTTGTGGAGATGACGGTTTGTGCAGAAGGAGTGGCAATGGCGACGATAACATCGGCCTTAAGGCTTGCAAATTTATGAGCAATTTGGTTTGCGGTGGCAATATTTCCATGCGCATTCTCATAGATGATGCGTACATTTTTGCCTTGTTGCCAACCTGCAGCAGCAAGACTCGTCAGTAATCCCTCACGAACAGAGTCTAGTGCCGGATGGGTAACAATTTGTGTAATGGCAATTATTTTTGCATCCTTGTCCAGAGTACTAGTGGATTGCGAGTAATGCCAATATAGCCCAGTCGCGACGCTAACGAAGATGACGAGGATAATTAAAAATTTTATGAATTTTGCCATTGTATTTAACTCTTTGTTAATATTTTAGCAATACAGTGAGTAATGTACAGGAGGTTGCATGTTTGGGAGTTGCAACGATGAGATAAGAATAATAAGAATTTCTTCCTGCATAATAATCCCTTCTGGGAGGTTCTAAGACCGACCGCGGCTGGGTCTTGCGTTAGCAGGACCCAGCACACAGCATTACGACTATAAATCGTCTATACCCACGCTATTCCAAGATCTGGGTTCGTCAAAAATTCACTCACGATCCTCATGTACGTATTAGTACACTGCGGCCGCTCTTTCATTTTTTCCTGCCCATATCTTGAAATATCGCAGGTATATTTAATATTTAGTCTCTTTTCTTCGTTTTTACAACCCTTTTTGCACGTTTTTTTACCCCCATTGGAATATCAAGATTGAGCTTGTTTGCAACATCCATATTCAAGTGCAGCTCTATATTTTGGGGAAATTCAACTGGGATGTTTTGAATTTTCTCACCCCTTAGTAATCTGGCAACTTGATTGCCTGTTTGCACACCAATTTCATATTGGTTCGGGCCTAATGCTGCAAGAGCGCCTCGATCAAGCATGTCAGTATCGCTCACAAATGCTGGAATTCCCTGTTGCATCCCAGCCTGCACTACGGATTCAAAAGCAGAAAGTGCTGTGTTATCATTATTAACAAACAAAGCGTCTACTTTACCTGCAAGCCGCATTGCTGCACTTCCAACCTCACTTAATTTGCTGGCAGGATCAAGTATCACCTCAACTCCCATTTTCTTACCCTCAGTAATCATAATCTCATTTAGCCTAACCGAATTAGCTTCACCAGGATTAAAGATGATACCGATGCGTTTTAGATTAGGTAATAGTGCCTGAAACATCTCAAACTGGGGCTTGATCGGGGTGAGATTCGATACTCCGGTTATGTGCCCTTCGGGTTGGCTTAGGTTTTTCAAGATACTTGAATTGACAGGATCGGTGACAGAGGCAAATACGATTGGGGTTTTAGTGTCACGTGTCACAGCCATTGCCGCTTGAGTTGGCGTAGTTCCCAAAGTCACTATCACTTGAGCTTGTGAAGCTAGAGATTTTTGTGCAATCTGCAGTGCCAAAGAAACATTTCCCTGAGCATTACCATAAATCCATTTCATGGTTTTTTCTGGCACAAATCCTTGGGCTATTAATGCATCAAGGACTCCTTGGCGTGTTGCATTCAATGCTGGGTGTTCAACTACTTGAATGATGGAAATGGTTGGGAGATGGGATTTGGCTTTGAGTGGGAGAAGGAGGGAGGATAAAGATAAAATAAGGAAAGAAAAAAATATAAAATATTTAGACGCACAGATGCGCCAAGTCGAAGTGTTAGCTACGTTTAAATCGTTTTGATATATTAGGTTGGTCATTGTCATAAACTCCAAAAGTATAAATTTCTGTTAAAAATAGATTGCTTGGTGAGCGTGTATGACAATGTCGATGTTGGAAAGTCATGAGTTTTATTCTCCTAAGGATTGCGTTTACATAATGTGGACGATAAGTAATGCCCACATACTATAACTATAGGGTGTGTTTGAGAGTATGGCAAGGGGAGTATCATATGGCCTCTCACGGCCAACGTATCAAATACGGTTACTATCAACGATAATCTGTACAGTATCTTGCATCTGCCCATCCCCTACCCCAGTCGAGGTTCCGATATCTGGCAATGGTATGCTCTTCAAATCTTGAAAAAATTGATCGATTTCATCGGGTTTAGATTTTCTTAGTTTCCTCAAGCCCCGCTTTATACACTGCTCAATTTCGAGCCTGAGAGAAGCAATTGTTGGTTCGTAGGGTTTTCCACAGCACCATTCTCTGTACTTGCCAGTTCGATCAGCGAATTTTATTAAACCATTTAGGGCCCTTTGAAAATTGGTGCACGCAAAATTACCGCTCACCCCTGCAAAGCGGATACCAGTCGTTGTTGCAAAGAGTAATTGAGCCCAGTAGGTATCGGTGTAATTGTGGAATACCTCGTGCAGACCATACCAACTTATGCCAGTTCCAAAGTATGCCGATGCTGTATAGCCTGCTACTCCAGCAAAGGCACGAGGTAGCCACCACACTTTGGAGTCAGGTGTAAAGCTAGAGGCAACAGTGTTGCCAAATTTTTCAAAAACACCGCTGGTAAGATAGCTGAGCTCAATTGCACCAGGAACTGCTGCAAACCAGCTAGCATAAGGGTGTGCACCAAGAGACTCAGTAAGAACATGATGCAAAATAAGGGACCAACCAGGTATAGAAAGGAGATTATTGAGGTTGTCAAATACCCAACAGCAATAGTTAAAATAACTAGGTTGAGTATTATCTTGAAGGTCTGATGGGTAAAGGGATCGAAGCCTTTTAATGCTGCTCAGTGCTTGTGTGATTTGAGGTAATTGAGTGTCCTTTAATAACTGAGCTTTAGTTCCATCGGGTCGAAGTAAATAGTAAGTCAATATGATCTCATCGTCACTTTTCTCAGAAAGACGAAGAAGAGTTTGATATTCATAGTGATCAATGGCATGCAATTTTTGGGAATGCATTTTTTCTTCAGGGCTCATCCAGAGTGGCCTGCCAAGATTTGGCACTGCTGTATGTCCGAGCATTAGAGCCCGACCTACAAAGGAAGATATTGCCATTACAGCGCTCCATTCTTCAAAATGATATACTTTGTCTACAGGTTTACCTGCCTGGTATACGGCCTCGATAATATAGTATTCAGTAATAAGGTAGGCTGTCATTGCTCCTGCAAATCCAAGATATTTAATTGATTTTTCAGCGCTGCTCCACTTGTTTTCAGGAATAGATTTGATTTTCTCGAGTAGGTTTGCTGGTATCTGGTCTAGATTGCGCCACAGACCAAGACCTTTTGTTGCGCTTGAACCAAAAAAATTTACTATTGCAGGTAGTCCTGCAAGTGTTTCAGTTGCAAGGCATGTGACCATAAGTGCGTACGTTACAGCGGTGCCTGGATAAGGAAGAGGCAAGGGAGTAGTGATGAAAAATATTGCTGAACTTTGCTGGCCTGCAGCAAGGCCCAGAAAAGCACCTCCCCCTAGAGCGACCAGCACCTTTCCTTCAATTGGGTACTGAGTCGAGAAAGCGGCATCATAGACAGCCTTTTGCAATTTATTAAGATTTTGTTGGTCTAAGGGATCACTTTCTTGGAGGTCTTCTATAACTATGTTTGAATCTTCTCCGGCAGTATGGACGGGAAAAATAGTTTTAGAACTATCGGATAAATCGTCCTCTTGAACATAACCATAACCATTACCTTTAGTACTATTAAAACCAAAAGGATCATCCTTACTAGTTGTTGCTAATCCTTGCTGGATTACAGAAAATACCAATACAAAAATCAAGATAAACTTTTTTATATGAAAATATGGCTCTAGCATTAATTCTCCCAGTATCTAATCACATTATTTTATTCCCATACCCACCGTACTGCAAAGACTGATGAGATATACTCCTGCAACGCTACAAAAAAATATCATCGGTTGCAACCCCTTTAATTATAGGAGTTACAGTTGATTTGGAAGAAACAAACAAATGATAGGGGTTACATCCTTGATTAAATTATTCTGTAACCATTCAGCTCTTTCAGCTGGTGTCATCTCGGAAGCCGATTTGTGTGTCCAGCGAAGGCTGGTTTGTTCAGCAGGAGTTAGCCCTGCAGGGGCAAGAGTCAGAGCCCCTTAGCTTGAGTAACAGTGCGGCGGGAAACCAAAGTA
>SDBT01018924.1_pt1 | contig 10807 bp, 11 predicted proteins | sample 2277101 | NCBI WGS metagenome assembly SDBT01 (sample SAMN10404973, study PRJNA504765) | marine sediment metagenome | isolation source: marine sediment core GS10_PC15, 103 cmbsf | place: Arctic Ocean: Southern Knipovich Ridge | collected 2010 | reverse complement strand
CGAAGGGGGCATTCTTCTCCCCTCTCGCTATCGCTCGTCCTCCGAAGTCCGGCCGCCCTCACTGTCGTTCGCTCCGCTCACTTCTCCTCCGCTGGAGGCGCTCGGGTCGGCTTCAAATCCCCTTTTGGTCGTAGAAAATGTTTTTGTTCTTTACGATATACTACATACGATATACGAACTTGGTGCCGAAGGGGGGATTTGAACCCCCATGGAGTTGCCTCCACATGGCCCTGAACCATGCGCGTCTGCCGATTCCGCCACTTCGGCGTTGCCTAATATGCCTATTTGTTGCAAAGACGTTTTAAGCAGATAGTTTCCATCCTGGAATCCTATCAGGAAATATGGGGTTGTCAATTTGACGTTTTCTAAGAAGTTCTGTATAATGTCACAAATTATAGAAGGAAAGGAGAGGGAAAAGATGGCAGTAGATCTACAGCAAATTGCTGACAATCTTATCAAAGGGAAGGCTCCTGAAGTGAAAGAGTTAGTGCAAAAGGCTCTTGACGAGGGTACAGATGTAGAAAAGGTTCTCAATGAGGGATTGGTAGCAGGGATGAATGTAGTGGGAGCAAAGTTTAAGGCTAATGAGTTCTATGTTCCTGAAGTTCTTATTGCTGCTCGTGCTATGAGGACCGGGATGGCGCTCTTAAGGCCAGTTCTAGCAGAGAAAAATATCAAGGGCATAGGAGCAGTAGTTGTGGGTACGGTAAAGGGTGATTTGCATGATATTGGTAAGAACCTGGTAGGAATGATGCTGGAAGGAGCAGGGTTTGAAGTAATAGACATAGGAGTAGATGTGTCTGCTGAGAAGTTTGTTCAGACAGCCAAAGAAAAAGGTGCTTCGCTTATAGGACTTTCTGCTCTTCTTACCACTACTATGGTTTCTATGAAGGATGTTGTTAGTGCTGCTAAAGAGTCTGGTATAGATGGCCTTAAGGTTATGATTGGTGGCGCACCGCTTACTCAGAGTTATGCTGATGAGATTGGGGCAGATGGTTATGCTCCTGATGCAGCCTCGGCTGCGGACAAGGCAAAGGAACTCTTAGAGCTTGGTAATTAAGAATCAATATTGGATTTCCTTACTTTCCTTATTTTCCTGCAAAGAAAATAAGGCAGGAAGCAGATTAAGAAAATAAAAAAGATGGCATTTTGATGCCATCTTTTTTATTGGAAATAAGTATTAGGGCAAGAGAGTTCAAAGTCTGTAAGTCCGATTAAATAGGTTTTCTCTTCGTAAAGAGAGAGCTTGACAAGGATAGCAGAATTTGCTAGCTTTGAAAAAAGCGGAGGATTGAGCAAAGGAGTTCTACAAGATGTTGATCATAGGAGAAAAAATCAATACCAGTCTCTGCGGTGTCGAGGAAGCGGTAAAGACCAGAAATAAGGATTTTCTTCAGAATCTGGCTAAGAAGCAGGTGGACTCAGGCGCAGATGTGTTGGACATAAATGTAGGTACCAGAATCAACTCAGAAGTCAAGGATATGAAGTGGATGATAGGAGTTGTTCAAGAGGTAGTTGATGTCCCTCTTTGCGTTGATAGCCCCCGTCTTGAGGCTGTGGAGGCCGGATTGGCTGAATGCAAAGGAAAGGCGATGGTCAACTCTATCACTGCCGAAAAGAAAAGAATGGAGGAACTGCTTCCTCTTCTAGAGAGATTCGATTGCAAAATAATTGCTTTGACTATGGATGATAGAGGAATTCCCGAAGATATAGGGCGGAGATGTGAAATTGCTGATGAATTAGTAAGAGCATTGACCAGAGCTGGAATTTCTTTGTCAGATATTTACATTGATCCTCTGATTCGTCCTGTTAGTACCGATTCATCTTCTGGATTGATTGTACTGAAATCTATAAAGAAAATTATGAGTTCTTTTGAGCATGTCCATACTATTTGTGGTTTAAGTAACATCTCCTTCGGTTTACCAGGCAGGAATGTTTTGAACAAGAGCTTTCTCTTGTTTGCTATGTCCATGGGGCTTGATTCAGCTATTCTTGATCCCTTAAATAAAGAGATGATGGCGATGATTAGAGCAGGAGAAGTGCTTCTGGGTAAAGATGAATATTGTCTGAAGTATTTGACTTCTTTTCGAGAAGGAAGATTCTGATAGATGCTGAACGCGAATATGAAAGTAGAAAAACAGAAGTCATCGTTAAGAAAAAGGATCCTCGCCCTTCGTCGAGCCCAATCTTCCCAGGACATAGAAAAGAAAAGTGGTGATATAAGGGAGAAACTCTTTATGTTTATCCCTTTTTGTCAGGCAGAGACGCTTCTTTTCTATTTGGCTATGAAGGATGAAGTCCAAACTGAGAGAATGGTAGAAGAATCTCTACGGAAGGGTAAAAGAGTAGTTGTTCCCTTTATTGATTGGCAAAGAAAAGAGATTCTGCCTTCGGAGATAAGAGACCTTACTGAGGACATCGAGATTGGTGTTCTTAAGATTCCTCAGCCGAAAAATAATTCATACTCTCCCTTCTCTCCAGCAAACATTGATATGGTAATAGTTCCCGGAGTCGCCTTTGATAGGAAAGGAAATCGTCTTGGTTTTGGAGGGGGGTTTTATGATAAATTTCTGGCTAAACTACCAGACAGAACTAAGCTAGTAGCTTTGGCTTTCGAATTACAACTGGCGGATAATGTTTCTTCTCAATCTCACGATATAGCTGTTGACTACCTTATTACTGAGAGAGGAGTTATTGACTGCAAGAAACTGTGAATGGCGAAGCGAAATTCGTATGTAGTATATCGAGGAGTTACGCAATACGACATAGGCAATACGAGGATAGAGAATGCATCTGAATCAGCCATTGAAGAGCTTTTTAGATAATACAGCCAGGGGGACTCCTACTCCAGGAGGGGGAAGTGTGGCTGCGCTGGTAGGCTCTTTGGGAGCAGCTCTTCTCTGTATGGTAGGAAATTTTACCGCAGGAAAGTCAAAATATAAAAGCGTGGAAAAAGATGTTAAAGAGATCCTTGCGGAGGCGGATATACTTAAAGAAAGTCTTTTTACATTGATAAGAGAGGACATAGAAGCCTATGAGAAGTTCTCCCATGCCAGTCAGCTGCCAAAGGATACTCCGCTAATGAGAGAAAAACGGAAACAGGTGTTACAAAAAACTCTGAAAGAGGCTGCTGAGGTTCCCTGGCGTATATCGCAGGCTTCTCTTCAGGTAATAGAATTAACAGAGAAACTTCTCCCTAAGGGAAATCCTAACTTGATAACTGATGTGGGAGTGGGTGTTTTATTGGCAGAAGCAGCCTTGAAGAGCGCTGCCTTGAATGTGAAAATTAATCTCTCTTTCATTAGAGATGAGGAATACAAGAATAGAAGAAACAAGGCTTTGGAGGAGATCCTATCCAGGGCTTCTCAGATAAAAGATGAAGTGTTGAAAGCAATTGAGAAAAGAATGGGTGGATAGTCAGAAAGGGGGAGGGTAGCGGTGAAGACTCTCTTTGCTGTCTGTTCTTGGGGTTTGGGCCATGCTACTAGGGATATTCCTCTCATGCGAGGTATCCTGAAGGCTAAGCATAGCCTGACTATTCTGGGAAGTGGAAGATCATTAGAGCTTTTAAAAGGTGAATTTGGAGATAGATGCCAGTATGTGAGTATGTTTGATTATTCTTCTGCTTACTCCAAGAAGGACTTCTCTGTAGCAAAGTTTCTGGGTTCTTTCCCTTTCTATATAGATGAAATCGTCAAAGAACACATTAAGATTAAGAAGTTAGTCAAAGAAGAGAAGTGCGAGAGAATAATCTCTGACAGTCGTTTCGGCGTCTATGATAAGAAGATTCCTTCCTATTTTATTTTTCATCAATTGAGGTTCATTTCTCCTGCTCGTATAAAACTTTTCGAAATGGCTACAGAGAGATTCAATTATTCTTTTTTTAGTGAAAATTTCTCTATGTTTTTGGTTCCCGATGATAAAGAAAATCCCTTGAGTGGAGATCTTTCTCATGACCTGAGGTATTTTAGGGATAATAAGGTAGAATATTTGGGGATTATTTCTGATTTGAAAAAAAAAGAGGTTAAGCAAGACATCGATTATTTCATTTCTTTATCTGGACCCGAACCCCAGAGGACGGTCCTGGAAAAGATAATTCTGAAGCAGACATCTTCCCTGAAAGGGAAAGTCGTTGTTGCCCTGGGTAGACCAGAGGACCAGAGGACCAGGACTTTCAACCATCTTCGTATCTTTGGGTACTTGGGGAGAAGGAAGCAAGAGGAAATCATGAATAGAGCCAAATTGGTAATTACTAGATCAGGCTATACTACTCTTATGGAACTAGTTGCTTTAGATAAGAAAGCTTTACTTATTCCTACTCCTGGACAGACAGAACAGGTTTATCTGGCGGATTATCATAAAAAAAAAGGAAATTTCTACAGCGTCAACCAGGGTGAGCTAGACTTGACAAGAGATGTGGAAATAGCCAGCCAATATAGAGGGTTGAGTTACGAGGTTAATACAGAAAAGGCTGTGGAAGTTTTTATGAAGAACGTTTTTGGGAAATGAAGAGAAAAATTCCTATTATCTTATCTACTGTAATCGGCACGGTCATCGTTGCCTCGATATTTCGTTTTGCCGATATTGGACAGATATTTCTTCAGGTGAAAGAGATAGGTTTCTTAGGAGCAGGTATTTTTCTCGCAAATGCTTTCTTGGTAATTCTTCTCGCCAGCCTTTCCTGGCGTATCATTTTAAAGTCTTATGGTTTCTCTCCTCCTTTTAAAGATATATTGTCGGCGAAGATAATCGGTTCTATGGTCAGCTATCTCACCCCTTCTATGTATGTTGGAGGAGAGCCATTAAGGACATACATAATCAGCAAGAAATACGAATATCCTATGGCTAAGATAGGGGCCAGTGTCATTGTCGATAAGTTTCTGGAACTAGGAGCCGGTTTGTTTTTCATTTACTTGGGGAGTATCCTGACCTTGATAGAATACAAACTTCCTTTTCAGATTTATCTTACCCTCTTGATTGTTAATATTCTTTTTAGTCTGGCAATGGGCCTTTTCCTCATCAGTTTCATTTTTGAAAATAGAGTTTTTACCAAGATAGCTACTTTTCTGGGACGGATAAGTATTCTATCTAAAGTAATGGATAGAATGATACCGCACATATTGGAAATAGAAAATGAGATTTTCTTGTCTTTCAGGCAACACCGGCGAGAGACGTTTATTGCTTTTTGTCTCAATCTTTTAGCCGCATTTCTTATTTTTCTAAAGCCGGCTTTCTTCTTTTATTTTCTTGAATTCATCTTTAGGTTTTCTCAATTAGCTTTAGTCTTTGCTCTTACTCATCTTATTTTAGCCTTTCAGTTCACTCCTGGAGCCCTGGGCATTTATGAACTGGGAGCAGTAGGGATTTACCGAATTATTGGAATAGGGGCAGATAAAGCACTTGCTTTTACTTTAATGATTAGATTCACTGACATTATAGGGGTGTGCATAGCTGTCTTCCTGGTCATTCATTTTGGACTTTTCAGGTTTGGAAGCGAGAAGAAAGAATGAGGGTTTGTTTCTCTTCTGATCAGTCCTTTCCTCCCTTAGGGGGAGAAGGGGTCTCTACAGGGAACTTTTGCCGGAGGCTAAGCCAGGGAAATAATCGGGTTACGGTTCTTACCTCAAAGGTCAAAAATATCCCTCGGGTGAAAGACATTAAGGTCTATAGATTCTTTGCTTTCCATTTTCCCATAGCAAAAAACTACCTTGCTTTTCCTTCCTTTAGAAAAGTGATGTCTGTATTAAAAGAGGAAAAAATAGAGATAATTCAAATCAACGAGCCCAGTTACCTAGGTTGGCAAGCATCGAAAGCAGCCAGGAAACTAGATATTCCTGTGGTCATCGGATTTCACAGTCAGGTAGGTAATATTTTTCCTTTTCATGCTCCTTTTCTTCTTAGAAAATTAATCGAGTTGTGGTTTTCCTATTTTTTCAGCAAAGGAGATTTGATAATTGCTCCTTCTCATTTTGCTGCTCGGCTCTGTCGAGAGTATACTGATAAACCTGTGCAGGTGGTAAGTAACGGGGTGGATTTAAAAAGGTTCAATCCAGGAAGAGTTAGTTCTGGGGATGAGAAAGGATTCAGGGAAAAGTATCTCTTGACAGATTCTTTTCTTTTGCTTTATGTGGGCAGACTTGGTTATGAAAAGAACTTAAGCTATCTTTTAAGAATAATGCAGGTTCTAAGCAAGAAGAAAAAAGAAATTAGACTGTTGATTGTGGGTAAAGGTATGCTGAAGAAAAATTTGAAGCGGAAGGTGAAAAGACTGGGAATAACAGAGAACGTTGTCATTACTGGCTATCTAGGAGAAAAGGCTTTGCTTTGTGCGTATCTCTGTGCGGATATTTTTATCTTGCCTTCTTCTTATGAGCTCCAAAGCATAGCTACCATGGAGGCTATGGCCATGAAGACACCTATTTTGGTAGTGAGAAATGAAGGAAACGCAGCCCAGGAACTAGTAAAAGAAGGAATTAATGGCTATACTTTTGGCGAAGAAGACACAGAAGAAGCAGTGGATGAAATCATTAGAATTTTCTCTGATAAAGAGTTAAGGAAAACTATGAAGGAAGAGTCTTTTAAGGCTATCCAGGAACATAATATGGGGGAGAGTATATCGAAATTAGAGAAGATTTATCAAAACCTCATAAATCAGCGTATAGCGGGTAGCGCATAGTGAAAGCAAGAAATCATTGGAGGATATGATGTATGAATTGATGGTTAGAAGTAATTTTGCTGCTGCTCATCAATTACAAGAGATAGGAGGTAGTTGCGAACAATTACACGGACACACCTGGAAGGTTGAGGTATTCCTTCAAGGGGAAGAATTAGAAGAAAAAGGAATACTTGTGGATTTTAGAGAGGTTAAGAGTATAGTTAAGAAATGGATAAATAAATTGGACCATCATTATTTGAATGACGTTTTAGAAGGCATGAATCCTACTACGGAGAATCTGGCTAGATATTTATTTGATAGATTAGAAGAAAGTATGTGTTCAAAAGGCGCAAGGTTAAGTAAAGTAAGGGTATGGGAATCCGATGACGCTTGCGTAAGCTATGAAAAAGACAGCGTATAGCGTTTAGTGGAAACAAGAAGTTTTGAGGACCTTGTAATTTAGCAGAAAGCCTATAGATTTAAGATGTACGAAGAAGAGTGAAATTATTGAGAACTCATTAAGAGAAGTGGGTAGCAGTTAAACGGAATGATTTATCCTAAACGCTACCCGCTATACGCTGTATATATGGAGGTATTCAATGGAGTCTATACTACAGGTAGCTCTTGATTTTTTGAACCTCAAGAGAGCCTTTAAAGCAGCTGAGGCGGCAGTAGCAGGTGGGGCGGATTGGCTTGAGGCAGGGACTCCTTTAATAAAGAGTGAAGGTCTGGATATAGTGAGAGAATTAAGGGGGAGATTTTCCGATTATACTATTGTGGCTGATATGAAGATTATGGATACAGGGAGGATAGAAGCAGAGGCGGCTTTCAAAGCAGGGGCTAATATTGTCTGTGTTCTGGGAGTGGCTGATGATTCCACTATTAGAGAATGCGTGGAAGCGGCCAGGAATTATGGGGGAAAAGTAATGGTGGATCTAATAAGTGTAGTCAATCCTCTAAAAAGGGCCAGAGAAATAGAAAAGATGGGCATAGATTATTTGGGAATACATACTTCAATTGATGAACAGATGCGGGGAGGGGACCCTTTTCACCAGGTACGGGAACTCTCTCGAGAAATAGATCTTCCCCTGGCTGTAGCCGGAGGGATAAATTCAGAAACCGCGGCAAGCACGTTTGAGGCAGGAGCATCTATTATCATAGTGGGAGGAGCTATAACCAAGGCCAAGTATCCTGAGAAAGCCACCAGGATAATTAAGCAAGCGATAAGAGATAAAAAGATTATCAAAACGGAATTATTTAAGAGAGTAAGAGAAGATGAAATCATTAAGCTCTTCCATAAAGTCTCTACCCCCAATCTTTCCGATGCTATGCATAGAGAGGGAGAGGTCAAGGGTCTCTTAAGAATTACTCCCGGAGTAAAATTAATTGGTCAGGCTATTACTGTGAGGACATATCCGGGGGATTTTGCCAAGCCAGTAGAAGCTATAGATAAGGCAAAGAGGGGTGATGTAGTAGTTATTGATGCAGGAGGGGTAGGGCCAGTAGTATGGGGAGAACTAGCTACACATTCAGCCGTTCAAAAGGAACTGGCCGGAGTTGTGATTGATGGCGGAATCAGGGATGTTTCGGAGATAATAGAACTCAAATTTCCCGCTTATGCCAGGATTATTACGCCCGCTGCCGGAGAGCCGCGAGGTTTTGGAGAAATAGGGATTCCGATTAAGATAGGTGGTTTAAGAGTATTTAATGGAGATTGGCTCATCGGGGACGAGGATGGAATAGTGGTTGTCCCTCAGCAAAAAGCTGTGGAGATAGCTAATAGGGCCATGGATGTACTGGAGAGGGAGAATCGAATCCGGGAAGAGATCAAAGCTGGTGGGACTCTATCTTCGGTAACAGAACTTCTTCGCTGGGAGAAAAAATAAGCAATAGAGAGTTGTGAGTGGTTAATTAGTGAGTAGTGTGTAAGCAAGCGCCCTCTCCCCTTTTTGTCTTCATTGTCTGTAGTTCATTGACCTATTGGCCGTTAGCCAACTGGTTCACCGTTCGTTCTTTTCTTATTCCCTATAGTTTTGAACTTTTTATTTTTTGCTATACGCTAAAAGAGAGGAGGTGAAAGTTCTATGACGAGAAAAGATATGCTGGTGGGAGAAGTAATGAAAAAGAAGGTAATCACTGTAAGAAGAGGCACTACTTTGAAAGAATTGATAGAGATCTTCGGCAAATTTACTTTCCATACTTTACCGGTGATCGAGAAAGACAACAAGTTGGTGGGAGTCATTGCCCTGGAAGATATTTTTAAGATATTTGAACCGTATCCTTCTCATATTCTGGAGATGCTGGAAAGAGTTCCTTTTTTGGATGAATATGGAGAGAGGTCTCTCCTGGAGGTAGATATTCCTCCTGAATTAGGCGTACTTTGTGTAGTTGATGATTTGATGAACAAAAATGTGATTACTATCTCTGGGAAAATGACCACGTTTGAAGCCCGTTCCCTGATGAAACTTCATAAAATAAGAAGGTTACCCGTTATTGACGAAGAGGGTTATTTGATAGGTATTGTCAGTCTGTTTGATATAATCCTGGCTGTCTTTAAGAAGAAGGGGATTTGTTCATGAATAGTCTTCTCTCTTTTGGTGTTATTCTGTTGGCTGGCTTTTTTGCAGCAAAGGTTTTGCGAAGAATAAAATTTCCTGCTGTTACAGCATACCTTTTATTGGGTATCCTTCTTGGTCCAGGGGTTCTCAATCTAGCTTCTGAGCAAATTATCAATGCTTCCGGGTTAATTTCTAACATTGTTTTAGGTATTATTGCTTTTGGTTTGGGACAAAATTTCTCCAGGCAGAACTTTTCCAGAATTGGTAAGTCAATAATTTGGATTTCTCTATTAGAGGCTGGTGGTGCCTGGGCAGGCGTTTTCTTCGCCTCCCTCTTTTTGTTAAAGCAACCTCTTTATCTCTCTTTGCTTTTTGGAGCAATCGCCTCTGCTACAGCCCCAGCAGCAACAGTTATGATAATCAGAGAATATAGAGCCAGGGGTATTTTTACCAATACTCTCCTAGGGGTGGTGGCTCTTGATGATGCCTGGAGCCTAATAATCTTTTCCGTCTCTTTAACTCTTGCCAAAGCCTTAAGATATCCTTTGACAGAGGGTGTTTTTCTTCCGAAAATCTTCCTTTCAGCTTTTCTAGAGATTGGCGGTGCTTTTGCTCTGGGTGCATTAATAGCTCTGGCTTTTTCTTATTTTTCTCGTTTTGTAAAAACAGAAGCAGATCTTCTCATTTATAGTCTGGGTTTTGTTCTTCTCAATACAGGCGTGGCTCTATATCTTCATTTTCCAGTTTTGCTGGCTAATATCTTTTTGGGGGTGGTGTTAGTTAACATAAGGAAAGAAAACATAAGATTTTTTGAAGTTTTTAGAAGAGTTGATTCTCCTCTTTATCTTTTCTTTTTTGTTCTGGCTGGTGTCCATCTGGAGATTAATCTATTGGGAAAAATGGGGCTGATAGGAGTTGCTTATTTTAGTTTTCGAATAGCAGGTAAATTATTAGGTGCATCACTGGGTGGTTATCTGTCAAGAGCTCCCAGATTAGTGAAAAAGTATCTTGGTTTTGGATTAATTCCACAAGCTGGTGTGGCTCTGGGACTAGCTTTGATTGCGAAGGTAGAGTTTTCTTCCCTGGGTGGAATTGTCTTTACCACCATTATGGTCACAACGATAGTCTATGAAATCATCGGTCCCTTCTTTACCAAATTCGCCCTTGGCAAAGCGGGTGAAATTGAGAAAAAGGTAGGCACTCAGTGAAAAACGTCATTACGAGCGGAGTGAAGCGATCTCATTCTTCATCGAAGGTTGCCACGTCGTCCTGAAGGCTTTCAGACTTTTGCCATATCCTGACTTTCTTTATATGTCTTTTGTCTGCATCCACTATTTCTATTTTCAAGTTTTTCCATTCGATCATCTCATCCTTTATCGGAATTCTTCCCAGAACATCGAAGATGAATCCACCTATTGATTCAAAGGCATCTGTTTCCTCTGGCAGATGGGTGCCCAATTTTTCATTAATTTCGTCAATATCCGTCTCTGCTTTTATTAAAGCAGCTCCATCTTTCAAAATAGTTATCTTTTCTTCTGCTCTGTCATATTCATCCTCGATTTCGCCCACTATCTCTTCCAATAAGTCTTCTATG
>SDBT01018923.1_pt1 | contig 10807 bp, 10 predicted proteins | sample 2277101 | NCBI WGS metagenome assembly SDBT01 (sample SAMN10404973, study PRJNA504765) | marine sediment metagenome | isolation source: marine sediment core GS10_PC15, 103 cmbsf | place: Arctic Ocean: Southern Knipovich Ridge | collected 2010 | reverse complement strand
TCAGTCTAAAATTGAACTTTTCGTATTCATAAGCCAGTCTTTTAGGGTCAGTTTGAAGTTTGCTGTAATGTTCGTCAAAGAATCCATTTTCGTAATACGAACCAATCTCAGAGGGCGCAGGCGCGTTTGTTACCTGCATCAGTCCGCAATGGAGACACTTTTCAATTCTGAACCCATCCTTTATAAACCGGGGCTGTAATCCTTCTGAACTGCATATGCGACAAGCGGTTCTATTTTTCATTTAGACCTCCTCTCGCTTTGTTATCCAATCATAAGTCAGTCTAAGCCCTTCCTCCAGGCTTGTCTTGGGATTAAACCCAAGTTCTCTCCTCGCCTTCGATATATCAAAGCTCGTATTACTAGTAAAAAAATTTAGACTCCTTCGAGAAATCGGCGGCTCCTTACCCAAGAATTTATATCCCATCTCCATTACAAAGCAAACAGGGAAAATTGCCCAAACAGGAACACGAAACCGTGGGAGCTGAGTTCCCACAATCTTTGCTATTTTTCCGACTAACTCCCTAATAGGGATGGCCTTGTTGTCGGCAATGTTATAAATTTGGCCCACTGCTTTTTCGGTGTCTGCGCAAAGGTCAAATCCCTCTATGAGATCGTCTACGTAGATACAGTGTCGCTGTGCTTTTCCATCGCCCACAAAGAGAAACCTGCCACGTTCGATAGATCGGAACAGCCTAAGAGTCCTTGGACATCGGGCTCCATAGACCCACGCAGGACGAAGTACTACTATCGGGAAACCCGTCTCTTTATGAAATTCTAATACCTCCCGTTCCCCTTCTAATTTGGTTATATCATAGATTGACTCGGGAAAACAGGCAGACAGCTCATCAGCAGGCGGATTCTTAATTTTTCCATAAACGCCGACTGAGCTACAGTGAATAAATCGAGTCACGTTTTTCCTACTGCTAATCTCTAGTAGCTTCCTTGTGGCCTCAACATTAACCTTTCTGTACTCTTCATTGGAAGTTGCTATTGAAAGATGGATGCTTGCGAGGTTAAATATTCTATCCACACCACTAACAATTTTATCTAAGAGGGCTTCGTCTTTAATATCCCCTTGAATGATTTCCAGATTACTATGTCCTTTCAGATGGGCTAAGCCGGAGGTGTCTATGTCCAAGGCGGCTACTTGCCTTCCCTTTTTTAACTGATCTTCAACAAGATGACTTCCGATAAATCCACCACCACCTGTTATCAGAACCTTCATGTCTATTCCTTCCTTGCCACAACTACAACCGCATAGCCGGTTGTGAAAAACAGCAGCACATCCAGTTTCGAAATTATCCAGAAAAATGGATATATAATAGAATACATTTTATATGCCTTTGATACAGACTCTAATTGTTCTTCTGATGTTGGAGCGATAGTGCCTGATTCCACTTCAGCCTTACTTCGCTTCCCAAGGATTTTTACATAGGCAAAGTTGATAATAAGTTCGAGGATCTCAGTAAAAAATTTTGAATAGCTCCTTGCGGAATATAGCACCAGTTTTACCTTTTTCAGCATGGTATCAAGTTCTTTTATTTCATAGCCGATAACAACATGACCATAGACATTTTCGGTCATACCTACAAAGTTTTTTATCCTTACAGCTAGTTTACGCTCATCGCCGTTTGGAACCGATACCACCACTTTTCCACCGGTTTTTGTCACTCTTGCGAGTTCCAAATTAAAAATACTGGGGTCTTGTAAATGCTCATGACAGTCAATGATGACAGTATAATCGAAGTATGAATCTGGGAAGGGAAGTTTGCAAGTTGATTTATCTATTCGAACAACCGGGTCCTGTAAAAGCCCTTCGATTTCTTTTATGTGATCATCCTCCATTTCAGACCAGACCCACTTCGCACCAAGCCGCCTCAGAAAGTAATTCAAGGCACCGTTATTGTCACCACATGTAACAAGCAAACAGTTGTCGCTTTTAGTTAGATGCCCAAGATAAGCTGTAAGGTGATTAAGTTTCAATTTTTTCTTAAGTGTCTTCTTGAACATTCGAAGTTGCCAAGGGTCTCTGTCAGACATTTTTTCTTCTCCCAGGCTTATTTAGTGTCAATAACTGGATAACCGTTCTTTATAGCTTTCACTGTGACAGGTGCTCCCATGAGAGATAAAAGACCTAGTTGTCTAAAAAATTTCTCCACCCTCAAAGAAAGCTGTGGCCTATTGAGACGACGATGAAAAGTAATTGGCATGAAAAAATGCTTCTTAACTGCTACTATTCGAAAATCATTTCTTACCAATTCTCTCATGATACTCCTGATAGGGATGGCCCTATACTTCTGAGTGCCGACTGAAAATCGACTGATAAATCTTTTGAAAAAGGAGCCCAGACCGCTGAATCCTTGCAAAGGTGGAAAATCCACCACAACAACTTGGGCTACCCTACAAAACTCTGATAGCCCTTTTTCCCAATCACCCAAGTGCATCAGCACGCGTGAGGAAATCACACATTCAAACGTCTTGTCCCGAAAGCAAAGATGATGCGCATCGCAAATCACCGGCTTAAGCATTAACCCTTCCTTTTCGGCTTTACCCCTAGCAATATTGAGCATCTCTAGAGAAGAGTCCGATGAGATTACCAGCCTAGTTTGCCAAATGAGTGGGAGGGAAAGTTTGCCAGTACCGGCCCCCACATCGAGTACCCGTCCCTGATATCCCTCAGTCATTGACAAGAAAGTTTCTACCTCTTGATCATGCAAATAACTGCCGAATGCTTTACCAAATCTGTCCTTGTCGTATTCTTGGGCATACCACCCTTGATGATAGATAGACTTTTTATCTATCCTCAGTTCCATCATTGTCCCTTATGGCAGGTGTTATTATTTCCTGATCCAAATATTTATCCACCGACATAATTGAGGTGCAGGCTATGCCGTACAATATTCTCATTCCCCAGTCTTTCAATTAGTCTTTCACGTTCCTCACGGCAACGGGATTCATCCCAATCAAAAAGTTCACAAATAAGGGGAGCGAACTCCAGAGCTCTTGAAGGATTTTCCCAGAGGGTGGTGCGTCTTAGAATCAAATCATCAAGATGCTGTACGGATTCCTCTTTGATAAGTGAGCGCAATGAATCCTTCCATGTTGAGTCACATCCTGAAGGATGGTAGTCAAAATCGAAAATTGATCCTTTGTCTTGAATGTGTTCTGGTGGGCTAAAATTGTCAGTTTTGACATCTTTGGTGTGCCTCTTTTCATGAAAGATTTGATTTAACGTTTTTTCGGCTACGAGACGAGCCGTTGTAAATTTTACACCAGAGATGCTATAGAAGCCAAGAGGGCCGCCGTGATTGGCATGATTAAGAATCACCTCACGGTCGGCGAGGGTAGTGCTACCAACATCTTTTGCTGGAAGAAGACCAGCAAAGACACGAAGAATTTCGTCTTGAGTAACCTTGAGGGTGGGTACGGCCATATTCAGATCGTTAAGAAAATCGTTAAGGAGTTCGATTGACGGCATCGGCTTTTCTTGATCCTCGAACCAAGGAGCATGACCAGTGCCAGCGAGTAGCCTGCCTTTCCAAGGAAGGAGAAAATAAGTACGGGCTCTTGGTTTTTGCGGGGTGACTGCCACGGCATGCTCAGATAGAGCTTCTCTATTCAGAAGTACATTCCACCCTATGGAGCTCTTAAACAAAGCCGGTTTGTCGCGATCAAAACGTGCTGCTAATTTCCGGCACCAAGGTCCGGTGGCATTCACCACAACCTGTGCTTTATATTCCCAGGAGTCACCGCTTTCAAGATCGATTGCCGCTACACCAGCTACTCCTTTTTTGGTTGTCAAAAGTTCGCTGGCCTCGATATAATTCAAAGCAGTTGCTCCGTATTCGCAGGACCAACGCAGAACATCAATAAGCAAGCGCTGTGGGTCAGGCATAAAAGCATCATACCAGACTGCCCCTCCCTGCAAGCCCTGCGTGTCTAAATTAGGAAAGATTTTTCGGGTTTGCTTTATATTAAGCACCTTTCCAGCCGGAAGCCGCATCTCTGGCTGAACACTTTCGTTACGTGTATAAGATAAGATATGATTGATCCATAAGGCAATGCGGAGAATAGAGGGGCGACGCATTCCATTCCCATATAGCGGCATGATGCAAGGGAAAGGTTTAGCCAGTCCCGGAAATGTTTTTAAAAACCATTGTCTTTCCGCTACTGACTCACGGATTCGATGAAAATCCATAGTTTGTAAATAACGGAGACCTCCATGAAGTATGCGGAGGCTATTAAAGGTGGTAGCCCCACCAAAATCTTCTCGTTCTAAAAGAAGAGAGCGTAACCCCCTCCGGGAGGCTTCAAACGAAAGCATTACCCCATAGATTCCACCACCGATGATTATTAGATCATAAATTTCTTTGGCACTTGTACCAGGTTGCCTTATTATTCTACCCATAGTAAGTAATGCCTATTACAATGAGAAATACTGATGACTTCCGTGACAATTTGTTTCACACATCAGGATAAAAGTTTGAACAATTGATACATCTTTTTCACATAAACAGCCCGGGAGTATTTCCGCTCGTAGAGCATTCTAGCATTGTTCACTTTACGATGTATATCTTCACCTGAGTTCAACGCAGCCAAGATCCCCCCTGCCATTTCCTCCGGATTAGGTTCAACAAGAATGGCAACTTCATTATCCAATACCTGTGTATGAGAATAACATTTCGTTGCCACCAAAGGAATACCGCTGGCTAGTTGTTCATAGATTTTCAACGGGGTATTCGTCCCATCAGTACGCGGAGAAACTAGGACAGATGCAAGGTTACAATAATGCTTTGCCAGGGGTTGAGTAACTCGCCCGGTAAATGCACAGTCAGTTCCAAGTCCGCAATTTTCGGCCAACGCCGAATATTTTTCGATCTGGGACCTCGTCCCCCCAACGATGAGAAGAAAGGCATCAAGCTCCTTTGCAACGACCTTTCTAAAAGCGTCTATCAAAATGTCTATTCCCTGATAAGATTCAAGGGTGCCAGCGTAAACAACAAAGCGCTTTCTTTGTGGCAGGTCAAGAGACTTTTCTTTTAAATTAAAGATTAAAGGCTTATCGTCCGAATTAGGTAACTTCGCAAGAGTCTTGACTGGATCGAATATCGAGTTTTCTATCAGAAAATGGTTCTTCGTGTTGTGTATTAATCCTTTGACGTAATCTGATAAATCAGGACAGATAGTAATCACTGAATCTGCTTTTCGAAAACAGGAAACTTCCAGTTTTTTAAACAGCCTGATAATGAATTTTGATCTTGTGAATTGAAAATTAGTCAACTGTTGAGGCAGGCTCGAATGCATGTCATAGACCAGCTTTAATCGAAAAATCGGTTTGAGAAAACGGCAGAAAAAAACCGATTCCTCATGAGCGTGAACAAAATCGTAACGCCTGAGTAAAAGAAGGCCAACAGTCCAAAGTAACAGGAATATGTTAAGAAAGAGTTTTAACAAGGAAGGGCCTACCTTAACATTGCCAAGGAAACCAAAACGCGGAATGCGTATAATTCGCACCCCTGGAATATCGACATCCCGCCCTTCACCGTATGTAAGCAGATCGACCTCAACACCTAGTTCTACTGTTATGAGGGTTCGATAGTAGACGCTGAATGGTGTTCCCCGAGGAGAAAAGAATGGTTGAGGAGATATAACGAGGGCTTTCATATGCTCGATGCTGCCCCAGTGGAATAGCTTGGAGATTCCACGGGGTAAAGATACTCGATGCTGGATACTGGATTTATTCGATCACGAAAACTCGAAAAAACGAAATCGCGAATATTCACCTCAGAGCCGCAGAGAACACAGAGAGGATCGCTTGAAAAGCCTAATGCGGAAGCCATTGGAGAGAAAACAAGCACGCTTATTTTAGCCTCCAATTGCCATCCACATTTGTCCAGATGACCACTCATCGGGGCATGCGTTACGCGAGAGCTTTTAAGCGATCCAGTAATCATCATATCCTTTATGTGGCTCTTTATTACTTTGAGGTCCCTGAGGAGTGTCTGTGAGAGATGATCCGAGATGATGGGTTTGATTCCTCAACCCATCCTACAGCTCTTTTTGGAGGGTTTGAGCTTTTGGAGCTTTCGTCGCTGTTTTAATATCTGGATTGCTAACTGATTGCGAAGGAAGCGATAAGGCTTTTCAAGTAAGCCGTAGGCTCGGGGGCGTGTGCTTGGGTCCAAAAGAATCTGTCTAAAGTCTCGTCCTGGTTGGTCGGGACTTATTGATCCCTCAAGGGAAAAGCCAAAACTTCCGGCCCGGTGGGATTCAGAATGAAAGGGCAGGGGGTCGCTTCCTGGTAGAACTCGGATCCCTTTCGACGCCGCAAGCTTAAAATGGTAAGGAGGTGGTAAAAAAGCGGCACGCCCTCCATTGTCTCCGAGAAAAAGCTCTGAGGCTTTCGAGCTTTCCAATAAATTGCTCAATATCATTCCTCTCCTTCCCGTCCATTTGCCGAACCCCCAAGGGACTACTGGAATTCCATCACTATTTCCTACGGCTTGAATCAGCCCCTCAAGGGGGGCTCCATCCTTAAAACGTCTGTCTGTTAAGAGGGCTAAGACTTCTAGATCCTCAGCTGTAACAATCTGACGGCCAGCGATCAGTAAGATAGACTGGCCACCACCATGCAGAACACGCAGGGAGCAGTTTTCATCTGTAGGGTGGAACTTCCAGCCACTGATGGTTTTATTTCCAATTCCGACCTTGCTGCATGCATAACTTGTTAGCCGTTGAAACCAGTTATCTTTTGATGTTTCTGTTAGAAGCAGGATAGCTATGAAGGCATCCTCCTGCCCTAATCGGGAGGCTTCAGATTTAAAATTAGCGAAGGCCGAATCAAAAAATTTCTCCAAATCGAAGCAATCATAAATATGAACATGGGCATCGACAAAAATCATGTTACTGGGTTCTAGGTGCTGGGTTCTGGGTTCTAGGAGCTGGGTTCTGGGTGCTTGGTTCTGGATGCTGGTTGCTGCCCCAGTGAAATACGCTTCGCCATGGTTAAATCCGCTACGCTGTGATTGCCATCAATTTAACTTGGCAGGCTGTCACTATCGTGCCCCAGTTGAACGGTCCTTGAGTTCAACGGGGTAAAAATTTCACCCCAATGAAATATGCTCTGCATTTCATGGGGCAGGCGGGGTAAAGGTTCTGCCCCAGTGAAATACGCTTCGCTGTCACTATCGTAAATTTCACGGGGTAAAGGTTCTGGTTTCTCGTTTCTGGTTAATAAGTCATTCATTAAGTCATTAGGTTATTGGGTCATTGTTGATTTCTGGTAGTTAGTTGCTGGATGCTGGATTGCTATTTGTATTAATTTTTGGCTAAGCAATTCACACGTTCTATAGTTCTTTCGAGTTTCTGTTTGTATATTGTCTCTCCATAGTTTTCATTATATCGCAAATATGCGTTCCTGGCTCGGCATTTGGATTGTACATTATTTTCAATACATTCGATAATGCCTTTTGCAAAATCCTCTGGGTCTGGGTTCTGTAAAAAGGCACATTCGTCATCAAGTTCCTGGGTGTGGGTTTTTAAATTTGTAGCCACAATTGGAACCCCACTTGCCATGTATTCATATATCTTAAGAGGTGTATTTGTGCCTTTGAGTCTTGGTGAAACAAGGACATCAGCTTTGCCCATAAATGCTTTGACAAGGTTTGTCTCAAGATTACCTGTAAATACTGTGTGGTCTGAGATTTGTAGTTCTTCAGCTTTTGTCCGCATTTCAAGTACCTGTTCAGCGTTCCCTCCCAGAAAGATAAAGAATAGTTCCTTTCTTCTCTTCAGTATTATTTGTATGCTCTTAAGGTACATCTCTAACCCTTGATATGGCTCAAATGTGCCTGCATAAAGTATAATTCTTTTTCCGTTAATGTTTATGATCTTATTTAAATCTACATTATAAAGGTCTTCTGAAAGGCTTATGGGGAAAAACAACGTATTCTGAATAAGCTCATGCTTTTCAGAATATCCAAATGCCTTTACCTGGTCTTCCAGTTCCTTGCATATCGTTATTATTGCTGATGCGCTTTTTGCTGAAAGCTTCTCAAGGTGTTCAAAGATTTTTACAATTAGTTTTAATTTGGTGAAATTGAAATTCTCAAGCTGTTGGGGCAGACTAGAGTGCATATCATATATATATTTGAAGCTGAATATGGAATTGAATAATAGGCAAAAAAATACCGCTTCTTCATGAGCATGAACAACATCATATCTATTTTTCAGTATCAGACAAATTGCCTTTAAGAATAGGGGAATGTCGAGGATCAGCTTTTTAATTGATGGTCCAATCTTGACATTATAGACGAAAGGGATACCTTGACTCCTTATTATAGTCACATTCTCAATCTCTACATCCTGACCAATAGGATATGTTAGAAGGTCAACTGTATGACCCAGTTCTGAAAGGATCTTTGTTCGGTAATATACACTAAGAGGGGTGCCTCTGGGGGAGAAGAAAGGCTGAGGTGCGATCATAAGAATCTTCATTCTTATTCGATAATCTCCTTTATATTAAAAGTTTTTGCCTTCTTAGTGCGGGTGTAAATGATGATCTCTCCTATGAGGCCAACGATAAACACCTGAATACCAATTACCATAAGGAGGGAGGCCAGGAATAGAGAAGGTTTATTACTCAGCGCAAATGCCTCTGTCATCCGGAGATATATTAGACGGGAATTGATAGCCAAACCCAAAATTATTAGGATAGAACCAATTAATCCAAAAAATCTCATGGGCCTATAGGTAAAGCGTAAAAGGAAGAATACAGTTATTATATCGATGATTCTGTTGAGATATGTGCCTACTCTGTAGACCCTCACCTTTGTGTCTTCCCTTATTTGTTTTACTTCCAACTCCTTGACCCTGAGGCCCTGGTGCTGAGCCAGAATAGGAATGAACCGATGCAAATCACCATATATATCAAACACGCCTGCCACTTCCCTGTTCATTCCCCTCAAACCACATGTGATGTCTTTAAAATCTGTCCCAGTAAATAGTCTAAGAACCTTATGAAATAGAAAGGATTGAAATCTATTAAAGAGAGAGTCTCTCTCTCTTGACCTCCTGGTAACAACAATATCACACTCATCATTGTTCAGAGCATCATAAAGCCTCTTTATCTCGTCAGGTTCAACCTGGAAATAAGATGAAAGAGTAAGAATATATCTTCCTCTCGCCTTTTCGAAACCTACAGAAAGTGCGCTGGCTTCACCAAAGGTCCTCGAAAATTTAACTACCCTTATGGGACTTTCTTTTTTTGAAATCTTTTTAATATCAAGATAGGTATGGCTCATATTTCCATCTATAATAAATATAAATTCAAAATCTTCTGTTATCTTTTTTATTTCTTCAGCATATGATTTATATAATTTCGCAAGATCGTCACATCTCTCTACAACAGGAACGATGACAGAGATCTCAATTTCTTGATCGGGAATAATTTTTTCTGCTTTTTGCATGATATCCTTCATCTGTCTACCTTTATAATCTCGCCCATAATTTTGTTTGGCCTGTAATCACTCGCCGTAATAAGCAATTCTGTAAGATAACCTAATGATACAAGACTAAAAGCCAAAAAGGTATAAAGCATCCCCGTTCCCGGGATGACGATAGAAAAGGCAAACGCCGCACTAACAAAGTAGTCGTAAAAGTATTTATAGATGAAAATCATTCCCAGGAACCAAAATGGGATACTAAAAAAACCTAATAATGCCGCTGGCTTGGCAGTAAAATCTATGAGAACTTTTATCTTTATGAGGTCAAGGAGGACCTTCCATGACCTTGACAAACCGTATTTAGTCTTCCCTTTGACTCGTGGTTTATGGGTAACAGGAACCTCTGAAATGCTTGTACCAATAGATGCCGCCACAATAGGAATAAACCTGTGCATTTCAGAGTAAAGACTAATGGAATCAACAATCTTCCTCTTGAATCCCTTAAGAGTACATCCGAGATCATGAATCTCTACCTTTGTTACGTAAGATATTATTGCATTGGCAATGATTGAGGGTACCTTACGTAAAAGTACATTGTCCTTTCTTGCCTGCCTCCAACCGCATACCATATCATACCCGGACTGGAGCTTTATAACTATTGGTAATATATCTGCCGGATCGTTTTGAAGGTCTCCATCCATGGTAACGATGATTTCTCCTCTGGACAGTTGAAAGCCAGCAGCCATAGCCTCAGTCTGCCCATAATTCTTGTTGAAGATTATTAATTTGAGTTGCGGTTCTGATTCTTTCATCTTCTTAATTTTTGTTGTTGTCCCATCTGTTGATCCATCATCTATAAAAATGACCTCATAGGTGAGAGAAAGCTTTCGGAGCTCTGTTTTTATACGATGATAGAGCTCCTCTACGTTCTCCAATTCGTTATATATAGGAACAACAACTGATAAATCCATTCTTTTTCGTTGGGATCGTTTAGACCGTTTAGATCGTTAGGTCCGTTGGGATGGTTAGGTTCGTTTAGATCGTTGGGATCGTTTAGATCGTTTAGAGCGTTAGGAGCGTTAGAGCGTTAGGATCGTTAGGATCGTTTAGAGCGTTGGGAGCGTAAGTATCTGAGTAATCCATCAGTGATCATAATGGTTTTTGTGCCTTGTTCATAAATTTTCTTAAAGGTTGAATCGTTAATGTATTGCTGATCGAGTGCAGGATAGAGGCAGTTTTGAGCTTCTATACATGATCTTCGAGAATAGGTGAGAAATCGGATAAATTCCGGATTAGATTGGCTTCCCCATCCCTCAGCAATGTTATTCATCACTGAAATGCCGGCCCCTGTGATCTGGTTGCTG
>SDBT01018922.1_pt1 | contig 10807 bp, 7 predicted proteins | sample 2277101 | NCBI WGS metagenome assembly SDBT01 (sample SAMN10404973, study PRJNA504765) | marine sediment metagenome | isolation source: marine sediment core GS10_PC15, 103 cmbsf | place: Arctic Ocean: Southern Knipovich Ridge | collected 2010 | reverse complement strand
TTGGATATGGTCTGGATCTGGATGAGTATTACCGGGAGCTGCCCTTTATCGGAGTTGTCGATGAGGATAAATACACACCCCCTGACCATTAGCTGGCCTGAATGTATTTATCTTCAAGCAGGGGGCGTTTAACTTCTGAGGAGAATAAAGCCCTGAAATTAATATGGGGGGATTACACTTATCCCCGGGAAAGATTGGGAAACCACTCAATTGGTTCAGGGATTCAATCATGATTCGAAAAACAACTTTTCCAGCGCTGTATTATCAAATCGTAGAGGTGATTAAATCTCCTGGCGGATATCTGGTTGGAGGAGCTGTACGAGACTTATTGCTCTCTAAACCTATCCGGGATCTTGATTTTGCACTGCCGGGAAATACCATCAGTTTAGCCCGAAAAGTTGCTGATCAGCTGGGTGGTGATTTTTTTACCCTGGATCAGGAAAGAAAAACTGCCCGGGTGATTTTGACTGATGAGAACGATCAGAGATTAAATGTTGATTTTACCCTTCTTCAGGGGGAATCCATTGAAGAGGATCTTGAAGTCCGGGATTTTACTATCACTTCGATGGCAATGGATATCCTTCAGGAGGATAAAATCATTGATCCTTTCCGGGGAGCCCAGGATCTTAAAGATGGTGTGATTAGAGCTACTACAACCAGTGCTCTCCAGGATGATCCTCTGCGCTGTATTCGAGCTGTCAGATTGGCTGCCCAATTCCATCTTAGAATTCTTCCAGAGACCCGGGAACAAATCCGCCAGCATCAACATTTGCTGCAGGAAGTTTCACCAGAAAGAATCCGGGATGAATTATTCCGAATTTTGGCAGGTCCGCATCAGACTGCCGCTTTGACCTCGCTAAATCAATTGGGAACCTATCAATTAATCTTGCCAGGTGAGTTAACTTCAAAACAGGGACGAATAATTAGGGGGCTGGAAAAATTCTGGACGCTGCTGACCAGCAAACACGATCAGGACAGCGCTGCCAACCTGTCGCTGGGTATATTTGTTCACCGCTTAGGGAGATACCGGGCAGAAATCCAAAAACACCTGGATGAGGAACCAGTTCCAGAGCGCTCGATTTACCAATTGTCATTTTTGACCCCCCTGCTGTATTCAAACCGAGAAGATGAGCAGAATCATCTGAGATCTCAGGGAATTCCTCTCAGCAACCAGGAAAATGACCGTCTATTAAAATGTTTCCTTGCGGAAAATGAATTTCTGTCGTATTTGACTATTGAGGGGAAACTACCTCACCTTTCTGTGTACAGGTATTTCCGGAGTTATGGCCCTGGTGGAGTTGAAGGAATTTTCCTCGGGCTGGCTGATTTGCTCGGGGAAATCGGCTCTCCTAAGGATGATAGGTGGCTGAGTGCATTGGATACAGCCCGTACCTTGTTGGAAGGGTGGTGGGATAAAAGAGACCAGTTGGTTGATCCTCCACCACTGCTCAACGGTCATGATCTCCAGGCCGAATTTAAGATTGAACCAGGCCCCAGGGTGGGACAGTTGTTGGAAGAATTAAGGGAGGCCCAGGTCAGGGATGGTGTGGATTCCCGCGAAAAAGCCCTGGATTTTATTCGCCAGGCGATATCAAGTGAGGGCAGGTCATGATATGAGTGGACCGCCTGAAAACCTTTTATTTGAGGACCTGTACAAATTATTTTCAAAACCTCTCACAGACCTTGATTGTGGAGAAAAATGCGGACCACACAACGATTATGGGGTTCCTGTCTGCTGCGATATCCAGATCCTGGTTCCTGCAGCCTATGAAGAAGAATGGGCATATCTTCAAAAAACAACCGATTTATGGCATCTCTGGCAAAGTCATCAGGGAAATGATCCTGTTGATCTCCAAGAGGAACTTCAAAGTGGGCAGGTAACCCTTGAATGCCTCGGGCATCAGCGCTGCCAGCGTCCCTACCGGTCCATAACCTGCCGGGCTTTCCCCTTTTATCCTTATTTGAGCAGCGGCGGCGAATTTTCCGGTCTGGCATATTACCGGGGTTTCCGGGATCAATGCTGGATAATTAGCAACCTAGAGGTTGTCGGTCAAGATTATAAAAAAGAGTTTCAGGGAGCCTATCATAAGTTATTTGAAGTTTACCCGGAAACCCGAGTAGAATTTCTTGAGTTCTCTGCTTATATGAGGGAAAAATCTTCCAGAACCGGTGAAGATCTTATCATATTAGGATTTTCGGGATTATTCTACCTGGTGAATCCCTCCACGGAAGAGCTTTCAGAGATCAACCTTGATGATCTGGAATCATTTGGCCCATATAAAATAGCCAAAGAACTGGTTTTTCCTGATGAAATTAAGGATTCATCTACTGGAAAAAAGCATGGATAACATGGAAAATGCGACCAGCGAGTTTTCACTGCCTGAGGAATATCAAATTCCCCGGGTGATAATTAAAAACCGGAAAAATCCTCTCCGCTGGCTTCTTGCTCATTTCTGGCAGTATTGGTACCTAGGATTAACCATGCTCATCGGAGCGATTGGTAACGCTTCCCTGGCATCTGTGGTTCCCATCATTATTGGCCTGGCATTAAATAACCTGTTGGAATCACCCCCCAGGACGGACTCTCTGCTGCGGTTTGCGTTAATCATTATTGTGACCCAATTTATCCGGGGAATTCTGCAGCTGGGAAGGAATTTCAGTGCAGAGCTGCTGGGACAGCGCATGGAACGTGATATCAGGCATGAATTCTATACCAGCCTGCTAGGAAAAAGTATGACCTACCACAGTCTTCTACCAGTTGGTGATGTCATGGCCAGAGCCACCAATGATGTCAGGGAAATCAACTTCATGTTCAGTCCCGGAATGAACCTGGTAGTTGGGTCGGCTAACTTCATTTTTATGCCGATTATATTTGCAGTCCAGTATCACCCCTCCCTGATCGCTGCTCCACTGATTTTCCTGTTCTTATATATTCTGGCATTATGGCAGTATCTTTATGAACTTCAACCTATCACAGATGCGGTTAGAAAAGCTTTTGGAACTTTAAATTCACGGTTAGCGGAAGCCGTTGATGGAATTGAGACGGTTAAAGGTATGGCGGAAGAAGCCAGTGAAGTGAAGTTATTCGCTGGGAATGCCCGCAATTTTCGCGATAAGGAAATTCACCAGGGTGATGTGGAAGCTCGTTTTTTGCCGCTGCTGGTGATGGGTATAGTTCAAGCGGGGGGATTATTCCACGCCATATTCCTTTACCAGCAGGGATTAATTGAGGTCGGGGATATTGCCGCTTACTTTGGTCTGTTGGGTTTGCTTGGTTTTCCAACTTTTGTGTCATTATTTGCTTATTCCCATGTATCCCTGGGTGTGGCTGGAGCCCGACGGATCCTGGAATTAATTAATCGGGAAACTGAGCTGGATCAAAATCAGGGGGGTTTTCAGGGAAAAATGAGTGGAAAGATCCAGTTCGAAGGTGTTTCTTATACCTATCCCGATCTGGAAGAATCGCTCAAAGGGATCAACTTCTCAATTCAGCCTGGTCAAACCGTTGCTTTGGTTGGACAGACTGGTTCCGGGAAAACCACCCTGGCGAAATTGGTAAACCGGACTTTTGATGTATCCACAGGATCTATTCTTGTGGATGATTTTGATGTGAGAGATTGGAATCTGGCAGTCCTCCGCAAACAAATATCTATCATCGAACAGGATATTTTCCTGTTTTCAGATTCTATAGCCGATAATATTGCTTTCGGAAAACCGGGTGCAACCCAATCAGAAATTGAAGCAGCTGCAAAATCTGCCCAGGCTCATGAATTTATTCTTTCATTCAAAGATGGTTACCAAACCATACTTGGAGAACGGGGAGTAACTCTATCAGGTGGCCAGCGTCAGCGTCTTGCCCTGGCAAGGGCTTTTCTGACCGATCCACGGATCCTGATCCTGGATGATTCCACCAGTTCGATTGACAGCGCCACTGAGGATGAAATTCAAAAAGCGATCTTTGAAGCAGCTAAAGGCAGAACAACCTTGATCATCACTCATCGTTTATCCCAGATCCGTTGGGCTGATTTCATCCTGGTGATCCGCCAGGGGGAAATCATCGCCAGTGGAACTCATGATGAGTTAATTAAAGAATCAGAAACTTACAGCCAATTGTTCAGGGATTGATTTTGATTGGATGAGGATTTACTAAATGGGATTTTTTTCAAATTTAGATACCGAAGCTTATGATCGGGAATACAGCGACAGGGAACTGCTGAAACGCATCATTCAGTATTTGTCACCCCATCAGGGCAAGCTGGTCTGGATATCGTTACTCCTGGTCATTATAGGAGCTTCCAGTGCATCCTTACCACTGGTTGTTTCCAACAGTATTGACCGGTTAACCATCAATCAAGATGACAAGATGATCACTGTGTTGATTGGACTGGTATTGCTGGCTGCGCTGGTCAATTGGGGAGGGAACTGGATCAGAAGGAGAATGACTGTCAGAGTGGTGTCTGATGTGGTGATGATTCTCAGAACGGATGCCTTTGAGTCAGCTGCCAATCATGATCTGTCTTTTTATGATAAATTTTCATCCGGGAAAGTTGTCTCCCGAATCACATCTGATACCCGGGAGTTCGGAAAGCTGATCATCCTGATGGCGGATCTGGGTGCCCAGATGATCCAGGCGCTCATTCTCGGCCTGGTTTTAGCCAGGTTGGAACTTCGCTTGTTCTTATATATCCTGGCATTCCTGCCATTTCTATTTTTCCTTGCCAGGGGTTTCAGGAGTATTGCCCGAACGGTCACCCGTGATGGTATGCGGGCTATGGCAAAGGTGAATGCGACTATCAAAGAAACAGTCAGCGGTATTGCGGTGGCTAAAAATTTCCGCCAGGAATCCGAAATATTTGCAGATTTTAATGAAGCCAATCTTGAGTCTTATGACATAAACGTCCGTAGAGGATTTGTATTGTCCCTCGTTTTCCCTATCCTGAATGCGATCGGTGGAGTGGGATCCGCCATGATGGTCTATTTTGGTGGCATGAATGCAGCCCAAGGAATAGTCACAATTGGCTCCTGGTATTTATTCATTATCAGCCTGGACCGTTTCTTTTTCCCGGTCCTCAATCTGGCATCATTCTGGGCTCAGGTCCAGGCGGGGTTGGCAGCGGCAGAGCGCGTTTATGCTCTCATTGATGCAGAACCAGCAGTTGTGCAGACAGGGATTATCCATCCGGGCAGATTATCAGGGAAAGTCATCATTGAAGGATTAAACTTTCAATATGCGAATGATGAATGGATTTTTAAGGATTTTGATCTGGCAATTAAACCCGGGGAAAGTGTCGCCCTGGTGGGACATACCGGCGCCGGAAAATCATCCATTGCGAAATTAATTGCCAGATTTTACGAATTCCAATCGGGAAAAATCTTGATTGATGATCATGACATCCGGGACCTGGATCTGGTCAGCTATCGCAAACAGCTGGGGATGATCTCCCAGACACCCTTTTTATTCTCAGGAACTGTGGCTGATAATATCCGTTATGCCTGCCAGGAATGTTCTATCGAGGAAATGACCAGCCTTGCCAGAAAAATTGGGAAAGGGGAGTGGTTGGAAACTCTGCCGGATGGACTGCAAACTGAGGTTGGAGAAAGGGGTGGACAGCTTTCCATGGGTCAGCGGCAGCTGGTTGCCCTGCTGCGGGTGTTGATCCAGAATCCAGCAATATTCATTCTTGATGAAGCAACCGCCAGCATCGACCCCTTTACAGAACGGCAGATTCAACAGGCTCTGGATTTGATCCTGCAGGACAGCACCAGCATCCTGATCGCTCACCGGCTCTCAACAGTAAAATCAGCGGACAGGATCGTTGTTTTGAAAGAAGGCAGGATCATCGAAGAGGGCAGCCATGAGTCCCTGCTTGGAAAAAGCGGTTATTATTCTGTTTTATACAATACCTATTTCAGGCATCAAAGTCTGGAGTATGTTGAAGAAAGCAGGAAGTTAGCTCACTAATTGATTTTTTAAGTCAAAGGGACGAAGTCCTTTAAGAAGGACTTCGTCCCTTTCTACAATTTCTAGATCATAAATTTGCCGTCTTTGTAGAATAATTCTCCATCCACGTGAATCTCACTGTCCTCGCGGACATCACAGATCATGTCCCAATGGATACTGGAGACATTTTTGCTGCCAGCTTCAGGAAAACCAAAACCGACAGCCAAGTGGAATGACCCACCGATCTTTTCATCATAGAGAATGTTCTTGGTGAATTTTTGGATACCATAGTTGGTTCCAATAGCAAATTCTCCCAGATAGCGGGCGCCTTCATCACTGTCCAGCTGGGTCAGAAGGAATTCTTCATTCTTTTCAGCTGTTGCATTAACAACCTTACCATCCTTAAACTCAAGGCGTATTCCAGTGACTTCTTTGCCCATGCGGATGGCAGGATAGGTGAACTTGACCCAGCCGTTGGCAGAGTCTTCCACTGGACTGGTGAAAACCTCACCGCTGGGCATGTTACGGATTCCATCGGAGTTGATAAAAGTCCGGCCTTCAACTGACAGGGAAAGATCCACATTGGGGCTCTTGAGAACAACTTCCTTCTTACCATTCAGCCAATCAACAACTTTTTGCTGTTCATCATGGATCCGCTGCCATTCTGTCACCGGGTCATCCTGGTCACAGTAAGTGGCGCTGTAGACAAAATCTTCGTATTCCCGCAGGCTCATATCCGCATCCTGGGCGTAGGCCGGGCAGGGGTAATTGGTCAGGGTCCATCTCAAATCGCCTGACGCTGACCTTTCCATATAGGTTTTCATCAAACCCTGGCGGGACTGACCTTGAAGCTGAAGTTTTTTGGGATCTATACCAGCCATATGCCTGGTATTATCAACAGCTCGTAAGGAAATCAGCACATCAACCTCTTCATAAATCATTTTAAGCGTGGGAGCAATCCAGCTGATCTGATCATCATTGGCATATTTAATTGAATACTCAGTGATATCATCTGAACCCATCAGTACCTGGGGGCGTCCGCCAGCTTCCAGGACTGCCCGGAGCACTTCACTGATCAATGGTTCGGCAACCATGTGGCCGGTGATCAGCACCCATTCTTCCGGCTGGACTTTAACTGAGTAATTGACAAGCAAATCGGCGAGTTTCTTCGAGCGTGGATCTGACATATTGGGTTCCTTGTCTTGTTGTGAAATTAATTATTTGGGCTAATCTTATCATACTTATGGGTAACTTCAATCCATTCCTCAAGGCCGAGAGTTTCCGCCCTGCGCTGGGGATCAACCGAGGCAGCAGATAACAAATCTGCCGCTTTGGCTGGCGGCCATCCCAGGCCTTTTGAGAGGGAATTTCGCAGGGTTTTGCGTTTATGCAGGAACCCGGCTTTGATGAGCGTAAAAAAATGATCCCTGAGTGATCCGGCCAATAATGGTTCCGGATAGAGGTTGATTTTGATAACCGCAGAATCTACTTTGGGAGCTGGATAAAAGGCTCCAGCAGGGATCCTCATTTCCAGGCTGGGATCGCCATACATTAAAACGCTGAGAGCTAAAAGGCTTAATCTGCCTGTTCGGGCGCAGACCCGCTGAGCGACTTCATATTGGATGGTGAGGATAATTTTTTTAGGTTTGTGCTCAGTTTCCAGTAAATTCCGGATGATGCGGGATGTGATATAGTAGGGAATGTTAGCGACTACCAGGTAATCATTTTCCTGGAGAATATCGGCGGGATCCAGCTGAAGAATATCACCTTGAATGATATGCACATTAGCAAAGGATAACAAGGCTTCTTCCAGGGGCGGAATCAACCGGCCATCCAGTTCAACTGCGATGACCTTCCTGGCTAACCGGGCCAACCGGGTGGTAAGATGTCCCAGTCCGGCGCCGATTTCCAATACAAGATCCTGGTCTGTCACTCCGGCAATGGAACAGATCTTTTCCAGAATGGTTGGATCGGTCAGGAAGTTTTGACCGAGATTTTTATCTGGCCTTAGGCCATATTCTTTAAGGGTGGCGGAAACCGAAGGTCGCTCTATAGGGTCATTCATCTGCAGGGATTATATCAATTTTTATCTAGAGGACATGGTTTTCTATGCGGAAACCGTGTCCTAAGTAATGATTTATTATGAATCAAGACTACCCCCCGCCGATTTTCAGCACTGAACCAGGTTCCTGGGCTCATTCAACAATCCTTGAAAGGCTGCCGGAAATAGCTCAGCGAGTGATTGATGAAAATCAATATCCCCCTGAGATTATCAGGAATATCATCAGGCTCCAGGAGGAAATCAAAAACGGTAAAATTCGTTATTTATTGGAAGATGGTGGACCTGACCTGGCGGCCTGGCAAGTTTATGTCAAACCTAACCTGGGAAAGAACTGGTTGGTAGTTCCCTGGTTATTCGCAGAACACTACTTTTACCGCAGAATTATGGAAGCGGTGGGTTATTTTTCCTCCGGGGATGACCCTTTCAGATACCAGAAAGAACAGGGTTTGATTAATGCCGACGGGGATATCAGGATTTACGCGGAATTATTGACAGGAAGGATTGAGACGTTGGAAGATCTTGACCGGGTTCTTCGTGACAGTCTGTATGATTCCCTCTGGGGCAATCAGGCAGACCTGAGTTTGTGGCCAGTAGGCGCTGAGGAAAATCCGAAGCAAATCTCGCGGAAGATTCTCAAAGATCACTTGCTGGCAGATCACAGCAAACAAATTATCAGAGCCTTGAGCAAATCAAACAAACATCCCCATCAGGTGGATATCATGCTGGATAATGCCGGATTTGAACTGGTTAGTGATCTTGGGCTGGCGGAGGTTCTGTTGGCTTATGATTTAACCTCAACGATAATTCTGCACCTGAAAGCCCACCCCACATATGTTTCTGATGTGATTGAGGAGGATATTCAGAAAACCGTCGACTACCTTAAATCCTCATCATCAAACCATGTCTCATCCCTGGGTAAACGCTTAGAAGGATACCTGGAAGAGAAAAAGATCCTTCTCAAAGCAGATTATTTTTGGAATTCTCCCCTGGCGATGTGGGAATTGCCGGCTGATATGAAAACAGGATTGAAAGATTCAATTCTGTTGATCAGTAAAGGTGATGCTAATTATCGGCGTCTGCTGGGAGACAGACAGTGGGATTTCACCCTGCCATTCCATAAGGTGATTGACTATTTGCATGTTCCCCTGGCTGCCTTGAGAACATTAAAAGCTGAATTGGTGGTTGGAATGGAATTAGATCAGATCCAATATGTTTTTAATCAAGATCCGGAGTGGCTGGTGGATGGGAAATGGGGTGTGGTGCATTATGCGCCGGCGAAGAGCAGTAAGAGCAGTAAATAGTAATTGGTATTCTGTCTCCGGTCGGAAGTTGCGCTTCCTCCGGTCTTTAATCAATATTTTTGCTTTCTAGGAGATTGCTTCGGCTGCTTTGCACCCTCGCAAAGACAGTGTATTTCCCGGTCTTCGGTCCCCGGTCGGAAGCGAAGCTTCCTCCGGTCCTTAATCAATATTTTTGCTTTCTAGGAGATTGCTTCGGCTGCTTTGCACCCTCGCAAAGACAGTGTTTACTCCGGTCTTCCGTCCCCGGTCGGAAGCGAAGCTTCCTCCGGTCCGTTACTGAGCGAAGTAACCTCAGTCATCTTTTAGTACAAGATATACATGATATCTTCAGGCGGTGGAGCAGGCGCCAAAAAGTAAACTGTTACGTTCTTACTCCAGGGAATATACTCATCTTTTTTGTAGCCTAAATCAACCCAATTTACACTCCAGGGAACACCCCCGCCAACATCTTCAATTCTTCCAAATCCATATCCTGGAATATAAACCAGAGCGAACTTCATATACCGGTACCAGTCCAGTTTAACAGCGATAGTGCCTTTTTTTAGCACTGTTCCGCTGGATGTCCAATTGTCACAGCCCGGGCAGGAGGGGTTATAAGAAGTCGCCCAGGCGGTGATCTTTCGCCAGTATGTGATCTGTCCGTCCGGTGTATCGGCTGTTTGAATATTAACCTGGGTACCGTATCCGATAATTCGCGGCTCTGGTTCTTTTATGATCCATTCTTTTTCAAGTTCCCGGGATATTTCAGATCCATTCTCGTAGGTTATCCGCAGGCGCTGGGCAGATAAACCATATTCCCCCCCGGATAGAATCTGGAGCTGATCCAACTCCAAATCATTGGCCGCCTGATATTCACTGGAAAACTGGATCTGCTCCTGTTTGAGGAGGATTTCCTCCTCAACCCGGATAACCTGGATCTGGTCATTTTCCGGTAGAGGATCGTTTTCGGGAGGTTTGCTGTAATCCAGTCCCTGCAGAGCCAGACCAGCTCCTGCCAGGGCGGCACCCACCGTATTTGCTGTGGTCCTGATTGTGATGGTTTCATCCGCTAAATGGACCATAAGAGGTTTGGCACGGATTAATTCAACTGTCAAAGATCTGCCATCAAGAAAAGTCTCCAGCGGGTAGGAGAGCTGATCTGCTTCAAAGATCTCGATCTCTTCTCCTTCAAGGGCTTCAGCCAGAGTTTCCCCATCAGTGATGAATTGTAGAGTACCTGTTTCCATTTGCAGGACAATCAATGTTGCCCGAAAAAGCTGTATTTGGTGATCTTTTCCCGGAGAGAGAGCAGTAGTATTTGAGGCTGGCACCCCGTTGATAATCAAACGGTCTTTGGGGTAAAGCAGCAGACCGGCCTCCAACAGGATATTGTAAGGGTTTTTTTCGGCAGTTTTCAGTTCAATTACCTCACCATCGGCTTCAATCATAATTTGCCTGGAATAATTCAGGAAAATAGTTTCATTGCCCCACAACAAGGACCCTGGTCCAGGCATCAAACGATCG
>SDBT01018921.1_pt1 | contig 10807 bp, 8 predicted proteins | sample 2277101 | NCBI WGS metagenome assembly SDBT01 (sample SAMN10404973, study PRJNA504765) | marine sediment metagenome | isolation source: marine sediment core GS10_PC15, 103 cmbsf | place: Arctic Ocean: Southern Knipovich Ridge | collected 2010 | reverse complement strand
TATCAGGTGGATGATGACTCCATCTATGCGATCGCGCAAGCGGATTCATGCGGCATGGAGGCCGATCCAGGTTCGAGAAAGTTTAATCTCTTTTACCTGAAGCCGGCTGTGACGGCATTTAGATTCGCCAAGCCGCTGACTATCACCGAGCTTAACGATTCGGGCTGCAAGCCGGCGTGCTTTGGCCCCGGCACCAACGGCCGCATGTTCCCGCTTACCACCGAGGATCTCGTTGGTATCGCCAAGGCTGTAGTGCAGGCTAATCCCGACCAGAGCAAGGATCTCGCCGCATGGATGCGTAGCCGATCATAGCCAGGTTCTGGGGGTGATGACGGTATTGTGACCCGCTCGCAGCGCTTGCGATTTATCGATGACAGCGGACCCAAAACGAATATGGTTCGTGTGCTTGGCCGCTGCCAACGCCTGCTGCCTTCGACTCCGGCAGGACACTGGAAGACGGCCACTCTGCTCGAATCCTCCTGCGCTCCTGCAATCCTGCCCCTAAAATGGTGTTAGAATGCGCCTTTTTTATGTAAGGTATTAGTCCAAGTTCCGAGAAGAGGTTAGAGGAAAAGGCCGTGCATACAAAGAACCACCGGTTGGACGGAAGAACGTTGTGGGTCCCGCGCATGTCTTACGTAGGCGCGCGATTCATGGCAGCATTGTTTCGCTCGGTAGGCATCGACTCTTACGTCACGCCGCCCTCCGACGAGCAGACCCTCGAACTGGGTGGGCTCTACACCAGCGGCGAGGAGTGCTACCCCGAGAAAATCACATTGGGAGACTTCCTGCGGATCATCCGGGCCGACGATTTCGACCCGGACAAGACCGCGTTTTTCATGCCCACCGCCGACGGGCCATGCCGATTCGGGCAATACGCGCCATACCTTCGCCAGCTTCTAGACGAGATGGGATATTGCGACGTACCTGTCATCTCGCCCACCAGCAAGAACAGCTATGACGGCGTGACCGACCATGCGCCGCACTTGTTCCGATCGATGTGGCGGGGGCTGGTAGTTGCGGACATACTGCGGAAGATGCAGTTGAAAACGCGTCCTTACGAAACCCAGCCAGGCGCGACCGACGAAGCCTTCCACCGAGGCATTGATTTGGTGGAGGAGGTTCTGGAAGATCAGGAACTGTCCGAGAAAGACCGCTGGGCCGCCCTGGTCGAGACGACCGTCAAGATTCGCGACCTGTTCCACACCGTGCCCGCTCGCTACACCAAAGATCGCCCGTTGATAGGGGTGGTGGGCGAAATTTTCTGCCGGCTGAACACGTTCAGTAATTACGAGGCCGTCCGCAAAATCGAGCAGCATGGCGGCGAGGTCTGGCTGTCGGACATCTGCGAGTGGGTGTGGTACACAAACTGGTCGCAGGAGGACAGGCTTCGCAGAGAGGGCAAGACCATTTCGCTGCCCATGCTCGGCGCCCGCATCCGCGACGCGGTGCAGCAGCGTGACGAGCACCAGTTGCTGAAAGCCTTTGCCGACGATTTTATTGGCTACGAGGAGCCGCACGACGTGTACGAAGATGTTCTCAAGCCGGGTTGGCCCTACCTGCCTGCTGATGGGGCGCTGGGCGAGATGGCCCTGTCGGTCGGCAAGAGCTGCTACCTGCACGGCAAGGGCGCCGACGGGATCATCGACATTAGCCCGTTTGCGTGCATGAACGGCATCGTATCCGAAGCGGTCTACCACGCGGTAGCTCGCGATTATGACGATATTCCGATCCGTAATTTCTATTTTGACTCTACCAGTTCTAACATGGATCGGGATCTAGATATTTTCATGGAGTTGGCAGATGGGTATTCCAGGCGAAAAACGACTCGCCGCCGTTACCCGGCCAACTTCGAGAACTGATAGGCGTTCGGCAATAAGGTCGGACACATTGACACAATGAGCGAAGAAACCGCCATCAGCGCACGCAGCGCCGCCAAGGCCGAAGCGATCCGGCTGCAAGGTTCGCGAGCGGCTTTGTCTGCTCACCGGCAGGCCGTTCGACGATTTGCTCATCATTTTGCGGAGCTGCCGGTCGAAACTCAGGCGACGTGTCCACGCTGCGGCCAGGTTACACCAGCCGTCTTCGAGCGGGCCGGCTCGCAGGTTGTGCTGAACTATCATTGCGATGCGTGCGGCGACTATCGAGAGGCGCATTTCGATGCGATCTGGACCAACGCGGCCAGCGACTATCCCGGCAGCGCTACGCATACGCACCATGGCTCGCGGATTCACCCCGTTATTCGCCGGCTGCCCAAAACCGTCGAAACGCTATGCCCGGATTGTGCGGCGATGATCGTCGGGCGGTACTTTGTGGAACATGGCGCGGTCTACATAGAAAAGACCTGCCCCGAGCACGGCTATTTTCGCGATTGTATCAACACCGACGCCCGGCTGTTCGCCAAGGCGGCCTGGTGGAGCTACGAAGAGCACCCCGGCCTGGAGAACCCGCAGGTGACTGGCGCGTCGCGCTGCCCGTCCGAGTGCGGCCTGTGTAATCAACACCTTTCGGGATCGGTGCTGGCGCAGATCGACCTGACCAACCGCTGCAACATGCGTTGTCCGGTCTGCTTCGCCAACGCAGGCTCGGCCGGCTATGTCTTCGAGCCGGACTTCGACCAGGTCGTCAAACAACTTCAGACCCTGCGAGATATTCGGCCCATTCCATGCACGGCGATTCAGTTCACAGGTGGCGAGCCGACGATCCATCCCGACTTCCTGCGAATCGTCGCCAAGGCTCGGGAGATGGGGTTCTCGCACATCCAGATCGCCACCAACGGAATCAAGCTGGCCGATGCAGACTTCGCCAGCCAGTGCTTAGATGCTGGGTTGCACACGCTCTATCTCCAATTTGACGGAGTGGGGGAGGCCCCGTATCGCACGACGCGGAACTACCCAGGTATCTGGGAGAAAAAGCTGGCCGTGATCGACAATTGTCGCCGACTCGGCATGAAAATCTGTCTTGTGCCGACGATTCTCAAAGGCGTCAACGACGAGCAGGTGCCTGAAATCTTCCGCTTTGCCGTCCAGAACATAGACGTGATCAGCGCCATCAGTTACCAGCCGGTCTCGTTCACCGGGCGGATCGACGCGAAAGAGTTGGCTGCCCGCCGCTATACGCTGGGCGATTTGGCGCATGGCATCGCGGAAGCTTCTGGCGCCAGTCCGCTGCGGGACATGTTCCCGCTGAGCATCGTCGTGCCGCTGTCGCAAATTCTCGAGGCGGTGACGGGCCAGCCGAAAATCCGTCCCACATGCCACCCCGACTGCGCTTTCGGAACGTATTTCTTCGTCTCGCCCGAGGGCAAGGCCTACGCGTTCCCGCAGGTGATCGACGTTGAGGGAATGTTCGTGGAGATGAATCGCCTCGCAGCCCGCATTCGCAGCCGAGGCCGGGCAGTGTGGACCGATCGCATTCGCCTGTTGAGGCTGTTCAAGCGTCACTTCCGCCACCAAACCGCTCCGCCGGACTTGTCGGCCAAGCGGTTCATTCGCTCCATAAAGGGCATGCTGGACAAAAGTGCGGGGCGCGGCCAGGCCGGCGAGCAAAGCTATCGCACGCTGCTGTGTGCGGGAATGCATTTTCAGGACCGATACAATTTTGACGTGGAGCGCGCCAAACGCTGCGTCATCCTGTATTCTACCCCGGCCGGGGTATTCCCGTTCTGCACCTATAATTGTGGGCCGGAATACCGGGCGGTCGCCGAGCCCTCTTGTTCGCGAGAGCAACTTTCGCAGCAAGAAGGAAGCCACCGACGAACACAGATCACTGAACCCGAATCGGAGAACCACCGATGAAACGCGTTGGATCCTTGGCTTTCTTATTATCGGTGACCCTTGCTACGGCGATGTCTGGCTGCCAGGAGTCCGGCTGGCCTTTCGCAGCTTCCGCTCCGCAGGTTGTGAGTGCGGCCGAAGGCATGGTCGTTTCGATGGAAGTGCCCCGACGGATTTTCCGCGTGGGCGAGAAATTCGTAGTGAACGTGACGATACGAAATCTGCTGAAAAAGCAGCAGATCGCCATCATGGCTGACAGCGGCGCTCCGGTGTATGTTCGTCTCTTCAGGCACACGGGTCTGGCGTGGGACCAAATGAAACGTTATCCCGAAACCACTACGATGGTAATGACCCCGTGGACGCTGGCCCCGCTGGAACAGCGGAGCTATGCAGTGCAACTGACAGTCGAGCCGGATTGGCCGACCTACGAGCCACTTCGCCTGACGGCGGAGGTAAACGGAGAGAAGAAGATCAAGGCCTTCGCAACAATCGAGGTCGTTGACTAGGAATCCAGATACATGATGATCCGGCCATGATTCGCCCACAAGCCGACAATTCGCCCGCACAGAACGGATCGTACACCGCCGCCGGCGAGCACACCACAGCCGCCGAGATCGGCAAACAGTACGAACACGAATTTCCGCGATCTGCAAACGAAGACAAACGCGCCGATCGACCCGACGACGGCCGATTCTCCAGCGGCCAATATACCCGCAACGCCAATCTTGTCGACGAGGCTACCCCTCGCGTTCTGCAGATCAGCTATCATCATCCGTTGGAAAACTACCTTGGCACGCGCCCGTTCCGCTGGCTGCTGAGACGGCTGTCGCGCGTCGACGGCCATGGCGAGGCCGCTCTCGAGCGGATCATTACCAGTTATCGCAACCCGGACGCTTCGCGATGGAGCCGGCTGAAATATTGGCCCATCCATCTATTCATCGATCGCATGCGGGGCGACGTGGACGCCCAGACATTTCGCAAGCGACTGTCCGAGCATCGCCCAACGGTGCGAGGGCTCGTGATCGTCGCTCAATCGGTGGCCGAGTTCGGGCTTACAATACCGCAGAAATTTGTCGCGCCGCTCTTTGCCGTCTGGAACCTCACCAACCGCTGCAACCTCGCCTGCAAGCACTGCTATCAGGACAGTAAGCACGGAATGCTGGCCGACGAACTCACGCTGGAGGAAAAGCTCGATCTGGTCGACCAGATAGGCTCGGCCCACATGCCGATGCTGGCCCTGTCGGGCGGAGAGCCCACAGTCAGCGAAGACCTGCTGCCGGTGGTTCGCCGGGCGGCTAGCTACGGCGTGCACCTGACTATCGCGACCAACGGAACGACCATGACCGATAAGTACGCTGGCGAGTTGGCCGAGGCTGGCGTTCGCTACGTTGAAATATCGCTCGATTCGGTCGATCCGGCCAGGCACGATGCGTTTCGCGGGCGGGCGGGGCTGTGGCAACGAACGGTGGACGGCGCCAAGGCGGTCGTGGCTACCGAAGGCTTGCGGCTGGGGATCGCGATGTGCGTTCACCAGGGTAACTTCCACGAAGTGCGCGACATGATCCGTTTCGCCGAAGAACTTGGCGCGAGTTGTTTCGCGCATTTCAACTTCATCCCGGTTGGACGGGGGCTGCGGATGGTGGCGGGCGATATCACGCCGGCCCAGCGGGAAGAATTGCTGGCCATCCTCAGCAAGGAGATGCAGGCGGGGGGGATGGGCATAATTTCAACGGCGCCGCAACTTGGCCGGGTGTGCCTGGCGGGCACGGCGCTGGACGACGGCCGAGTAAGTTGCTCGCACGCCGGCAGCGGCAGCGGAACCAAGGCCCGCGTGGTGGCCAAGTATCTCGGCGGCTGCGGTGCCGGGCGGACATACGCCTGTATCGAACCCAATGGCGACATCACACCCTGCGTATATATGCCGCACCGCGTGATGGGCAACATCCGCCAAAGGCCGATGATGGAAATCTTCCGGACCAGCGAGTTCTGGGACATCCTAAACGACCGCGACCATCGCCTGCACCATTGCGAAGTTTGCACATTTCGCAACTATTGCGGCGGGTGCAGGGCGCGGGCCGATGCATACTTCGGACATCTGCATGCGGGCGACCCGGGGTGCATCTTCAACGACAGGCACTGGGATCAACTCGTCGCCGACGGCGTGGCCGTTATCGACCAGAACGAAGACGCTGAAAAAATGGAGATCACTCCCACGCGTCACGGCCCGGCCTGAACAAGGACCGCAACAGGGTTCTACTCCCACGCCATTACAATTGCTCCAGTCACATAGTAGCATCAGCAGGCTCTGCCGCTACATCTCCCAGGCTTCAGGCTGGTGTCGCATGGCCTTTGGCGGGGAAAATATTTCGTGCATGATGATCGCCCGCCGAGCTGCGTCGTGGCTGGCCAGGTTAATCCCAACGACCGGCCGAAATTTCATGGCGGTGGTCTCCTGGTATGCTTCTTCCCTCAGCGGCGTTCTGACGCTGACCAGGCGGGCTTCAATCGCGGCGGTGCTGGTCTCGCTCGGCAGGGCCGTCGACAGGCGTTTGCTCCGCATGCTTTCGAGCTTTGCCAATCGCGACTGCAGCCGGGTGATTTCCTGCTCGACCGTTCGATGCGGCGCGGGTTTCTTTTTCGCTTCGATCGGTTGGGCAATCGGCTGCGGCTGAACAGGCTGCGGCTGAACAGGCGAATATCGCCTGGCAGCGGTGGGCTTGGGCGCAGCAGGCGCCGGTTGCCGTTGGGGCGTCGTGGGCATTGGCGGGTATCGCCGCACCGGCTGTCTCGGCGAGGCCTGAGCCTGAGGCTGAGCCTCAGGCTGTGCCTGTGCAGCGCGGGCGGCCGCCAGCTGTTCCTTTTGAAGGCGCCGCTGGGCCTGCTGTTGGGTCTGCTGGGTCTGCTGCAGCAGCCGGGTCGTGGTGGGAGGCAGTGCCTTGCCGGATGTCTCCCGCTGGCGACGTTGCTCCTCGGCCTCAAGCTGCTGCTTCTCCTGGTTCTTCTTCTCGGCATGCTTGGCCACGGCGCTGATAATTGCGACAACCGCAAAGACGGCCAGGGCAATCAACTCGCTGTAATTACTTTTCGCGAGAATCATCATTTCATTGATCCCATCTGCGGGTTTATTGCTTTTTAGGCTTGCCGCTTTCGCCGCCTTCGCCGCCTATGCTGTCGCGCATTGACGTGTCGGCCTGGATATTCCGCATGCGGTAGTAGTCCATGATGCCCAAGTGGCCCTTGCGGAACGCCTCGGCCATCGCCTTGGGAATCTCGGCTTCGGCGAGCACGACCTTCGCGCGGTTCTCGCGGATGAGCGCCTGCATTTCCTGCTCGCGGGCCATGGCCATCGCGCGGCGTTTTTCCGCCTCGGCCTGGAAACGCCGCTTGTCAGCTTCGGCCTGGTCGGCCTGCAGCTTGGCGCCTATGTTTTCGCCAACGTCCACGTCGGCGATGTCGATCGAGAGAATCTCGAACGCCGTGCCTGCGTCGAGGCCTTTCTCCAGAACCTTCTTGGAGATATTGTCCGGGTTCTCGAGCACCTGCTTGTACGACTCGCTCGAGCCGATCGTAGTGACGATGCCTTCGCCCACGCGGGCGATGATCGTTTCTTCGGTGGCGCCGCCGATCAGGCGATCGATGTTCGCTCGCACCGTCACGCGGGCCTTGGCCTTTACCTGAATGCCGTCCTTGGCGACCGCGTCGATCGTGGACCGGCCAGAAGCCGGGTTCGGGCAGTCGATCACCTTCGGGTTGACCGAGGTCTGCACCGCGTCGAGGATATCTCGCCCGGCCAGGTCGATCGCCGTGGCGGTCTTCCACGTCAGGTCGATGTTCGCGCGGTTGGCGGCGATCAGCGCTGTGATGACGTTCGGCACGCGCCCACCGGCGAGGTAGTGGCTTTCCATGTCGCCCGTCGACAGCTCCAGGCCAGCCTGAACCGCGCGGACCTTGCTCAGCACGATCACGTGCGGGTTGACCTTTATCAGGCTCATGCGGATCAGGTCGAACATCCCCACGTCTGCTCTGGCGAAGTAGGCCTGGATATAAAGCTTGATGAATCGTCCGATGACCGCCATGAATACAAGCACAATCAGAGTGAGAATGATTCCGAGCACCCACCAGCCCCAATTGGTTTTGTCGGATACGGTTACGGGTTGCGCCAGGATTTGGGCAAGCAACATCATAATCTTGTCTCCCTTGTTAGACTATTATTGCGAGTCGTTTCGTTTCCTATGAAGTTTCGCGTTGCGCCCGCGGCGCAAGCAATTTGTCTGTTCAGGAATCCTGCATCTTGCGCACAATCACGTGCGTGCCGGCCGCCTTGATAACCTTTACTTGTTCGCCCTGTTCGATCATGCCGCTTTCGGCCTGTGCTACAATGCGGTTTCCATCGAGGCGGATCGTTCCGCTCGGGCGAAGGACAGTTTCGGCGGACGTAGTTCGGCCCACCAGGCCGCAAAGCACATCGACTTCGGGCGTGCCCTCGCCGGGCGCGACGACTTTTCTGTTGCGGTACAGCAATCGGCCCAGCAGAGTCTTGGGCATTACCTTGATGGCGACCACAACATAGACAGGCAGCAGGATAACGACGACTATCGTCGTTATCACCCCCGCTACGTTCGACAGGCCGAATACCAGATACATCGCCCAGCCAATGCAGCCCACAGCCGTGACGGCCAGGACGCCGAATGTCGGCGTGCATATCTCCACCACGATCAGCGCCATCGCACAGGCCAGCAGTACGGCGATCAAGAATATTGTCCCAGCCATAAGGGCTCCTGTGTAAACAACCCGCTAAGCGACGGGTGTGACGATCACTCGATTTCCTTCAATCTTCACTACGGTAACATGTTCGCCGGCTTCTAGGAACCCGCCTTCGGCGATTGCGTCGGCCAGCGTATCGCCGAAACGCACCTTGCCCACTGGTCGGCAGGGGCCTTCGACCAAGCCCACTTCGCCGATTCCGATCTGGCGGATTGCGGCGCCAGCATCGGCCGGGCTAGACGGTTCGATCTTAGGCGTGGCCAGGATCAGCCGGCTGGCGATGGGGATTTTCGGCAGGAACCGCGCGAGCAGCAGGGTCGCCGCGCACGCTCCCAAAAAGCCCAACAGCATCGCCGTCGCTCCGCTTTTGAAGAGGCTCCAGGTCAACGGCGAATCGGGAATTGGCAGCTTGTCGGGCGCGTTGGGCACGATCATCGCCAGCAGCGCAGCGACACAACAGATCACGCCGCTGATCCCCAACACTCCGAAGCCAGGCGTGATGAACACCTCGACGGCTAAAAGGATCAGGCCCACCGCGAACAGTGCGATCTCCCACCATGCGGCCATGCCGATCAGGAATCGGCTGCCGAAGATAACCGACAGGCAGATCAGCGCCGCCGTGCCGGCAACGCCGAAGCCAGGCGTGTGCATTTCGATGTACGCGCAGACGATCGCGGCGAAGAACAGGAAGCCCATCACAGGCGCCGAGGCCAGGAAACCCACCAGTTCTTCCGACCAGTTGTCTTCCAGCACCAGCGGCGGGTCGGTTACATTGAATCGGGCCAGTACTCCGCTTAGCGGATCTTCGCGAGGCGCCTTGATAAGTGTGCTCACGAAGCCGTACTGAAGGGCTTCTTTCGGCGTCAGCGTAAGTAGTTCGGTATTCTGCACCACGGTCCGAAGGACTTCCCAGTCCGCCTTGGGGTTCGACGGGGCGGTGGTCGTTCCGGGCGTGGCCGAAACCCGTCCGGAATAATCCTTTCGTAGCACGTAGCGAAGTTCGCGCGTCTTAATATTGCGGACCAGCCAGACCTCGCGGCTGATGGTCACCATGCTTTCGGCGAGGGCTACGGGATAGCCGTTTCTCTCGGCCGACTCGGCGAATTCCGTACGGAGGACGGTTTCCATTTTTTCCCGCTTGATTCCTTCGAGCTTTTCACCCATGGAAATCGGAGCAGAGTCGCCCAACTTGCCCGATGGGGTCATTACGATTTCGTCGCACGACAGGGCGATCAATGCCCCGGCCGAGACGCCGCGCGTCCGCACGTAGCAGATCGTGTAGACGTCGTCGAGTTCGGTCTTGATCAGGCGGGCGATGTCCAGTGCTGGAATCACGCCTCCGCCCCATGTGTCCATGTCGAATATGATCAGTTCGGCGCCCGCGGTTCTGCTGCGGATGATCTTTCGCTTGATCGCCCTGAATGTCTTCGATGCGATCGCTTCGCGGATGGTGATGACGACGGCCTTGGTGACCTTGTCTGGCAGGACGGGTTTTTCGATCCCAGGTGTGATCGGCGCGAACCAGCCTTCGTCGGCGATCTTTGCGCCTGGAGGGGCTTGGGGGAAACTGGCCGGGGCGACCTCCGCCGGGTCGGGAGGTGTTTCGGCGCTGACGCCGAAAAGCGAAATCCCCGTCAGCACCGCAAGGCTTGCCGACAGGTAGATCCGTCTACCGTAAAGTCGAACTGTTTTCATTATTGCGCCCCTAAATGCCGTACAGGTTCTGAGTCATTCTATTACCCGAGGTAAGCAGACGCAATCGCCAAAGCATTCGTCTTGCCATCATCGGTCGGCTAAGGCGGCTGTTTTCTGTTCTTTACGCCACGGGCGCAGTACGCCGATCGAGTCCAGATACGCTTCGCAGCGGGTCATGATACCAGCGTCGTTGCTGTGGCTGTCGAACTGGAGCGTAAGGAACGGCTTGCCCGATGCGGTTCGGATGAAATGCTTGATGAACGAATCCGGCCCGCACTTGAAGTTCGTGATGTAGATGATGTGGAGGTTCGGGTGTTGGCCGACCAGCTTCGCCGCGGCCAGCACGCGTCGCCCGAGCGACCAGTACATGTTCGGGTTGACATCCCGCACGTCAATGGACTCCAGTTCCAGGCAGTCCAGCGGAATGCAATTGACGCCGTAGTAGTCGCGGAGCTTTCGCGTGACGGCGAGGTTCATGCCCGCGTCGTGGAGATTGTACGGCCGCCCGATCAGGATCACGCCTTGTTCGCCGCTATCGATCAGCGAGTCGAGTGCGGTCTGGCCGGCCGACT
>SDBT01018920.1_pt1 | contig 10807 bp, 11 predicted proteins | sample 2277101 | NCBI WGS metagenome assembly SDBT01 (sample SAMN10404973, study PRJNA504765) | marine sediment metagenome | isolation source: marine sediment core GS10_PC15, 103 cmbsf | place: Arctic Ocean: Southern Knipovich Ridge | collected 2010 | reverse complement strand
GGCAGAGCCTGAGTCGAAGGGCTGGATGCCTGTCTTAAAGGATTTCCTTGTAGAGAGATGGCATCATTGGCGTGAGTAGCCAGCTCAGCCCCGGTTGCCTCCTTGACTTCTACCAGAGCACCGATATGGTCCATGTGTCCGTGGGTTAAGACGATGAACTTTACATCCAGTCCCGACTCTTCCACACTGTCCAAAATCTTGTTAGCTTCAGCCCCAGGGTCGATTATCATTCCCTCTTTGCTGGATTCATCGCCTACAATGTAGCAGTTAGTGGCTAACATTCCCAATTCAAGTTTTTTAAGAATCAATTAAACTCCCATTTGTTTATTCAATGCACCGGGTATGGTCGAATGTCCTTCTTGATACAGAATTGAATTCTACCATCAAGTAGGGGGTAGTAGCAAGAAACTGATACGAAAGCACTTACTAAATCCTAGTTAAAAACAGACAAACCTTGGCATTTCTTGACATAGCCGGTGTAAATTGGTAAACTTTAGGCACATTAAATTCTGGTCTTCGGTTATTTTATACCAGCTTCTTATTTAGGGGTTTTATTGACAGAAAAGGCATCAACGCCTGATTTCTCCCCCTCCGAGTCTCACAGTAAGGGTCTTGTCCAGATTTTTACTGGTGCAGGGAAAGGCAAGACCACAGCAGCACTGGGGGCAGTAATTCGAGCCTTGGGTCATGGGCGAAGGGTATTTATTATTGTCTTTATGAAGGGAGACTATCCTTACGGGGAGTGGAATATTCTCTCTGAGTTGCCCAATGTCGGCATAGCTAAGTTTGGCTCTTTAGAATTTGTTGACCCGACAAATGTCAAACCAGAGGAGCGGGAGCAGGCAAAACAGGCTTTAGCAACTGCTCGTGAGGCTATGCTTAGTGGCAAATATGACCTGGTAGTTCTGGATGAGGTAAATGTAGCAACGGCATGGAAATTGATTGAACTGAGTGAGGTAATTGAGCTTATCGAGGATAAACCAGATAATGTAGAACTTATTCTTACCGGTCGCTCCGCTGATAAGGAGTTAGTTGAGAGGGCAGATTTAGTTACTGAGATGCGGAAGGTGAAGCATCCTTATGATAAAGGTATAAAGGCACGAAAGGGGATTGAATATTAAGCCGAACTATTTGGCAAGGAGGTAAAGACAGATGGCAATCTATGTTATGCTTTCCACTTTAACTGATGAAGGAAGGAAGACTCTAAAGCAAAATCCCCAGAGAATAAAAGAGGTCAACAAGGAAGTGGAAGCCATGGGAGTTAAGATACTAGCTCAGTATGCTCTTCTGGGCCCATACGACTTTGTAAACATTCTGGAGGCTCCAGATAATAGGACTATATCTAGAGTAGCTGTAGAGTTAGGTTCGAGAGGGACACTCCAGACTATGACCCTGGCTGCCATGACGATTGACGAGCTTATTCAGTAGCCATTGGGACAGTTGTTTATCCGGGAGGCCCATTGCATCCTAAACTACTTCTAGCGACAAATAACCAAGCCAAGGTGCGTGAATATAAGAGCCTGCTCCATGACCTTCCCTTTGAATTGGTTACTTTAGCCGAAGAGGGGATTACTACTGTGGTCGATGAGGTGGGGGAAAGCCTGGAGGAAAACGCCGGACTAAAGGCGAGTATACTGGCTAAAGAAAGTCGGCTAATGGCCTTAGCTGATGATTCGGGGCTTGAGGTTGATGCCCTGGGTGGGGAGCCGGGACGGTTATCGGCTCGTTATGCTGGTGAAGGTGCTTCAGATAGAGACAGGGTGAGCTATCTATTATCACGGTTACAGGATGTACTCTGGGAGAAGCGCACTGCTTGTTTTCGGTGTGTCATCGCTGTGACGAAACCCTGTGGGGAAGTACAGTTTTGCTCCGGTGAATGCCGAGGATTCATAACCTTTGAACCTAGAGGTGAACATGGTTTCGGTTATGACCCTGTCTTTTATCTTCCAGAGCTGGACAAGACAATGGCTGAGTTGACTCTGGCAGAAAAGAACCGGGTTAGTCATCGAGGGCGGGCGACCAGGGAAGTGTACCGGCTGCTACAGGGACTATGAGCTAATACCTATTACCTATTAGCTTTCATTGTATGAGACCAGTGTGGCTGTAGTGATATCGTAAGATAATTGCAGTTGACTTGTGTGAAACTCTGAATTAGTATATACTACTCTACTACAATCAATAAGATTTTGGGGGTGGATTATGAAGTTATCTTGTCTTCAAGAGAATTTGAATCGTGGACTTAGTATAGTGGGCAGGGCAGTAGCCACCAGAACAACCCTACCAATAACCAACAATGTTCTCCTAGCTACTGACCAATCCCGCCTTAAGCTTGTTGCCACCAATCTGGAGATGGCTATCAGCCACTGGATTGGTGCCAAAGTAGAGGAAGAAGGGACAATTACTGTTCCAGCCCGACTCCTCACCGAGTTTATTAGCTCTTTGCCAAGTGATAAGGTTGATATTAACCTTTCCTCTGGGAAGACTTTAGAACTAAAATGTGCCCGTTTTGAGGCGCGAATCAGCGGGGTTGATGCCAAAGATTTCCCTCCTATACCTAAGATTGATGAGGGCATTACCACCAAGATTGAGGTGGAAATCCTTCGTCAGGGAATTGGCCAGGTTGTTTTTGCGGCAGCCTCTGAAGAATCTCGCCCGGTGCTCACTGGCGTTGATGCTCAGTTTGATGGTGATTTGCTAACGTTGGCAGCGGCTGACGGCTTCAGGTTAGCCGTATATAAATTACCTTTGGCTGAACCAGTCACCGAAAAAACTGAGGTCATTATTCCAGCCCGGACTCTCAATGAGCTAAATCGGCTTATAGATGACGAGGAAGAGTTAATTGACATAACAGTAAATCCAAACAAAAGCCAGATTCTGTTTCGCTTGAAGAATACCGAGCTTGTATCTCAGCTTGTCCAGGGCACGTTCCCTCAGTATTCTCAGCTTATTCCCCAGAACTACAATACCCGGGTAACGGTGGATGTTGCCGAATTCTTGAGAGCAGCCAGGACAGCTTCTATCTTTGCCCGTGACGGCAGTGGCATTGTCCGTCTGGTGGTAACACCGGGCGGTGAAGCGACCCCGGGCAAGATGACAGTTTCAGCCCGTTCTGAGGAATTAGGTGACGATGTTGGTGAGATTGATGCCACCGTTGAGGGAGAGGAAGCAAAGATTGCCTTCAATGGCAAGTATCTAACCGACGTACTCAGTGTGCTTCGTGAACCACAGGTGGTTCTGGAGACAACCAACCCATCAAGCCCTGGTGTTCTCCGCCCGGTAGGGCCAGATAATTACCTCCATGTCGTCATGCCGATGTTCGTCCAATGGTGAATGTTAAGTCGCAAACGAGTAGTGGAGTATCATGTTTGAGAAGATTTTAGTCTGCCTTGATGGTTCTGCTCTGGCGGAACAAATTATGCCTTACATATCAGCCGAAAGCAACTGCTTCGGTAAGGTGATACTTCTTAAAGTGGTGGACACATCCGCGATTAATCTGCCGCTGGGGGTACCAGGAGAACCTGGCTTGCCCATACGCACTCAGGCTATAGAGAAGCGTTTTCAGCAAGAGATATCTGAGATGCCGGCTTATCTGGAAAAGATGGGTCAGCCGTTGAGAGATAATGGACTTAAAGTGGAATGTGTTGTCCTTGAAGGGATACCCAGCCAGGCTATCATAGCTTATGCTACGGGAAACGATGTAAGCCTTATCGCTATTGCTACGCACGGCCATTCCGGATTAAGGCAGGTTGTCATGGGTAGCACGGCGGAATACGTGCTGAAGCATTGTGGGTTGCCTATTCTACTGGTAACACCCCAAAAACAACATTCAGGCTGAACATGTAATAGCAAGGGGGATGGTGCAATCAAGTTCTGAATAGTTGTGGAATACGCCCCCGAGTCTAAGAGTTATGGTGCTTACTGTCCCGAACTACCCGGCTGTTGTAGCGCCGGCGATGTCGATCAAGAAGCGCTACGAAATGTCAAGGAGGCTATCTCTTTATATCTCGAACCAACACCGGTGAAGCTGAGCCCTGATGAGAAAGTTTTTGAGGTGGAAGTACCAGTCTGATGGCTGACAAGCTGCTAATACAAGAATATAATTTAATCCCCTAAAATACCGTGCTCCTTTACTTCAAATTAGTATTCCTTATTATAGGAGGGTAAAAATGTCACAGGACAATAAAGCATATACTACCGGATTTGGAGCACCAGTTGATAATGACCAGAACAGTAAGGCAGCGGGTAGCTACGGCCCGTTGTTGATACAAGACACACACCTACTGGAAAAACTTGGCCACTTTGACCGGGAGCGTATCCCGGAGCGTGTCGTTCATGCCAAAGGAGCAGGGGCGCATGGTTATTTCGAGGTTACTGCTGACGTAACTAAGTACACAAAGGCTAAGTTCCTTTCCGAAATCGGGAAGCGCACCGAAGTATTTGCACGCTTCTCCACCGTAGGTGGCGAGAAGGGCTCAGCAGATGCCGAGCGTGACCCCCGTGGCTTCGCCCTGAAGTTCTATACCGAAGAGGGTAACTACGACATGACGGGGAATAATACTCCCGTCTTCTTTATCCGCGACCCGCTGAAATTTCCTGACTTCATTCATACTCAGAAACGCCACCCGGGTACCAACCTTAAAGATGCGAACATGTTCTGGGATTTCCTTTCTCTAACACCGGAATCTATTCACCAAGTTACCATTTTGTTTTCCGACCGCGGAATACCCAAGACATTCCGACATATGAATGGCTATAGCAGCCATACGTTTAAGTGGTACAACGAAAAGGGTGAATACTTCTGGGTAAAATATCACTTCAAGACGGAACAGGGGATACAGAATCTCACCCGTGATGAAGCCACCGAAATGAAAGGAAAGGATCCTGACCATGCCACTCGCGATCTCCACAATGCTATAGAAAAAGGTGACTATCCATCCTGGCGATTGGAAATGCAGATTATGACCCCGAAGCAGGTTAAAGAATACCGCTTCGACTCGTTCGATATCACTAAAGTCTGGTTCCATGCCGACGTTCCTCCAATAACCATAGGTCGGCTCATGCTTAACAGGAACCCGAAGAATTACTTCGCTGAGGTGGAACAAGCTGCCTTTTCACCGGCTAACTTTGTGCCCGGCATCGCAGCATCACCGGATAAACTACTGCAAGGACGCTTGTTCTCCTATCACGATACCCACTTACACCGCTTGGGACCTAACTACCATCTGCTTCCCATTAACAAGCCCAAAGCTGCTCAGGTAAATTACTACCAACGCGATAGCTTCATGGCTTTTGGCGATAACAGTGGAGATGCACCGAACTATTACCCCAACAGCTTCGACGGCCCAGAACCTAATCCGAGTATGGCAGAGCCTCCTTTTGATGTTTCAGGGCAAGCAGCACGCCATCCCTACACTCATCCTAATGATGACTTCTTCCAAGCGGGTGAACTCTACCGGCGAGTGATGACTGATGAGGACAGAGAGCACCTGATTGGCAATATAACGACGCATTGATGCAATGCGCAGAAGCGTATTCAATTACGCCAGACAGCCATCTTCTACAAAGCTGATGCCGAATATGGCTCCCGCGTGGCTAAAGGCCTGAAACTTGATGTCAAGGAGGTAGCCCGACTTGCGGAGATGTCTCAGGAAGAACGAGCAAAGGCTACTACTTAGGCCAGAGGCTAACTTATAAAAATCCCTGAAATGTGGTTAAGTGAAGATAGAGATATTTTTCAAGCTCTGGGTACAATCATGACAGCCCCTTCCACACTCGGCCACTCGTAAGTACAAGACAATCAGACATCCCGATATTCACTCAGTGGTGACAGCTACCTGCCGCTTATGTTACCATAGAGACCACAAACATGCCGATGTTTGTGCTAGCCATTCCTCTCCTTGAGAGTTATCAGGAGAAGATAAATGAAACTAGTGGTGATGGGCTTCGGGCAATGCGGTAGCAGGATTGCTGATGAATTCGCCAGACTGAACAAGAGAGCACGATACCAACGGAGGATTAACGTCGTCGTTGATGCACTCGCCGTGGATAGTGATGCGGCTGCCCTGGCGGGATTGCGCAATATAAAGTTCGATCACAAGCACCGGGTGCTTATTGGTGGATATAAGGTGAAGGGCGCTGGTACGGATGGCTCCAGCGAACTAGCCACCGAAGTAGCCAGCGATGAAACCTACCGAATCATCGATGCTCTGCGAGCAGCCAGGAGATTCACCGAGCGGGATGCTATCTTGCTGATAGCCGGTACCACAGGCGGTATTGGTTCGGGGACGTTGCCGATAACCGCTGAGATGATTAAACAACTCTATCTGGATAAACCAGTCTACTCCCTGCTCGTCATGCCTTTCGAGCAAGAGAAGGAAGCGAAATCGGTAACTATCCGCAACACAGCGGCATGTTTAAGGTCAGCCTACACGTTCTCTGATGCGGTAATACTCGTTGACAATGAGAGATACATACAAAAAGACTCTTCACTGAAGAATGACCTCGGCCGGATAAACGAGATGATTGTCGGGCCGTTCTATAACTTACTCTGCTCCGGCGAAGAGAAAAAAGCAAAACATATCGGCTCCAAAACGCTTGATACCGGTGAAGTAACTCAAATACTATCGGGATGGACAGCTATTGGCCGTGGTAGAGTTGCATTGCCACTGCTCAGGCTGCCATCCAAGTGGACTCGTAACTTCAGGAAGGTAAGCATCTATCCTCACAGGGGGATACAGGCAATGGAAGAAGCCTTAGTTGAGTTATCGTCTAGGTGTACTGTCCGTGATGCCGGTAAAGCACTGTATCTCCTCTCTGCTCCGTCAAAAGCAACCAGTGTTCAACTGATTGCAGACTTAAATGAATACCTCCGACGATTGGTGCCGGATGCTGAAGTGAGAAGTGGTGACTATCCCAGAGAACGAGGTGCTATGGAGGTTGTTGTCATTCTGTCACAACTTAATGATGTGGCTATGGTGAGAAATTATTACGCTGAATCGGCTGCGCTGGAAAAGAAAAAAGGACGGAAGCAACTTGTGACATCTAAAAGAGCCAGAACAAATAAAACAGTGCCCAGAGATTCTCGCAAACCCGCATGAATTATAATTCTCAAGGAAGCAGCAATGAAATTCTTGCGCAATAGAAAACAGAGCAAACTCTACAAACAATGGGTAAAGCACAGCGGCCTACCTGCTGACGCTATTCCAGAAGAACTTACCCATCGAGATTCATTGAAAAAGAAAGGTAGAGAAGAAAGTAAAGAGATAGGCGGAGAGAAAAATAAGGACATAAGCAGACGACAGATTCGGGCACTATATATTGTGTTAGCAGTTGGTCTTTTGGTGATAATCATCGGTATAATTCTGCTGGTTATTAAATCTCGTTAAGAGTTCTATTGCGAACCGCCGGCAGTTTTTTAAGCGCCACGGCTGGATATTACCAAAAATGTGAATTTGATTAAATATCTTGGTTATGCTATCTTTTCTAGTGGATGATGAGCCAGTTACAACGTGATATTTTGGAAACGTCAGTATCCTCGGTTATTCTGGAGGCTAGCTTAAGTAAAGCGGAGGTCGATGATAATGTAGCAGCACCAGTCTGATAACGAAAGATAAGATAGAGAGGAGTGAACAGAATGGCAATAGGAAAGAAAAAACTGATTGATATGTACCGGAAGATGGTGCGCATTAGAGTCTTTGAACTAAGAACTGCTAAGGAATTTGCCGCCGGGAAGATTGGCGGTGTTGTTCATTCATATGTTGGTGAAGAGGCAACGGCAACTGGTGCCTGTGCAGCTTTGCGAACTGACGACTATATCACCAGTACTCATCGTGGACACGGACATGTGATTGCTAAGGGTGGGAAAACAGACCTGATGATGGCTGAATTATTTGGTAAGGAGACAGGCTATTGCAAAGGTAAGGGAGGCTCGATGCACATCGCTGATGTGGATATTGGTATGTTGGGCGCTAACGGGCTCGTGGGAGGTGGCATACCGATTGCCACCGGCGCGGCTCTTTCAGCCCAGATGAGAGGAACTGACCAGGTTGCTGTCTGTTTCTTTGGCGATGGTGCCACCAATAGAGGGAGTTTTCATGAGGCAATTAACTTGGCTGCCATCTGGAATCTCCCCGCCGTCTACGTCATTGAAAACAATATGTATGCCGAAACAACCTCCATTGCCGATACCTGTAAATTATCCAACATTGCCGATAGAGCATCTGCCTATGGCATTCCTGATGTCACCATTGATGGAAACGATGTGATAGCGGTGTATGAGGCGGTGAGTGAGGCGGTTGCCCGGGCAAGAAGGGGTGAAGGCCCCACAGTGGTAGAGTGTAAGACCTATCGATGGCGTGGACACTATGAGGGAGATACGCAGGCCTACAAAGCAGAAGAAGAGGCTGAGGAATGGATGAAGAGAGACCCTATACCGGCATTCAGAAAACAACTGGTTGCAACGGGTGTTTTGACTGAACAAGGTACGGATAAAATTGATGATGAGATAAATGAGGAGATAGAGAAGGCGGTGAAATTCGCTGAAGAAAGCCCGCTTCCTGCCCCTGAGGAAACTTTAGAAGATGTTTTTGCTTAAGGAGATTGAAGAAGATAATGAGAGAAGTGACCTTTACCCAGGCTCAAATTGAAGCCTTTGATGAAGAAATGGCGAGAGATCCAAACGTATTCATCCTCGGTGAGGACGTTGGAGAACACTGGGGAGGACCTATGGGCCAATTTAAGGGTTTATTTGAGAAATATGGTGCTCAAAGGATAAAAGATACACCGATTTCAGAGGTAGCAATACTGGGCTCAGCTATCGGTGCATCAGCTACCGGGATGAGGCCTATCGCCTCTATGATGTATGTTGACTTCTTGGGTGTGTCTGGTGATGAGTTGGTAAATCAGCTCCAGATGAGATATATGTTCGGGGGTAAGATAAAATTACCACTGACCATTCTGGCCTTAATTGGTGCCGGTACATCTTCTGCTGCTCAGCATTCCAAAAGCCTCTATGGATGGTTGGCAGCCATCAGAGGACTCAAGATTGTGGTGCCTTCCACGCCCTACGATACTAAGGGCTTGATTAAGTCAGCAATCAGAGACGATAATCCGGTAATTCTCCTTACACATAAACTGCTAGGTCGCACAAGCAGTCAGATACCGGACAAGGAGTACCTTATACCCTTGGGAGAGGCGGATATCAAGAGGGAAGGTAGTGATGTTACCGTAGTGGCAGTAGCGTTTATGGTTCATCATGCTCTTGCTGCTGCCGAGAAGCTTCAAGAAAAGGGCATAAGCATAGAGATTATTGACCCGCGGACATTGGTGCCGCTTGACGAGCAGGCTATTATTAACTCGGTGAAAAAGACAGGTAGGCTGGTGATTATGAGTGAAGAGCCTAGTACCGGGAGTTGGGCGGCTGAAGTAGCAGCCATGGTGGCCGAAAAAGCATTTGACTTTCTTGATGCACCCATAAAGAGAGTCTGCGCGCCTGATACGCCCGTTCCCTTTAGCCCTGTTCTGGAGAAATTCTGGATACCCGATGAGGAAAACTTGATAAAAGCTATAACTGAGATTGTGTGATTTAATTTGCCTGCACTCAGAGTAGTAATAGAAGAAGTTGCCTTACTCACCTTATTATTGGGCTAAGCCCTTGATTAAAGATACTTTTGCATTTTTATATGCTTGATGCCGGCTTCCCAAAAAGGCGAGCCCAATTTCTTGAAACCGCATGACTTATAGAATGCCACAACTGCACATTGAGCATGCAGAATCACTTCATTTATATGCCTGCCCCTTAATTCTTCATCCAGAAAGGCTATCATTCTTCCGCCGATTCCTTCCTGGCGGAAGGGTTTCAGTATAGCCATTCGCTCTATCTTTGCTTGGCTGTTGGTCAGAAATCGAACCCTGGCAGTACCGACGACTCTCTCCTCCTCTTTGGCCACAATATGTAGTGCATCCTTATCATAGCCATCATATTCCTCATCTTCTGATATGCCTTGCTCCTCAACGAACACCTCTCTCCTCACTTCCAAGGCATCTTGCAATTCTATATCGTTTGTCATCAGTTTACAGCTTATTTTCTTCATAGCAGTGTAATATATTGGCAGAATATTTGAGGAGTCACCACAATTATAGATTATAACTGCCCAATATGTCATCACTATGAAGAAAAGCCGATTGGCTTTAAAATAATTTCTTCCTTTATGGTTAACATTGATTGACCTGAAGGTGGCTGTTGGTTTATAATATAAATAAAGGTAAAGCTGGGATAAAAGAGGGGCAAACTTGCACGAGTGTTGCGGTGTATTTGGTATTTATGCTCCCAATGAGGATGTAGCTCGGCTTACCTTTTTTGCTTTATTTGCCCTCCAGCATCGTGGTCAGGAAAGCGCCGGCATTGCCACCACCGATGGCAAGAAAATTCAGGTCTATGCCCAGATGGGGCTAGTATCTCAGGTATTTGATGAGGATTCATTAAGCCAGTTAACCGGGCACATTGCTGTCGGTCATACTCGCTACTCCACCAGGGGTTCCAGTCGCGCAATCAATGTCCAGCCCATTATGGAAGGCGAGGGCACACACGCTTTTGCCATAGCCCATAACGGGAATATTGTTAATGCGGAGTACCTGCATGAGGAACTCTCTGAACAGGGCTATAATTTTCATACCTCCACAGATACTGAGGTAATCAGCAAGCTTATTATCTCTTCGCCTGAGAAAGATTGGGTAAGTAAGATAAAATATGCTATGCATCGACTTCAGGGGGCATATTCTATGGTTCTGATGACTAACCGTAATGTAT
>SDBT01018919.1_pt1 | contig 10808 bp, 10 predicted proteins | sample 2277101 | NCBI WGS metagenome assembly SDBT01 (sample SAMN10404973, study PRJNA504765) | marine sediment metagenome | isolation source: marine sediment core GS10_PC15, 103 cmbsf | place: Arctic Ocean: Southern Knipovich Ridge | collected 2010 | reverse complement strand
GGTGGTCCGCGGCTTCTATCGTCCCTTGAACTCGGGCTTTCGCTTTTCGTTGAAGGCTCGCACGCCTTCTTTTTGGTCTTCGGTCGCAAAGAGCATGGCGAACGCCTGGCGCTCGAGCGCGAGCGCGGACGGGAGGTCCCTGTCGGCCCCCATGTTCATGACCAGCTTGGCCAGCCTCAGGCCGAAGGGCGGCTTGGCGGCCAGCCTGTCGGCGAGTTTCTTCGCTTCGTCGGGCAGGGCTTCGGCGGGGACGACTGCGTTTACGAGCCCGAGCCGCTCGGCCTCGTCCGCGTCTATCGTCTCTCCCAGCATAATGAGCTGTTTCGCCTTCGTCATTCCGATCAGGCGCGGCAGTCTCTGCGTGCCGCCGGCGCCGGGTATCAGGCCGACACGAATCTCGGGTTGCCCGAACTTTGCGTTGTCGGCCGCTATGCGGAAGTCGCAGCACATCGCAAGCTCGCAGCCGCCCCCGAGCGCGTATCCCGCGACGGCCGCTATGACGGGCTTCCCGATCTGCTCGATGTAGTCGAAAGGATTTCTTGCGGCGAAGCGTAGCTTCAGGGCCTGCACGACGTCGGGAGAGGCGGCGTCCATCGCCCCGAGATCGGCTCCGGCGGCGAACACGGTTTCTCCGCCGGTCAGAATTATGACTCGAACCGATTCGTCGTCGTCGGCGCTCTGGAGCGCGTCGTAGAGTTCTCCGATCAGTTCGGGGCTGAGCGCGTTCAGCTTTTCGGGCCGATTGAGCGTTATGGTGGCGACATGGCCCGCCTTTTCATAAATTATCGTTTTGTATGCCATTTTGGGGGTTCTCTAGCGTCGGGCCTCGACCTGTTTGAGGGAATCGGACGGTACGGAAAAAAGGCGCGTCATGAAAAAAAAGAAGAGCCTGAGGGAAAGCGCAGGGCTCCCCCTCGGCTCTTCATCGCTGTTACAGGAACAACGTTTTCAGCTTCATCGCCAGGCTCATGTCGCCTTTGACTTTCAGTTTGCCGCTCATGAAAGCCATCTGGCCGTCGAGCTTCCCGTTGAGGATGTCGAGCCAGTCCTGGGCGGTAACGGTGATCGTGATGTTGGGGGAGGCATGCTCGCCCTCACTCACCGTAATTGCGCCGTCGTTGATGTCGGCGTTCCATTTTCCACCGCCGTCACCCGTGATGTCCCACTGGTAGACAGCCTTCAGTCCGGCCGCTTTATCGGCGTTGAAGTTTTCCGCCATGGCGTCAAAGCTTTCCTTGACTGTATCCGCCATATGGATTCACCTCCCATTTGTAATAATTGTGTCGGGTTGATTTTTCCAGAGGCCATGCCGCCGCCGACCACGGGCTTTAGCGCTCCGCGCTCAGCGGCGGGAAACCGGATCGTTAAGCCGAAGCTTATCCGAACAACGTTTTCATTTTCATAGCCAGACTCATGTCACCCTTGACCTTGAGCTTGCCGCTCATGAAAGCCATCTGACCGTCCAGCTTTCCGTTGGTGATGTCGAGCCAGTCCTGCGCGGCGACGGTGATCGTGATGTTGGGGGAGTCGTTCTCGCCCTCGCTCACCGTGATTGCGCCGTCGGCGATTACAGCATTCCACTTGCCGCCGCCGTCACCTGTGACGTCCCACTGGTACACGGCGTTCATGCCGGCCGCCTTGTCCGCGTTGAATGCGCCGGACATTGCGTCGAAGATCTCTTTTACGCTATCTGCCATTTTGATTTCACCTCCCTTTATCTTGAGATTTTCCCACGGACCGTCTTGCTGACCGTCTTGCGGGCCCCCTTCGGGCTTTTCGAATCCCTCGGGGGTGGCTTGGATTTTGGGGCGCCGGGCTCGACCCGACCCGTTATCGCGTCCCCGCACCAAAACTTTTTTCGCCTCCGGGCGGCGCGTGTTTTATCTAAGTACCGCGCTTGCCTCATCGAGGCGGCCTATGTTATCGGATGAGCTCCCGAGCCATGCCCGCAGGGCTTCGGGGCGTTTGCCCCCGAGCCGCCCGGGCAGTCGCTCGTCATCCGAGCCGTTGTTCGCCGTCGATTGTCCCTCTCGGCTGCTATCGGATATCGGGCAATATATCAGATTTTGATCGATTTTGGAAGAGATTTCCCGGTCGAAGCCGCCCGATGCGATATAGCCCAAGCGAGCGCCTTCGATTCATTCCGGTTTCTCGATTCTTTTCGGGGATGCGCCGCTTTTCCTATTATTCCGCAGAGGCTGCGTTTTCGCTACCGGTTTTTTCCCCGGATCCCTTTTGGTCCGCTTATGCAAGCCCTCGCATTTTGAGGATAGCGCTCAGGTTGGTCGGCGCTATGTCGTCCACGTCGATGCGAGCGTCCACGATCGCCAGCTTGCCGCAGTTCATCGCTTCTTTGAGGACCGGCTCGATCCGGTCGGGTGTCTCAATAAGGAAGCCGGCCGCGCCGAAGCTTTCGGCCAGCTTTACGAAGTCCGGATTGCCGTGTTCGCTCCCGTGGATTCTGCCGCCAAAAATGACTTGCTGGCCGTAGCGAAGCGCCCTGTAGCTGTTGTCGTTGAGGATGACGACGGTCGCGACGACACCTTCTCGCACGCCCGTCTCGATATCCTGAATAGTCATCATGAAGTCGCCGTCGCCGATAATGGAGACGGCGGGACGCTCGGGATTGACGATTTTCGATGCGAGTAGGGCGGGGAATCCATAGCCCATCGCGCCGAAATTGTTTGGCGCGAGGAAGGAGCGAGGGCTTTCCATCGACGCGAATCCTGTTATATAAAGGCTGTTGAGACCGGCGCCGCAAGCGAAGACGGCGTCGGCGGGTGCGAGGTCGGATACCGCCTTGACGACACGGCCGGGCGAAAGCGGCGATTTGTCGGATGAGACGGCGGCTTTGAGCTGCTCCTCCCATTGTTCTTTGATGGGAAGGAGCGAGTCCATCCAGTCGTCTCGCTTTTCCGCCGGAGTGGTCGCGAGTCTTGCCGCAAATTTCTCGAGGAAATCGCCGGCGTCGGCGTTTATCGTCGTCATGTCGACTTTATATGAGGCGGGCGGAATAGAGAATGCTTTGGGATCGGCGTTGACGAGAATTATCTTGCCGCCTATCTCGGCGGTGTATTCGTAGGTTATCAGGTCCGACAGGCAGCATCCGAGGCCGAGAACGAGGTCGGCCTGCTGCAACGCGGCGTCGGCCACCGGGTTTCCAAAAAATCCGACGCGGCCGAGGCAAAGCTCATGCGATTCGGGAATGACGCCGCGTCCGTTGCCGGTCGTGATGACGCGCACGTTCGCATTTTCGGCTATGCGTCTGAGGAGGTCGCAGGCGCCGGCCTCGAACACTCCCGCGCCCGCCATGATGATGGGCCGCTCGGATTCGAGGAAAAGGGTTAAGGTTTCGTCGACGTCGGCGTCGACGGCCGCCTTTGGCGGAGGGATCGTCAGGTCCATGAAATCAAGGCTGACTTCACAATCAGCTTCCCAGAGGTCTTCGGAGACTTCCATGAGGACCGGCCCTTTGGCCGGCGTCATTGCGAGGCGATAGGCGGATGAGAATGTCTCGGGCAGTTTGCCCGCCTCTTCAACCCTGAACGTGCCCTTGCATACGGGCTCGAATACTTTGCAATGGTCGGTCTCGATGAGTCCGTCCGAGCCTTTTAGCGCGGGCCTGACGGCGCCGGATATGATGATCATCGGCGAGCAATCTTTATAGGCGTTGGCGGCGCTGATCACGGCGTTGAGAGTGCCGGGGCCGGAATGGGTCAGGCACACGCCCGGTCTGCCGGTGAGGCGTCCCTCGGTGTCGGCCATGCTTGCGGCCACTTGTTCGTGACGCGTGGAGATGTACCGGATGCTGTCGCGTTTGTCGTACAGCGCATTTACGAATCCGATATTGGAGGTGCCGACGATGCCGTAGATTCTTTCGACTTTTGCTGTTTCGAGGCAATCGGTGAGGATCTGCGCTCCGGAGCGGGTCCTGGTTTTGTTTGCGGTGTCGATCATCGAGGGTTTTTCCGATCTGGACCGATCCGGCCTGCTCGGCGCGCCAATGCGGGAAGACTGGCGGGGTTTATTTTAATTGGCCAGCCAGTCAGTCATGTGCGTCGAAAAATATATCACAAGAGTGGGGTGTTGTCAAGCCCTTACCCGCGATTACGGGCTCGATCCGATCGCGGCGTAGATGGGGATGGTTAGATCTCCGCCGGTTGTGTGGATGACTAGTGTGTCTGCTATTTGCCGCCCGGGTCCCTCGGGTGTGAATTCGACGGTTATTTCATGCCTGGTCCCGATCTCCGAGGGCGCGAAGGAGGCATTGAGGGCGTCGTCGACGAGGGAAGCGGATTCGATCGTGAAGGGGCTCTCGCCGGAGACGACAATCTTTCTCTGCTGCGATTTTCCCGGCGCGGCCGAGCCGAAGTTGACCGATCGCGGCGCCACGGATATCGCCCCGACGACCGAGCCTTTGATCGGCAGCCGGAGTCGCCTGTAGTTCTTGTAAAGCTCGAGCCTGGGGTCCTTGGCCGGCTTCTCCCTGGCGAAGTTGGTGTAATTTGTGATGATCGTCAGCAGCTCTTCGAATTGTCCCTCGGGCATATCCGGGCTGAGGGTTATTTTGAGGAGATATCCTTCAGCCTCGCCGTCGAGCGGCAGGGTGTCGACCGTAATCATCGGCGAGGATATAAGTATCTCCTTTATGGTCAGACTTCGGGGGCCTTCCTGGATGATGCGCGCCTCGGCCGAGGCGCCGACGCCCGCCCCAACATGCGGCAAAAGGATTTGTTCCGGCTCGACCCTGGCCACGTCTATTATTGTTCCCATGATGGTCAGCGCTATCGCGGGCTCGTCGGGGTCGTTGGTCACCACACGCAGGGTTTTTGTCACCGGTTTTGAGCCGGGATATTTGCGGCCCTCCAGTTTCGCGATGATCTCGGCTGATTCGCCGGGCCGTATTTCGCGTTTTGTGGCGCGTCCGGTGGCGCACATGCACGTGGTCTCGATGTAGAGGATCTTGAGCGTCTTGTTTCCCGTGTTCTTGAAGGGAAACGAATGTTCGAGGGTCTGGTCGCGGGTCAGAGTCCCGAAGTTGTGCGTTTTGTGGTCGAGGGTCATGTTGGGTCCGTCCGGCCCGCCCTCGGGCGGCGCGTCGGCGTCGCCTTCCATTATCGCCGCCAGCGCGACCGGCGTTTTGGCCTGGATCGCGTCGTTGCTCAGGATGTAGGCGGTCTCGGCCACCTCGCCCGAGAACTTTCGCCTGTCCATGGTTATCTTGAGCGTGGCCTTTGCGCCGCCGGCGATTCTCTTTCCTGGAAGGATGATGTAACTGAATCCTTCGGGGAGTTCCACGTCCTCGATCTCGAGCCTCTCTTTGCCCTGGTTTATGAGCGTGAGCGAGACGTCGTGAAATGCGACAGGGTCGTTTGATTGTATCGTTCCGAAGTCGGCCTTCTCGGGCCGAACCGAAAGGCGGGCGCTCTCATAAACGGGCTCCTCCGAGCAAGAGAGGGAGAGCAGGCCGATCGCGAGCGCGGCCGGCGCGACGCATCGTGCGAGTCGTTTTGCAATACGAATATTCATGATCTATCCGATGGAAAATGACCGTGGTTGCTGGGAGGATTGCGTGTAAATACTAGCATACCCCCGCCGCGCTGTCAACAGGCCGTCGAGGGCCGGGTCGTGTCGTATGGTTGCAAAACAAAACGGGAGCCGCCCAAGGGATCGGCTCCCGCGTGAAAGGACTTACGTTTTAGCCCATGGAGCTGACCTGGTTGATTATCGAAACGTAAGGCAAGAAGAAGGACAAAACGAGAAACATTACAACCAGCCCCAGGCCCAATATCATAATGGGCTCGATCAGCGACTTTAATGTGTTGACGGAAGTCTCCACCTCTCGCTCGAAGATTATAGCCATTTGGAGCGAGACCCTGTCGAGCGCGCCCGATTCCTCGCCCGTGGCCAGCATGTCGGTCACGATGGGAGGGACTACTTTCGATTGTCTCAGGGGCTTTTCGAGGCCCTCGCCTCGCTCGATGGATTCACGCACGTGTTCCAGGTCTTGCGCAAAAGCCGTGTTTCCCACGGCTTCCTTTGTCAGGTCGAGGGTCTCGAGTATCGATATACCGGCGTTGAGCAATGTCGCGAAAGTGTGTGCGAAGTCGGCCACGACTTTCAGGGTCATAATGTTTCCGAAAATCGGCATTTTCAGTTTCCAGCGGTCGATGTTGAGACGGCCGCCGGGCGTGCGCCCGTATGAGACGATCGCCGCCACTGTGCCGCCGACCATCAAGATCCACAGCCACCAGAAGGTTATGAGACCGCGCGCTGCGCCGAGAGCGAATCGCGTAATGGCGGGGAGCTCGATGCTAAAGGACGAAAACAGCGACTCGAATTCGGGAAGCACGATGACGAGGAACAGGATCAGCACGGCGACGCTGGCCGCTAAAATGACAAGGGGATACGCCAGGGCCGAGCGGACCTGGCTGCGCAACAGCGCCTTTTTCTCGCGGTAATCGGCAAGGCGCGTGATGATTTCGGTCAGCGTGCCGGATGCCTCGCCCGCCTTTATTATGCTTACGAACAGGTGATTAAAATATTTCGGGTGTCCGGAAAACGATTGCCAGAGAGTGTTTCCGGATTCGAGTCTCTGGGCGACGTCTTTGAGCACTTCGTCGAACGCCTTGTGTGAGACTCGTGAGGATAGCGTGTTGATGGCCCTCAGCAGGGTGACGCCGGCCTCGAGAAGCATAACGAGCTGGCGCAGGAAGGAGGTGATGATCTCATCCGGGATGCGGGACTTTCCAATCGATATGCTGAGGAGCTTGTCGAAGATGGACCGCTCTTCTATCGAGCTGGCCGGCTCGGCGTCGAATTTTACCTGCGACGCTCCCGTCGATCCGCTCGCGCCGGTGTTCGGAGCGTTTGCCGATTTGTCGTGTTGCTCAGGCATTGCCAACTTCCCTCCCGCAATTTTTCCGGGCGGCTGCTTTGTACAGCTTGCCCTGTATACTTAGAATCTCAGCACCCTGAAAAGTTCGTCCACCGACGTCTTGCCTTCGACCACTTTTTGGGCGCCTTTTTCAAAAAGGCTGCTCATGCCCTCTGACCGCGCTTTCTTGGTTACCTGTTCGATGGTCTTCTCGGTCAATATCGCCTGCTTTATGGCCGGAGTCATGCGCAAAAGCTCATATACGGCGGTCCGTCCCAGGTAGCCGCTCTGACTGCACACATCGCAACCGACCGGGCGGTAGATGGTTTCGATCGCGGATTTCTTGACTCCAAGCTCTTCCAATACCTCGGGCTCGGGCTTGTAGGGTTCACGGCAATCCATGCACAGCTTCCTTACAAGCCGCTGCGCGAGGATGCACAGCAGCGAACTGGTAATGAGGAACGGGCGGATGTCCATGTTTATGAGTGTGTTGACGGCGTCGGGCGCGGTGTTGGCGTGTATGGTGCTAAAAACACGGTGGCCGGTCATGGCGGCCCTGATCGCTATGTGCGCCGTCTCGGTATCGCGTATCTCGCCGACGAGTATAGTGTCGGGGTCTTGCCGCAGCGATGCCCGAAGCGTGCTTGCGAATGTCAGATCGATCGAAGGATTGACCTGGACCTGGTTTATCCCCTGGAGCTGGTACTCGACAGGGTCTTCGAGTGTGATGATGTTGTATGTGCGATAGTTGATGCGGGCCAGCGAGGCGTATAGGGTAGTGGTCTTGCCCGATCCCGTCGGCCCCGTCACGAGCGTCATGCCTTGTGGCTTTGTGATGATTTCTTCGAAGGCGACGCGGTCGGAGATTTCCATGCCCAGATCGGCCAGCTCGGGGACGCCTCCGCTCGAGTCGAGCACGCGCAGTGTCAGTTTTTCTCCCCTGAACGTCGGCAGCGCCGACACGCGCAGGTCGAATCGCCTTTCGCCGATTGTCAGGGAGATGTGTCCGTCCTGCGGCCTTCGCGTTTCGGAGATGTCCATGTCGGCCAGGATCTTGATGCGGGCGATGACGTTGGGCTGGACATGTTTGGGGATTTCGACTATATCGTGCAGCATCCCGTCGATGCGAAGGCGGGCGGTCAGTCCCGTCTCGGTCGGGTCGAAGTGTATATCTGTTGAGCGCGTGTTCACGGCGAGGTCGATTATGCCCGATACGAGTACCACCGGCTGCACGTTTTGCAGTGAGCCGCCGATCGTCCGAAGCAGTTGATCGTAAAAAACCTGCCCGGCGGCGATGGTCTTTTCCTCGAGCTGTTTTTCTTTTTCAAATCTCTGCTGAATTTGGACTTCGGCTTTTTCTTTTTCCACCGCGCCGGCCTCTTCTGCGGTATCGCTCATAGTATTCTACTCCCGAAAGCCACTGCTCCGCGAGGCGGCTTCAAACGCCTCAAGAGCTTTCCCAGGATATGACGGTCACATTACTATTCTCGTCACGACGCATGACGGCAGTGATCTTTTCGTTGGCTACCAGCCGCTCCCCTTTATATACCGAACCGACGGATTCGACCCGGAAGATGTTGGTCGTGACTTTAAGGAGCGGTATCGCGGGAGCGGTCAGCACCCGCGTGAGTCCGGGAATTTTCTGGATGTCCCTGGCCTTTGCAAAAATCCGGTCGTCACCGGTTCCGGCGACGCCGTCGGGCCCCTTCCGATAGTCGATCAGAAGCTGCGCCGCTTCGCCGTCCATACCCGGCAGCGCCGCAATGACGTCGGCGCCGGCGGTGTTTATGTTTATCCGGCCGCTTCCGAGCGTGGTTCCAAGGGCGGTCACTCGAGAAAGCGCGTCGGCGGGAATATTCGCCGCCCGGAGGTCTTCGACGACAAAGGGTTGATTGGAGGCGCGGAATTCGACAACGGCCGCCGTGGCCTCTTTATCTCCCCCCAGCAGCGCGCTGAGTGTTTGCGCGGACGCGGTGGCAACGTTTATCAGGGCCGATTCATCGGAGATCGTCAGCGTATAGCCTCCTTCGCCCAGTGGGATCATTTCCGGCGATTCGCCCGCCCACCACGCGTCGGTGTATGCGTCGAAACGCGGTGGATCGGCCTCGATTCGCGCGATGGCGTCCTGGACCCCCGCGACGGCGATGTAGTGGGCTTTGAACGCCTGTAGATCCCTCGCTGAGTATGCCGATTGAAGCCTCATATGGGCCGAGAATACGCCGGCCAGGAGCCCCAGGATAACAAGCACGCCCAGGGCCGAGATCATGGCCACTCCCTTTTGCTTCTCCGTTCTCAATATGTGTTCTCTTTCAGAATTCATTTCATCTCGATGGGACGTTCACCACCGTCGTGAACGTCCTGGGTTCGGGAGAAATAACTCCAAGCGCGAAGATGGTTATTCTCACCGCCGCCGGCGCGCGAGCGGCTCGGACGGCTTCCCCCCGCGATGGAGGCGGCCATTCCTCGATCCATTCGGCGGGTTCGGCCGAATCGTCGAGGTAGCGAAAATCGAGTCCCACAACACTTTTCCATACGCTTTCTTCCGTGCCCGCGCCCTCGACCGCGCCGATGAACGATCGCTTTTCGACGAGCCCCCTGAGGACGGTTTTATCCTCGGGCGATCCGAGATCGAGCTTGTAGGATATCTTGTGGATCGAGCGCAGGTGCGCGTAGTCGGTGTCGAGAATCGGGAAGCTGAGTTCGTCGTATGGGAGCATTATGTCGCCGGCCTTTATGGAGGCGCTCTTGCCAACGAATTCGGCGCCGGATTTTAGCGTTGTCGGAAATGCCCGCCTTATCTTCTTCGACATTCGGTCCAGCGTCTTGCGCGCGTCCGGGTAGCGAGCGGTCATTTGCTTTGCCCGCGAGATCAGCTTGAAGGATTGCATGACACTCGGGATGGCGAGACCCATGAATATGCCCATAATCGAGATCACAACGATGACCTCGATGAGCGACATGCCTCTGGTTTTTCCCTTTACGCGCATTGCTCTTCCCGCTCTCGCGGGCTCCGTTTTATGGGATCGCCACGGCGCTCGCTATAACCAGCTTCTGTTTGCCCACCATTACTTCGACCGAGCCGTCGGGCAGTAAATACGTGTATGTAAAGCGTTCCCTATCCTCGGAAACGAAGAAATCTTCCACGTTTTCCCCGCCCGCTTCCGTCGCTTCGGTTTTGATTCTCCGCTTGACAACGTAGACGCGCAACGTCAGATTCAGCAGCTTCGAATTTGCCTCCGAGACCGTCGCCTCGGCCACCCACCTGAACGGATCGACGTCCTCGGACCGCCCATACGCCATATCGCTGAAGGCGCCGGGGCCTTTGTTGAGGACGATCGTTTCACCGGGTACGCCGGCCGCGGGCGCGCCGTCCGTGGAGAGGGTGCGGATGAGTCCTTCCATCTTCGCCTGCGCCAGAATCTGCGCCATCTCAACCTGGCGGATCAGGCGCGAGTAATCGAGCGCCTTGGTAATGAACTGAGCGAATGCGACCAACGCTACCTGCAGTATCATGAATGCGACAAGCAGCTCGAGCAGCGTGAGCCCCTTTGAGGACCCCAAGGTGTCTGCTCGAAGCAATCCCCAACGCTCAACTGATGGCCGTGGTCTCGAAAACATGCGCTGCCCTTTTCCGGTTGTTGCCATACGCGCTTCCAATCGGGCCAATCTACAGCTCGCGTAAAACCGCGACCGTCCCGATCTTCATTCCGTTTGGGTCGGTCACGAGGGCGATGTCGACCTTGACTTTCCTGCCGCCGTCCTCGCCAAGCGCTACTTCTTCGGTCAGCGACGACGTGGACTGGGAAAAGGCCGTTTGGATCATCGATGCAATATTCTTGTCCGATTTCAGCCTGGAGATATCCTCAATTGTCACGGCTTCTTTCTCGCTGAGTCCCAGGAGGCTTCGCGCGATGCTGTTTATCATGGTCAG
>SDBT01018918.1_pt1 | contig 10808 bp, 18 predicted proteins | sample 2277101 | NCBI WGS metagenome assembly SDBT01 (sample SAMN10404973, study PRJNA504765) | marine sediment metagenome | isolation source: marine sediment core GS10_PC15, 103 cmbsf | place: Arctic Ocean: Southern Knipovich Ridge | collected 2010 | reverse complement strand
GCATCTATATCCTGAGATAATGAAATCATACTTGCTAGCTTTGCATAATCGATTGGTACTGTATGGTTACTGGCGCGCATAGTCACCGCTAGTTGTGACTGGCTCAACAAACTGCCTTGTTGTTTCTTATATAATTGCAACGTGCTTGCATACCGTGTTGTGATCGTTTGCAACGGACGACCAGAGGCTAACAATAAATAACAAAAAAATGCTGGTTGGGGTATTGCACACACATAAAAACAAAACTCATGCTCCCAAGAAAACAAATAATGAGCTTGGCAATGGTGAGCTTGCCATTTTTGCTTAAGATACTTTTGGATATCTTTATCTGGCCGATACACAATCTCCTGAACCACTAGCGGCTCATCAAAAACAAATGAGATTGCTGCATTCTCACCTTTTTGCTCAGTAATAAAATCTGCAATGAGCTTTTCTACTCTCATGCGATTGATAAGGTTACCACCAACAATTACATGCTGGCCTAATGTATATATTTTGGTTACCTCATGCACCAGGCAATTGTTTGCATGATTAAACAATGATGCAATTAAGTGCTCGTCACTAAACTGAAAAACAATCTGTTGCTCTGCAAGTGCAGGTGCATAGTTATTTAATAGAACCACTAACGACTCGATCCTTTTTATTCATATCAACAAAGGCTTGAATAGTAGTATAGCCAGCGGCCTTCATGAGTGCTATCACGTTCTCTTTTTGTTGATACCCAATTTCTAAATACAGTTGATTAATGCCATGTTTTTTAAGCAATTGATTTGGTTTTAGAAAATCTGGTGCCTGTTTTATTATTGCATCGATTATTGCCAAACCTTGGTCATTTGCGAGCAATGCCCGTTTGTCTTCCCATTTTTTTACCGATTGATCTAGCTCTTGCCATTCATCTAGTGCAATATAGGGCGGGTTGGAAATAATAAGATCAAATGCCTCTTGCTTCGTGATATTGGCAAACAGATCAGATTCGATCAGATGAAAGTTTGTAATATTATTTTTGTCAGCATTCTTTGCTGATAATTGCAATGCCTCAATAGCAATATCGGTTGCAATTATGGTTGCATTTGGCAATGCATGGGCCAGGCTCAAACCAATTGCCCCAGAACCGGTCCCAATATCCAAAATATGTAATCGTTCATTTTTTACTGGCTCAAGTTTTTCTAGCAACCACAAAATCCACTCTTCTGTTTCCGGCCGCGGGATTAAAACTGGCGGCTCAACAATGATTTCTAATTGGCCAAAAGGAACGGTTCCCAAAATATACTGCAACGGTTTTTTGTCTGTGATCAATTGATGCAACCACTCATCTAATTTTTGTTGTTGCTCGGTAGATAGAATCAATTCTTCTTGCGATATCAACTGGCTCTTATTCTTTTTTGTTACCGCTTGCACCAACCACCACGCATACTGATGCGCAAGCAACCGATTGTATACTCCTGCAATCTGATCTTCTATTTTTTTAATACATGTTAAAGCATTCTGGCTCATGGCAACCCTTTTTCTTATTTATCTGTTTAAAAGTATACTAAGCAGATCTACACTTTAAAGTAAGGGACAACATGAAAAAAATAGTGCTCACTCTTTTTATATCATCTCATCTATTTTGTTATAACTCATACATGAGACCAAATTCTGATGCATTCAATAAAAAATTGGTACGAACAGCAAAAATTATTGGCACCGGCGTGCTTGCCTGTTTTACAGGCGCTAGTCTTATGGCAATTGGCCACGAGTACAGAAAAATTAGTGCTAATGTTTCGTTCAGGAATATATGTGGCTTTACTTGTGCGATCGCCATGACAGGTGGTTTAGGATATGCAACACACTACTTAGGCAAAGATTTATTCAAAAATATAAAAAAGTTTTTTAATAACAAATCAATGAAACAAAACTCTGATAACCAGCTTCTTGAATCGCAACAATGAATACTCAACACCGTCAATAATATCTTTGTACGCACAAAACAGAATCATGTTGGCAACTGCTTTTATTACCAATGCTTGCACTGCAATGGTGGAACAATCCACAATAAAATCTGAACCTTTTATCACTTCAGACATCGGCCCAGGCGTCCAAGAAATTAAAAAATCCTTAACCGCGCCGCTCACCCCGTTACTTTGGTTATTGCCAAGATAATATCTTTGATAGCCCAAGTACCCAATATGGATCAATGCATACAAAGCAACTAACTTATTAAGCGATGATTTTATATTTGCATATTCAGGATTGTCATTGGAAACATACGATGGTTTTTCTTGTGCAGCTGGCTTTTGTTCATTTGTAAAGATCTGTGGCTTGCGTTGTTGCTCTTTAACAAATGCCAAAAAATCAGATGAAATTGGCCTAGCTTGCAAAGCTCCAATAGACAGAAATAACAATACCTTACGCAAAACGAGTCTCATATTTATTTTCTAAGATCCATTGCAATAATATTGTGCGATAAAACGCCAAGCGTTCAAGATTATTTTGGGCTAGCGCCATTGAATCTTTTTGTGCCGGGAATAGCACTGCCAATCGCCATGTGCTCAAAAAATGATGCCATTGTATAAAACGTTTGTAGCGATATTCTTCTTGCTTGATACTACTCATAAAATCAGCAAGTGGCGTTAAAAAATCACCATTTACAAAACCATACGTTTGCAAAATCGCTTCGAACAATTGCTTGGCTACATTTTTTTGCTCTTGCTCTTTGAGCAATGCTAATGGCGTTGATCCTTGCCAATAGGCCCAATTATTTATATCTGCAATGAACCGCGCATCAAGAACCAACAGAGTGGTAATCGTACTCCAGAGCGCAGCAGTACTACCAACCACAGCCGTGGCGAAAATACTTTTCTTATTCAGATTGGGAAAAGAGAAATGCAAAGCAGATTTTGCTGTTTGAGAATTAAACTTAGAAGAATTTGTAGGAATTGTAGTTTTATTATTTAGACTATTATCAACCTTTATATAATTATTTTGGCTTTGCGAAAAGCTTGGAACGTAATAGTCTTTTCCACTTAAATAAGAAATTAACAAAATAAAGAAAATAAATTCCTTTTTCACTTTTATCCTTTTATAACAAAAACTAAACTAAATTTTTTCAAACTGTTCATCAATAGCTGCTTCATCGGTAGTAATACAAGCATTGTTAAGAGCCAAAATTCCAGCAACCCCAATCAAGCCTAAAGGAAGTGACCCCCCTGTAATTATCCCTGCAGCAACAAATGTTATCAAAGATAGTGCAGTTGCTTTGTTATTGACAGACCTTATTGCCTCTTTATCTTCTTTTACTTGCTTAGAAATAATAAGCGTTTTCCATATTTCTTTTGCTTCTTCACTTGTTACAGGTAATTCTTTACAAGCTTCTTGGAATTGTTTGTTATCGCCGTTAAAATTTTGTAGAAATTCTAGAAATTCTTCTTCTGATAATGAATTAATGTAATTCTCTCTAGCTCTATCATTTAATTTATAAAACGTTCTTATCAATCTTTTTGAATCAATACAAGACATACACTCTTTTAGTTCTTGGCCATATAAATGTATACAAGGATATTCAGGATCTATCTGTTTAGAGTCTATAAAAGTATTTTGTTCTTGGTACAACCTCGGGTACCCACAATCACACTTAAATTGTTTTGCTCCTGACTCATTTTTTACGTTTCTTGTTACCGCAAAGGAATTTTGAAAAACTAAAAATAAAATAAACGATGCCTTTAAAGTTCTTTTCATGTTTATTCTTTCTTTAAAAAAATGTAAATTCCATCCAAAACAGTACTGTAAAAAAATAAAAAGTAAACAAAAAGTTTAATATATCATTACATTTTTCTTTAAATAAAATATATAGCTGCTATAATTTGTTTAATTTGGCTTTTTAAAAGGATTTTCATTTGTAGTGAAAAAACATGTTATTTTTCTTATCTTATTTTCGATTCTTGTTTCATTTTCTCATGGTAGCTTATATTCTCCTGATGCAGGAACTACTACTATACTACCATTTGAAAAACGCTCACCATTCCAACAAAAAACAATCATTAGGCCACAAAATAATGTTCAATCAAATCCTTTTACTCTGATTGTAGGGATTGGATTAGGGATATATGAGCTGGGTAAATATTCAGTTCTGATTGAAGGAGAAAATGGGATAGTTACTGCATTAAAAAATATAAGTGAAAAATCTTTAAATAAGTTAGCGAAAAATTATGGGTGGAATTAATAAAAAATATGTTTGTTGTTTTTGTATCGAAACAATTAAAGATAAAAAATTAACTTCTTTGATTGTCATTGCAAACTATAATAAGCCTCACTCTGAACAAAATGAGCAACAACTTTTTTGTCACTTATCTTGTTTAAAAAGTAAAATGGACAAAGATATTCCCCTTTATTTACTTGATCTTGAAGAATAATAATTACAAATAAATTATTGGAACAAAAAGAGGAATTGAAACTAAATATAGAGAATTGAACTGAATACGAATACAATTCACGGACATCCCATAACCTATGCAGAATTTAAAAAGCTTTTAGGAAAATAAAATGACCATAGAAAAACTTAATTTTAAGAATGGTAAAATTATATATGATGATTTTGATATTGATCTTTCTAGGCCTTTAGATGAACAAATCTTTTCATTAAAAGAAGACTTACTTCAAGCTGAATATGGAAAATATATTCTTGATATTGGTTGAAACCCTGAGTTTGATATAAAAGGTAATTTTAAAATTGTTGTAATTGAAAATTATGATTGGGATAATCCAATTTTCCAAAAAAAGACCAATAGCTTTTCCAAGTTAAAAATTTTGGTCAACGAAGCTATTATCTTTATTAATCAAAAAGAAACGTCTCTTTAAAAAAAATTTCCTAATATTGGTGAACTTTATTTTGCTTATGAGCACATTTTGGGAATTGAAATTCAAACAATAACCAAGCGATCTGGATTAGTAACAGAAAAGTTAAAAGGCTTTCACCATGATTATTTAAACTTTTTGGAAAACAGTGGAGTTGTTAACTTAAAAAATAAAGTTATTTGTCCAAAAACTGGAATTATGAAAGCAGATGTTTGTTGGGGCGGTAGGTGGATTCAAGATAAAACTTTCTTTCCTTCAACATGGACTCAAGAAAAAGTAATGCAGGAAGCAGTAGAGATTTTACAAAAATATGCACATACTGCAACACCCAAGGGAACAGCATGGATAATAGAAGGGACAAGTAATTCAGGAACAGAAATATACATGGTGATTGAAAAATCAGGAAAAATATCTACCTTTTATCCGATATGGCAAGGAATATGAAATATATAAAATTAAAATACAGGGGTAGGTCATATCACCTCTCTGAGGATTATGCAGATAAATTGTATTTATTAGCATATTTTTTACTTTGTGATGTGACTTCAAGTGCAGCAAACTCTATTAAATGGCTGAATGATCCTTCTGTGGATTATGCAGCCATTAATTTTGCCTTTTTAGAAAAAGAAGGAGATATAATTATTATAGGACGAGAATCTGCAGAAAATGAGTATGAAGATATTTTTGAAATAAAGGTAAATAATTTAATAGAAGTTCTAGAAAAATGGAAAAAGTTATACAAAGAGAAGCCAAAAGAAATTATTATTACCTATGATGGTCAACATGTTGATTTAATCGGTAAAGATTAACATCATTCTTCGACAAAAGCAGTAAAATAATAACCTCATTTCCGGTTTTTTAGTAATGGAAAAATTAATTTTTGAATTTGAAAATACATCTTATATTTTAAAAAAAAGTGAAACTATCAATGGTGAATTACTAGGACTTTTTTTTAGTATAGATTTTCCTATTAATCCAAATTTCTATATTGACTGGTTAGATGATTTCGAGCAAACCGAAACTGGTGGCAATCTGACTTTTTTAGAAAAAGAAAATAATAAAATTTTTATATTAGATCAATATGCAGAAGATATATACGAAAATGCATTTGAGTTAAAAAAAACAATCTTTAAAAGGTTGCTACAGAATTGGAATTTATTAATAAAACAAAGACCAAAATCAATTATAATCGCTATTGATGGCGATTATATCAAATTAGAAGGTAAAAAATAATTCTTCCAATCATATTATATTTTTTGGAAAACAGTGGAGTTGTCAACTTAAGCAATAAAGTTATTTGCCCTAAAACGGGAATTATTAAGGTTAATAGTTTATGTTTTAGATTTTTCTTCAAACAGTTGCCCTAATGATATAAATAACACCCCGAGCTTTTCTAAATCTAAGCTATTAGGGTAATCTTTACCGTCTAATATTTTGCATAACCTTTCAAAATCCTCATAAATAGAGCCTAATGTTATTTCTGGTTTTGGGCCTGAAACATTAAATATGTTTCTTATTGACCAATAATAATCATAATTTAAGTCAATTTCAGCACCCTTTTCTTTCACAAGATAATTACATAATAATTCACATAAGTTTTTAAATTCTTCTATAGTTATTTCCATAGTAACTTCATCTTTAATCATCTTTATCCAGTAGCAAAATTAACCCAGTTTCTTTCTCTATTTGCCCAGAGAGTATTGTAAATAATTGACCAAGATTTTTAAGGTCATTAGCAGTAGGTTTTCTTTGCTTCTTAACTATTTCTTTTAATGATGCAATTTCATCTGATAATGATCCAAACTCTAAAATCGGATCTTCATAAATTACAAACTGATCTTTTGGATTTATTTTCCAATAAAAATAGTCTTTAAAAACAATTTCTTTCCATATTCTATATTCCACTCCATCAAGGAATAATTCACACAATTTTCTTAATTTTTTTATAGCAATCTTCATAAACCTCTTTGAGCAAGTTCTTGCATTTTTTCAAGAATATTATTAGTAAAGTTAATAATCTCCCTTTCCCAATGTTGTATTCTTGTTTTGATAAGATGTTCTCTTAGATCAGGAGAAGCATTTGTAAAACGTCCATTAATTTATAACAATTTTTTAATTTTTATTTTTTAAAACTTTTTTTACGGATTCAATCCAATCATACCAAGCTGCAGAATCAGCAGTGTCACCATCTTGCAGTATTTGCATACCACTAAGTAATGACCCTACGTCATCCGAAGAAGTTCTTTGATAATATCCTTCCAAGAATTTTGTCATGGCAAGAAAAGCTTCTAACTTGGTTAATTTTCCATTTGTTTCTTTTGTCATATTTACCCTAATGGTTTAGATAAACCTGTTTGAGGATTAAATGTTTTTGGTTGAATTATTTCTCTACCAACACCATTTAAAGCTCGTACTTATAGTTTAAAACCACATCATTTAATAACTTCAATTTCACAGTTCCAATCGTCATCAAATTTAAAAATGATTTCTTTCGGTCTTACTTCTTGACGTCTTAAATCGGCAATTGAGCTTAATTGTTCAAGTAGCTGTGCAAATTTATCTATTGGAATTATGACCTCTGGGGTTCCACTTACATCACAACTAATAATTATATTATCACCTATTTTTTCTACACCAACTTCATTATAACCATAAGATTCTAGTTCTCCACTCACTAATTGCTCTAATCTTGTTAGTTTATCTCTGCCAAAGATTTCATTGATAAATTGTGCTAATGACCATAGCTCTTCTTCTGCTTCAGGACTAAAAAATTTATTTTTAATAAGTTGCATTCTCACTATTTTCAATTTGGCACCTCAGGATAGAAAGTTTTTATAATTTGCGAATTATTAATAAAAGCTGTGAAATTTTGTCCATTGATACAAGTTGTAATCCAGCAACCTTGTGTTACTTTTTTAACTTTGTCTATATTTCTAAATATCTCAAAAAATTGCTCTGCAATCTTAAAACCATCCCATTCAAAAGGAAATAATGTTTTTGGTCTAATTAGTTCATTTCCAGCACCATTTAATGCTCGTATTTGTAGCTTAAAACCAATCACTTAATTATTTCAATCTCACAGTTCCAATCGTCAGCAAATTTGAAGATTATTTCTTTTGGTTTCTCTTTAGTATGTCTAAGGTGTGCAATCGAACACAATTTTTCAATCAATTTTGCAAATTTTTCTATTGGCATTTTGATATCTGGATAACCACTATATTCACTACTTATAACTATGCTGTTGTGAATTCTCTCCTGATGGGTCATATTATATCCGTAACTGGAAATTTCTCCCTTTACTAATTGTTCTAATCTCATTAATTTTTCTTTTCCAAAAACATCATCTATGAATTCTGATATTGGTACTAAAGCCATGGAGCTAGGCTTAGGCATCCCATAAGATTTATCTTCACGAAGTTTCAGTGTTACTTGTTTCATTGAGGTCCTTTAGGGAAGAATGTTGAAATTTTTCCTGAAATATGAATGAATGCACTAAATTCTTGACCATTGATTGGTTCCGAAGTAATCCATCCACTTCCACTTTGATATAAATCAACTTCTTTAATATTTTTAAATATCTCAAAAAATTGCTCTGCAATCTTAAAACCATCCCATGCCTCAGGAAATAATGTTTTTTCTTCAATTAGTTCTCTTCCCACTCCATTTAATGCTCTTATTTCAGCATCAATTCGCAAAGGAAATTTTTTTATAATCCGTACTAAATGCTGAGGGAATAATTTAGCTGAGTGATAACCACTTATTTGCCCTCTTCTTCCTACTGCTTCAAATAAGTGTCTAAAATTCATGTTTTGAACCCAGATACCCGTTTTATCATAAATATGTTGTACCACATCTTGAGATTTGTGGCATAATTCCTGAAAATACTCTTCTAGCTCATCATAATATTGCTGTGCTGCTGTTGCTGAACTAATTACTGCATTTTTTATTTTTTCCTTATCATTGGGATCTTTATTAGGTTCTTTTCGTGAAGAATTCTGCTTGTTATTTCTTTTTCTCCTGGATTGAGGTTGGCCTCCTGAACTTGTAGAAAATACAATTGGTTTGACCTGAACTGCATCACCCTCATAGATTGGCATAGATCCTGAATATATCTCCCCCTCAAGGACAGCAATATCATAATTCAATCTATATTTTTGGATCCTTGCTCCCCAAATACAGTGTACGCCAAGTCCTATCAAGCCACCGATTACAATTCCACCAACTAATGTAATTGGTCCAAAAAAGGATCCTGCCGAGCCGCCAACTGCAGCACCAGAACCAAATGCAACACTTAAGCCAGCAGTTAAAGCAAGAGGAAAAATCATATTATGGGTAAGAATAGATTGGCTGCCTACGAAATAAGTATGCGCTTTCTTTACTTCAATCGAGTAAACAGTAAGTGGCTTTTTTATAAATTCAATATGAGTTATGGGGATTACTGTATTATTCTTACCTAAAAGGAGATCGCCTATTTTTAATTGGCAGGCATTAATCCATTTTTGTTGATCGGCTAAATAAAATACCTGACTCGGCGTGCAGGAAATATCACTACCTTTTTCAAAGCCAAGCTTCATATGACAGTTTGTTTTACTTATCCCGGCAGAGATAACCCGATGACTTCTATGATTATTTATTTTGAAATCGTAAGAAGAGATTTGGAATTTTTTATCAGTGTAGAGTTCACAAATAGTTCTAATTGAGTAGAAGCCTCTACTGGCGCTCTTTACTAAAGTATTCGGGCCAAAGCCATGACCAAAAAGAAAAGAGTTGGAAATAACAATTGTAAAAAGCATAAATGATAGAAATCTTCTCATCACACGTTCCATACAGATATTTAGGTATTTCGGCCATGGATAGGATAAGGGCCATTAATATACCTGTCAAAAAAAGTGTTTTTGAAGAATAAAGATTTGTCCCACTATGACGTGATTTTAAGAGTATTTATTTGAAGCATGGAAAAGTTGCAAATTGAATTAATAAGAATTCAGTGTTAAGTATATTTAGCCTATTATTTTAAAGCTAAAGCATCAGTTGAAATATTTTTTATAAATGTTATCCTGATGAGAACAGGATTAAGCTGCTGGTGGATGAATAATGAGAATTTGTAAGATCAAGATAAACATCGATATAAATACAGTCTTAATAAATTTTCTCACAATATGTCCTCGTATTTGAAATTAAATTTTAATAATTATTTAGTTTACAAGAATAATGGAAATATACAACACTTTAGAAGTTTTTTTAGGAAATCATTATCTTCTCCTTGTAATTACAAGTCTTTCTTTTGTAATTAAATCAACTCTACTCTTTCTTTTATTTTCTTCAAAAATTGATTCTAAATTAAGCCGAACAAAAATATACTTAATTTTTGCTTTACTTGGATCAATAATAGTTGATTCAGCTTGGATGGCAAAGCTCTGCCAATTAATTTTATTTCCAGGCGTCGATAGCAATATTCTTAGATTTTTTTTACGAGTTACTTGGTTTTTTGATGTGGTTTTTTATCAAAGTTTAGCCTTATTTCTAGAGAGTTTTATTAGTAAAAACAACAACATAAACCTCAGGCAAAAAATAAATATATGCTTAAGTAGTTTATATGGTTTAGCATTTCTCCTATCAGCAATTTTTTTACCTACATGCTACATTCCCGTATACATGCTTGAACAATCATTTACCGTTTATTCATTGTTTTTGTTAATGGCTCCAACCCTTTTTATTGTTTTTAAAGGTTTAAAAAACGACAAATTACCAGAAATACTAAAAAAACAAATGTATATTTTGCTTACATTCTTCATTTTACCTTATGTATTTTTTGAATTTATCCAATTTTTCCCGATTGTTTTTATTTATGGATCATTAACTAATAGCTTTGCTTTGGTTGGTATTTGTAACTTTTTACTCATTTTTGCGCTTTTGTACTGTACCCTTAAAATCATTCGCTTGCGCTTCTTGAATATTAAAAAGCATGTCACCGA
>SDBT01018917.1_pt1 | contig 10808 bp, 6 predicted proteins | sample 2277101 | NCBI WGS metagenome assembly SDBT01 (sample SAMN10404973, study PRJNA504765) | marine sediment metagenome | isolation source: marine sediment core GS10_PC15, 103 cmbsf | place: Arctic Ocean: Southern Knipovich Ridge | collected 2010 | reverse complement strand
TACGCTCCGTATTATAGGGCGGGCGGATATCCTTGATCAGACGGGCTTCCTGCAAAACGGCGTCAACTTCGTTCGGACTTTCTAAAAAATCAACACTTTCGACCTTCGCAATCATTTCAACAATTTTCGGCCCGCGTGAAGCGATCAAATCGCTGCCCGGCTGAAAATAGCTGGCGGCACGCGAACGGAGGTTCTTGGCCTTGCCGATGTACAGGACTTTATCAGCCGATCCTTTCATAAAATACAATCCCGGCCCGGCGGGAAAATCCCTGATTTTCTCCCTAATCATCGCGTATTTATCTTTTTCTTCGGCCATTGCCCTATTTTAGCCGTACCCCGCCGGATAGCAAGCTGCATCTATCGGCCTAAAAGAGACTCTGTCATTTCGACCGAAGGGCTGCCTAAGGCAGACCGTAGTGGAGAAATCTACTAAAAATCAGATCTCTCGACTTCGGCCTTGAAAGGCCTGCGCTCGAGATGACAAAAAGGTAGTGCGGCGTTCTCCCGTTTAGCCTTGAACGAGTAAAAATGACGATAAAAATTATAGGAATTTCCTTGCAAAAGCAGGCTGTTCTGTGTTAATATAATAATATATAGGCGGATAAAAGTTTTGTTATAATATCGTAATTCTTGCCGCACTTATTTATATTGATTTGTCATTTATCCCAATCCCGCCTTGAGCGAAAAAAGTCTTTCCAGCGTTTTCTATCAGGACCGGGCCAATACCCGTTCCGGTATAATATTTATCTTAAATTTTCAAGGGACAGGAAAATGAAAGCAAAATCAATACTTACAAATTCTCTGTGGTATCTGCTGCTATTACCGCTTATAGCAACCTCTGTTGCGACAGCCCAGGCTGTCAATACTGATGCAAACAGCACAGATAATAGCAATGCCATAACTGCTACTGCAAATCTACTAAAGAATTCTTACACCTTAGGGCAGCCGGTTCCAATTGAAATAGCAGTTACAAACCACGGCCAGGAACCTGTTTATATTGACGTGGATGAGTTCGGTTATCTGGGCTTAGGGGTCACAGTAGAAGATGTTAACGGCACTAAAATCGAACATGGCCCGGTTTCATCACCACCACCCCCTCCACGATATTTTTGGATAACAGTAGATGGGAAAAAAATATTCACTCTTCCGGTAGTTGAGATAGAACCGGGGCAGACAATAAAATTGACCATACAAGATGCTCTAAATCTTTACCACGATTACTTGCAAGAAGGAGTATACTACTTAACACCGAGAGAACTGACAGTGATACATGAGGTTAATTCCATTACAATCCGGGAAGATCAAGAACATAAACTGTGGATAGAACCGAGTACCGTAATTAGTAGAGCAAGATATGAGATCAATAAAGTTGAAATCAGCCTCCGACAAGGGAAAATCATCTACGTCGATGACAATGCTGTCGGTCTAAATGACGGCTCATCATGGCAGAACGCTTATACATTTCTCCAGGATGCCCTGGCCGATGCCGAGATTGCCGTCAAGCCAGTAGAGATTCGTGTTGCTCAGGGTATCTACACACCCGATGAGAATTCCATATCGCCCGATGGCATCGGCAATCGTGGTGCAACATTTCAACTCATTAACGATGTAACTATCGAGGGTGGATATGCTGGCTTCGGTGAACCGGATCCCAATGCACGCGATATTGAGGCTTACGAGACCATCCTGAGTGGCGATCTTCTTGGAGATGACATAGATATAGATGATCCTTGTGATTTACGCGGTGCACCTAACCTATATGACAATAGCAAGGTAGTTGTGACAGGCAGCAACACAGATGCAACAGCCGTTCTTGACGGTTTCACCATTAGCAGCGGCCACTGGGACGAAGGTATAGGAGACATGATAAGACCCCGCCCTGTGCGGATCGTTAATGGTGGTGCTGGAATGAACAATTCGGCAGGCAGCCCAACTGTTATCAGGTGTATCTTCACCCTCAATATAACCAATTGGCATGGGGCCGGTATGCATAATGCCGAAGGTAGCAATCCAACGGTGATCGATTGTACATTCACCATTAATTATGCTGAGGGTGGAGGTGCTGCGATGGCGAATCGAACAGATTGTAATCCGGAGGCTACAAACTGCAACTTTAGCGATAACTTCATTCAGTACGATGGTGGTGCAATGTATAACCTGAATAATAGCCCAACGTTGACTAACTGTACATTCAGCCGTAATTCAGCCTTCCGGCCCTTATATGGATATGACGTCAAGGGTGGTGGGATGTATAACATAAACAGCAATCCTGTTCTAACCAACTGCACATTCAGTGAAAACTCAGCAGCTATTGGCGGAGCAATGTATAACGAAGATTGTAACACTGTAATGAACATGTGCGAGTTTGTATGGAATACGGCTTCATCGTACTGTGGTGCTGTCTTAAACAATGGTGGCCAATTGGTTGCAAAAGGATGCGTATTTAAGAAAAACTATCCAGGAGCTGTATATGATGGCAACTCAAACGGCCTCACGTTTACCAACTGTATCTTCAGTGGAAATTCTTCTCAATACAACGGTGGAGCAGTACGTGTCGAAATGGCGACATTCAGTCATTGTATCTTTGCTGGAAATGTGGCTATAGGATACTACTCAAACGACGGCATCTGGCATCGTAGTTCAGGCGGAGCAGTATATAGCTTTTCGACTTTAGCATTCAACAACTGCACCTTCAGCAATAACTGGGCAGAATTAGGCTGTGCCTTATACTGTTATAGGACATACGCGAACAATTGCATATTCTGGGGAACCAAGGATCAGATATACCCGGACCGACTCGAAGGGGAATATGTGTTTGCGGATTACTCTAATATCCATGGCGGCTGGCCCGGCGAGGGTAATATAGATGCCGATCCTTGTTTCGTCGATCCAGGCTATTGGGCTGATGCAGATGATCCGAATGTAGCTGTAGAACCGAATGATCCCAACGCCGTCTGGGTTGATGGCGATTATCATTTGAAATCACAGGCCGGCAGATGGGACCCGGTCAGCGAAAGCTGGGTACAAGATGATGTAACGAGCCCCTGTATCGACGCCGGCGACCCGAATAGCCCCATCGGCCACGAGCCATTCCCGAACGGCGGTATTATTAATATAGGTGCCTACGGCGGCACACAGGAAGCGAGCAAATCCATATCGACTATAAGAGGCAGATTTTGAAATAACAGCAAATCATAAGTTAGAAGATTTGAATCGTTAAGTTATCGAACCAATCCCTATAAATAACTTGCCCATCAAATATCTGCCGATAAAATCTACATTTCCATAGAATAAACGTATTAACTGAGGATGAAGGATGCAAACTAAGATTGAACTGAAACCGAATTTATCAATTGTATTTATCGGGGACAGTATCACGGACGCCGGCAGGCTTGAGGCGGCTTACAGACCTTTCGGATCTGGCTATGTGCATTTTGTTGCATACAGGCTGTTAGCGAAATATCCCGAATACAATCTCAGCGTTATCAATACTGGTATCAGCGGTAATACGATTCGCGATTTGGATTATCGATGGGAAAGAGACTGTCTCAATCATAAGCCGGACATTCTGAGCGTACTTATCGGAATTAACGATGTCTTTCGTCAATATACCGGCACGCTTGATACGGCTGTGTTGCTCGATGAATATCAACTAACATACAAACGGTTACTTTCGCTCGCTAAAGAAAAATATAATTGCCGGTTGATACTGATAGAGCCTTTCATGTTCTGCGATGATAAAACAAATCCGGCGTACAAGGCTTTACAGCAATATATTCACGCCGTTCGTGCATTAGCAGAAGAATTTGATGCCGTCTTAGTTCCCTTGCAGGAGTTGATAGATAAGAAAATTAAGCAAGTGCCGCCGGAAAAATTCTCCGATGACATGGTTCATCCTTACGTGTGGGTGCATGCATGGATCGCACAGCGCTGGCTCGAAGCAACAAAATTATAATCTTCGTTGCGGGCCCGGCTATTTTGTGAAGATGAAATTTTTTTTTCTTCATAGATTCAGTAACTGCAAGGACTAAGAACGAAGCGAAAGAAATTGCGCCAAAAAAATCAAATTTTCGTCTTTACACATTATCAAATTGTGATTATTCTGCCGATACTTGTTTAACGGGTTTTACCACTACATCTGGCGTAGCTCCCGGTTATTATTCTATATATTGTGGCCCTGTTTTTCGCACGGAGGCGTATAAATGTCGTACCAATTTGACCCTGAAAATCCTTTCAGAACTGAGCAGAAACAACCAGAAGCGACCATAGGAGCCTCCGAAACTATGGGATTAAAGGTAGAACAGTTCTTTTCAACGCCGGGCACTCATCCATTCGAGCAGCTTGAATGGGAAACACGTTCGGCCAAAATAACAGGCGATGACGGCCAGGCAATCTTCGAGCAGGACAACATCGAAGTGCCGACATGCTGGAGTCAATTAGCGACAAAAGTTGTTGCCAGCAAATACTTTTACGGCGACGGAGAATCCGGTCGGCGGGAAAATTCCGTCAAGCAGCTCGTCCATCGCGTTTGCAAAGCTATCGCCGACAGAGGCAGAAAAGACGGCTACTTCGCCACTGATAAAGATGCTGAGATATTCTACAACGAACTTGTCTGGCTCTGTGTTAATCAATACGGGTCATTTAATTCTCCCGTGTGGTTCAACGTGGGTCTTTTAGACGTCTATGGTGTTTCCGGCGGCAAGCATAATTTCCATTGGGATCCTGAGCTTAAAGAGGCCGTTGCCTGTGAAAACAGCTACGAATATCCGCAGGCCTCTGCCTGTTTTATCCAGTCGGTCAAGGACTCGATGGAAGATATCATGCGCCTTGCGGCCAGCGAAGCAATGCTGTTCAAGCACGGCTCAGGAACCGGAACCGACTTATCAACACTGAGAAGCAGCAAAGAGAAGCTCCCCGGCGGAGGCAAACCATCAAGACCCTTGAGCTTTATGAGGGTCTACGACCAGATTGCGGCGGTAATTAAATCGGGGGGGAAAACACGCAGAGCCGCAAAAATGCAATCTCTCAAGGTTGGCCATCCCGATATTAAGGAATTCATTACCTGCAAGACCGAGGAGGAGAAAAAGGCCTGGGCGCTTATCGAGGCGGGCTACGACGGGGACTATAACAACGAAGCGTACAGCAGCGTCATGTTTCAGAATTCCAATCTGTCCGTTCGCGTGACCGACGAATTCATGCAGGCGGTGGAAAAAGATGCCACATGGACAACCCATGCTGTTACGACCGGCGAGAAGATGGACGAGCATTCGGCACGCGAGCTGATGGATTTGATTGCCGAGGGCACAAGAATATGCGGCGATCCGGGTCTTCAGTACCACAGTACGGTCAACCGCTGGCATACGTGTCCGAACTCCGGGCCGATTAACGCTTCTAATCCATGCAGCGAATATATGTTTGTGGACGATTCGGCCTGTAATCTGGCTTCTTTGAACCTTATAAAGTTTCGTAAAGAAGACGGCTCGTTGGATATCGATGGCTTCAAAAAGGCGATTCGGCTGTTCATCATTGCCCAGGAGATTTTGGTTGATAACGGAAGCTATCCGGACAAACCAATCGCCGTAAACAGTCATCTGTTCCGCGCTCTCGGCCTTGGCTATGCCAATCTCGGCTCTCTGATGATGAGTCTGGCGCTTCCCTATGATTCCGACCAGGCACGGGCGATTGCCGGTGCAATCAGCGCCATTATGACAGGCACCGCTTATTCGGCAAGTTCCGAAATAGCCTCGATGAAAGAACCTTTTGATCGGTTTGAGAAAAACAAAGATTCGATGCTGAAGGTTATAAACATGCACCGTCAGCATGCCTGTGATCTTCCGGAATCTCATTGTCCGGACTATTTGCGTAATGCCGCCAAGGACGCCTGGGACCAGGCCCTTGATGCCGGCACAAAGGTAGGCTTGCGTAACGCCCAGGTAACCGTCCTTGCGCCTACGGGAACGATTGGTTTTATGATGGATTGTGATACGACGGGAATCGAGCCGGACATTGCGCTGGTTAAATACAAACTCCTGGCCGGCGGCGGAATGCTAAAGCTCGTTACCAAAACCGTGCCGATGGCCCTTGAAAAGCTCGGCTATAGTGCCGATGAGATCAAATCTATCTGCGACTACATCGACCAGAACGAGACGATTGAGGGCGCTAAAGAACTCAATCCCGATCATTTGCCCGTTTTTGATTGCGCTTTTAAGCCACGCAGCGGCAAAAGGTACATTCATTATATGGCGCATCTGAAAATGATGGCTGCGGTCCAGCCGTTCATATCCGGCGCTATCAGCAAAACCATAAATATGCCTAAAGAAAGCACAAGAGAAGAGATTGCCGCTGCTTATATGGAAGGCTGGAAACTCGGATTAAAGGCCATCGCAATCTATCGCGACGGCTCGAAGAAGCTCCAGCCGGTTTCGACCAAAAAACATAAGGACGGCAAAGCCAAAGCTTCTGCCAAAGCTTCTGCCGAGGCGACCCCTCCGGCCCAGCCCTTCAGACGCCGGTTGCCGGATACTCGCCACAGCATAACACATAAATTTTCTGTTGCTGGACATGAGGGTTACTTGACGGTGGGGCTATACGAGGATGATCAGCCTGGTGAGTTGTTTATCACTATGGCCAAGGAAGGCAGCACCGTCGGTGGCCTCATGGATGTTATAGGCACGTGCACTTCAATGGCGTTGCAGTACGGCGTGCCCCTTATCACGTTAGTGGACAAATTCAGGCACGCCAGATTCGAGCCTTCAGGCATGACATCGAACAGGGATATCCCATTCGCGAAAAGCCTGATCGACTATATTTTCTGCTGGCTGGGCTGCCAGTTCATCCCAGGCTATGCCGAGAAGAACACTCCCAATAGAGGGGCATCAGCCGGCCCGGCGGAAAATAAAAACACAACGACCGCCAAGAAGCTGGTTGAAAAGACCAAGGACCTCGCACAGAACATCGCCGAGGCGAAAGTTTGGAAGCGAGAGGTTAAGAAGCCTTTGATTCCGGAACTGGCGATTAAACCAGTGCCCGCCGAGTTGAAAAACAGATTTTCCGGCCTGGCCAATAGAATCGGCGTTCTGGTGGGTTCGACCGCGACTGACGAATCCGGCGCGTTGCTGTCTGATGCTAAGGCCTTGGCACAATTTAACGCCCAGTTTGCACATTTCCCCGACGATGCCCCCGCTTGCGATATTTGCGGCTCAATCACCGTCCGCAACGGCACTTGCTACAAATGCTACAACTGCGGCAACTCTATGGGTTGCTCCTGATCATTTATTATAGCTAAGCCATAAATTGATTATTGGGCGACCGATTCTTTTGTCGGTGGGCTAAAATACTGAAAAAATTCCGAATTGCTCGGCAAAACGATAGTTGTCCCTTCGCCGAGTGACTTCTCGTAAGCTTCCAAAGTCCGGACAAACGAATAAAACTCAAGATCCTTTTCAAAAGCCTGGGCATATATTTTGATGGCCTCGGCGTCACCTTCGCCATTCAGTTTCTCGGCATCTTTGTAACTATCGGCAAGCAGGATTTTCTTTTCCTTGTCCGTCTCGGCCATAATTATAGCAGCCTCTTCATCACCTTCGGAGCGATATTTTTTTGCGATCCTTTCCCTTTCAGCCTTCATTCGGTCATAGACCGATTGTCTAACCTCCTGCGGCAGGTCGGCCCGCTTTATTCGCACATCGATAACCTGGATTCCAAAGTCGCGGGCTCTCTGGTCGCACTGCTCGGCCACTTTGTGCATTATCTCCTCGCGGTTAACTGACACAATTTCTGTCAGGGTGTGCCTGGCAAGCTCTTCGCGGATTTCAGAAAAGACGATATCATCCAGTAGAGACTGTGCCTTAGACTCGTTTACTACGGCTTGATAGAACTTGAGCGGCTCGATGATTTTCCACCGGGAATAGTTATCAATCACCAGGGGCTTTACGTCGCCGGTCATAATTTTATCGGCAGCCGCGTCATATTCCAAAACCCGGGCTTCGAATCTGTGCACCGTCTGAATCAGCGGAATCTTGAAGTGCAGGCCGGGTTCTTTCACCTCTTTTACAAATTTCCCCAACTGAGTGACAATGGCCTGCTCGGTTTCATCTACGGTATACAGCGAAGCGGCCAGTACCGCCGCAGCTATCACGATGATTGCAATTGCAACTATGATATTTCTGTTCATCTCGGCCTCCTAATTTCAGGGCTTGTATTTTGTGGTGTACCGCCAAATGGGGCACCCTCAAGGGGCAACAGTTTCAGCACGCCGTCTCCGGTCTCGGGATCTATTATGAACTTCCTGATACCGGGCAGCACTTTCTCCATGGCTTCAAGATAAAGCCGCTTCCGCGTCACTTCTTTTGCTTTCTCATACTCTGCAAGCACGGCCAAAAATTTCGCTACATCGCCCTGGGCACGCGTCACCTTTTCTTGCTTATAGGCCTCTGCCGCCAGGACCATGCTCCTGGCTTCGCCGCGCGCCTTGGGAATGAGGTCTTCCTTATATCCCTCGGCTTCCTGGATCAATTTCTCCTTGTCCTCCTTGGCGCGTACCACGTCGCTGAATGCCGATGCAACTTCTTTTGGCGGCTGGACAGTCTGAAGCTTGACCTCGATTATTCGAACGCCGCTTTCGTAACCATCCACTATCGCCTGCAGGAGTGTGCGGATGTCGATTTCCACCTGGAGTTTTTCTGTTCTGAGCACATCTATAATCGGCCTTTCCCCGACAACCTGTCGCAGGGCCACTTCGGCTGCGTCCTTAATTGTGCCTTGGGGACCTTCCAGGCCGCGTACGTTAAACAAATAGTCGGCGGCGTCCTTTATCTTGTATTGTACGGCCATTTGCGCATCGATAATCTGCTCGTCACCGGTCAGCATAAGCGATTCTTCCGGGTGGAACCTGTACCTTGCAGGCGGGCCCGAATCGATGGTTTCAAAGCCGATTTCTATTCGCCGGACCTGCTGTATCTTTGGCTTATCGACTCTTTCGATCGGCCAGGGCAGGCGGTAATGCGGGCCCATTTCTGTTACCCTTACAACCTTGCCGAATCGGCGCACCACCCCCTGTTCTCCAGGCCGTACAATGTATATGCCCGACAATAACCACATCGCCAATAGAAGCGGGACTAATAATTTGAGCCAGAGAAGCGATTGTCCGGGAAGTCCGAATCTCCGCCTGTATTCATCCACCCATTGAGTTATCTGTTCCATACTTAGGTCCTTTCCAGGAAGCTTTCTTTTCCTGTCCATACTTAGGTCCTTTCCAGGAAGCTTTCTTTTCCTGCAACTGCCACCATTCAAAGTCGATTATAGGCCGGATCGTGTCCGGGTCAAGAACATTAATTGAGATAAACTGCCACCATACATATAAGAGATGGTCCTTTGCGTCAAGGGAAAAATTTATCGGATGCCTTTTATTTGTGCTTTAACAATTTTCATTCCGGGGGCGCCATACTTAATTCCAGCCGATCTCTGCGTCCCAAAGCTCCGCAGCGATTCAAGAACAACTGTGGATTATGCAGAATAAAATAATAAATCGTAAATAGTAAATAATCAATTGCCACGCCTGGTCGGAGGATACGCTTAATCCTTCACGCGATACGCTATACGCAATACGATATACGAATTCATTATCAAGCACAACTCATAGAAAAATGTACTGGGGACCTTTATTTCTCACGATACCTATTTTGCCTCCAGGGTAACAATTTTCCGATGCGCCATAAGCTCAGGTCCGTTGTCGTTGCCGATCACATTATAATGCCCATCGTCACTCCAGAAGACAAATCCCGCCAGTTCGGGATAACTGGTTTCCAGTTTCTTAACCACATCCAGGCAATCCCTGGCTGGGTCCGACCGTCCACGGATCCCCAGTTCCGACCACCAGATCACCTTTCCGGCGTTTTTCTTCTTTTCGAGTGCCCAGTCATACTCGGAAAAATTCAAACCGGTCCCATAGGCTGATTTTCCCAGGACATCCACATAGGCATCGCCCGGATAATACTTTTGAAGTGCACCGTGATTGGCGGTGGTATGATAGGCCCAGATGATATTGTCAAGGCCCTTGTCGTTGGTAAAGTAGTCGTGAACCAGGCGATAGAGCTTGATGATGTTTTCACTTCCCTCCTTGGCGTGCCACTTGTTCCTGTCGTCACTTTCCACAAAGGGCGTATAGACAACGGGCACGCCCCGATCCTTCAACCACTGCAAATTTGCGGCCATCCTGTCCATCTGATTATAGAAGTTACGCCTGGTCGGATTGTCACCCGGGGCGAATATAGGATCAATATCAACCGGATCGTTCCATGATCTTCCCGACGGATTGGCGTAAAACGTAAATACTCCCACAATCATTCCGCGATCCCACATTTCTTTGACCCCGTTATTCCAGGCTGAATCGGGAAAGGGGTCGTCATGAAAATCATAGGTGACACATCCATAGCGGGGCATTTTCCCCGTATGATCGTATACTTTCTTGAGCCAATTGGAGCGATGATCCATATCCGGATTCTCATTATGCACCCAGGTGGCCATCTGCCCGAACATATATGAACCGTTTCCCAACCCTTTAAGATAGGTCAATACCTTCTCAGCTTGCGGGGTGTGACTTTCACAAATAACGGGCATAAGAAGAACTGCCAAAAGCAACACAAAAGCAATCCTCTTGCCTTTAGTGCGATCATTGTTCTCTGGACTAAAAGGTGATTTCATAAAACACGGCTCCAAATTGTAAGTGCTGGAATATTGCGGAAAAAGTACCTGACACCTTTAATTCTCGCAACTAAAAAAGGGCCTGTACCGATTTGGCAAAGGCCCTT
>SDBT01018916.1_pt1 | contig 10809 bp, 8 predicted proteins | sample 2277101 | NCBI WGS metagenome assembly SDBT01 (sample SAMN10404973, study PRJNA504765) | marine sediment metagenome | isolation source: marine sediment core GS10_PC15, 103 cmbsf | place: Arctic Ocean: Southern Knipovich Ridge | collected 2010 | reverse complement strand
TCGATCAGGCCCGTCTCTTCCAGGGCGCTGTTTCTCATAAGAAGCGCCGTCCCGCTGCACCACACCCCCTCGACCGTGTCATCATACTGGCCCAGGTCCTTCTCGACCGTCATGAAGACCCTGCCCCTTGCAAAAGGATATCCGTAAACATCCATGAATCCTCCGGCCGCACCTGCATACTCGAAGAACTTCCTGTCTTCCAGCGACCTTATCTTCGGCTGGCAGGCACTGACCGTCTCGTCCTGTTCCATCACCGACACCATCGGCTCGAGCCAACCCGGCTCGACCACAGCATCGTTATTGAGCATCACGGAGTACTTGCCCCTTGCCCGGCGCAGCCCTACGTTGTTGCCCTCCGCAAAACCCAGGTTACGACCATTCTCGATGATGGTCACGCGTGTTCCGAAGTCTCTCTTCAGCTGCTCGACCGAATCTCTTCGGGAGCCATTATCCACCACGCAGACACTCATATTCGGATAGGTGGAACGCAGCAGGGATTCGAGACAGGGCTTCGTATAGTGGTAATTGTTCCAGTTGAGCACTATGACCGAGACTTCCGGCTCCCCGGCACCAGCAGGAGCCCGGACAGGACCGTTCGTGCTCCTCCCGGCAGGAGCACGAACACCAAGACATCCCGACACCTTGTCGAAGACTTCCACTGCAGGGATACTGCGTATGCAGCCAAGCCCCCCCGCGCGACAACGGAGGCCGGCAAGCATGTACGTGTAGCACGGGCTGCACGGCAGCTCCCGCCTTACGATCTCGTGCGGACTCTCCCAGGGAAAGCTCCACCCGGGATTGGTGGGACCAAGGACCACCACGACAGGGGTTCGCACCGCCGCAGCGACGTGCATGAGCCCCGAGTCATTGGATACAAGGACATCGCATCTCTTGATGATCGCAGCCACCTGCCTCAGCGACATCCCGGAAACGACGGTCACAGGGGACGAAGCCAGGCCGGCAATACGTTCTCCCACTCCTTTCTCACTTGGGCCTTCAAAGACGAGAATATCGGCCCCGTGACTCTCGTGGAGCATATCTGCCAGCTGCGCGAACTTCCCTGCAGGCCACCTCCTCAGCCACGCCTGGCGGTAATGCACGGTCCCCGGGTGGATCCCTATGACAGGGCGGTCTTTCCCGACCCCTCCCTGTTCCAGGGCCTGTTCCAGGAAACGGCCGGCGTGGTTCTCGTCATCCCCGGACAGGGATATTTGCAGTCCCGGCACGGGGCCCTCCACCTTCCAGTCGATCCCCACTTCCTTGAGAAGGTTGAGGCTGTTGACAACGTTGTGGGCTCCCTCATCGACAGGAACCGTGTGCGTGTTCAGAAAAGCAAGCTGGCGGAAGTATCCCCGGGGAAAGCGGTGAGCGATCCTTTTCCTGGCCCCTGCCAGAAAGCTCACAAGGTTATACTCTTTCCTGAAGGCAGGAAACGCCATTATGGAGATGTCGAACCTCTGTCTTCTGAGCTCGAGTATGAAACGAATGGAGCTGATCTTCGACTGCCCGAGAAAGTCCCAGAAAAGCACCCTGTCGAGATGCGGGTTATCGTCCAGGACGTTCTGCGAGCCGCGGAACATGGTAACGGCGGTCACGGAGGCCCCGGGAAAGCGCTTCCGGAGAAAAGAAAGCGCGGGAGTGAACATGAGGGTGTCCCCGACTCCCGGCAGGCAAAAGAGCAGTATCTTCCGCGGCTCCTGCATCCTGTCCCCTTGTCAGACGGCGGTGCCTGCGCCGCCCCTGAAGCGTGATGCTGCGTTATTGCCACCCCGGGCGAGCCGGGCTGGTATCGTGTCACGGAAATACCGCGTAAAGCCCCCCCCCTCACCCTGCCCTGGCAACGAGAGTCCACGTTCCCTGCAAGTCATCATGCAGTACGTTGCCCTTCTCCCCCCCCAAGAAAATTGGGGAGAGGGGGATCTGATGCGTTATTTCCGGGACAGCCGCACTAGTGCCTGTCGTAGTACTTGATGATGCGAAGGCGGTAAAAGATGGCCAGGGTATCAAGAGCTGTATGATAGACATCCCTGTAGCTTATACGGCCGAACCGCCGTACGAACTTCAGTATGACCGGGGCGGAGACGATCCGGCACCCTATGCGGTGGAGGTTCACCAGCACTTCGAGGTCGAAAGCAAACCTCTTCACCAGGATCTTCGACATCACTTTCGCAAGCGGCTCATACCTGAAAAGCTTGAGGCCGGTCTGCGTATCCTTGACCGGCAGGTTGAAAAGCGTCTTGACCACGAGGTAGTAGACATTGCTGGTGACCCTGCGGTGCCAGGGATAGTAGACCTCCGACTGGGGATGCTTCTTCGACCCTATGACCACGTCCGCCTCGTATATCCTCATGTAATCGAAAAGGATCCGTATCTGCCCTGGGTGGATGTCCAGGTCCGCGTCTATGAAGACGACTGTGTCGCCCGTGGCGTGCTTGAAGCCCTGGAGAAGGGCAAACCCCTTGCCGATGTTGCTGTCGTAGCGGACCACCTTGAGCTTGTCGGATGAGGACGTGGCTCTCAGTATCTCCTTGTAAGTGTGGTCCTCGCTCCCATCGTCTACGACGATGATCTCGTAATCGCATCCGAATCCTTCCGCGGTCCCGAGCGTCTCCTGGATGCTGGAGTGTATGCGCACTCCCTCATTGTACGCCGGCATTATTATCGAGAGTTTTCCAGGGAATCGCTCCATCGCTCTACCTCAGCTGCCTTGCCCGGCCAGGTACTCCAGGATGGCCTCGGCACTGTGAAGCCGCATGCGGGCCTGCTCCATTACGATTGAGCGCGGTCCATCGAGCACCTCGTCCGTGATCTCCTCGCCGCGGTGCGCGGGAAGGCAGTGCATGACGACCGCGTCGCTCGCCGCAAGCGCAACGAGCTCCGCATTCACCTGGTAAGGAGCAAAGACCTTCACCCGCTTCGCTCTCTCCTGCTCCCTGCCCATGCTGGCCCAGACGTCCGTGTACACCACGTCCGCCCCGCTTGCCGCCTCCCGCGGGTCTTCGGTGACCGCCAGCGCGCCCCCGCTCTTCCCGGCCAATGATCTCGCGTCTTCCAGTATGCCGGGGTCCGGCCCATACCCGGGTGGGGAAGCGATGATGAGCCTGCAGCCCGCATGCGCCGCGCCGTAGAGCCAGGAATGCGCGACGTTGTTGCCCTCCCCGATGAACGCGACCTTGAGGCCCCGCAGCTCCTTGCCCGCCGCCGCCAGTGCGGCCAGGTCCCCCACCGCCTGGCAGGGATGAAAGCGGTCCGACAGGGCGTTCAGCACCGGGACCGAGGCATATCGCGCAAACTCCTCCAGTATTGCGTGGTCAAGACACCGGATGGCGACACACGAGACGAACTGCGAGAACGTGCGGGCTGCATCCGCCACCGATTCACGCTTGCCCAGGCCGACCTCCCCGGACGAGAAGAAGATGGCCGTGCCGCCGAGATGCGCCACGGCTGCCTCTATCGAGACACGGGTCCTGAGAGATGGGGCCTCGAAGAAAAGCGCGAGCACCCGGCCCGCGAGAGGCCGCCCGGCCCGCTCCTCCTCCCCTGCCTGCCTGAACCTAACGGCCCGCTTCACGAGCCCTTCGAGCTCGCCGCCTTCGACATCCTTCAACGAGAGAAAATGTCTGCTCACGCCTCTGCCCCCGGACATCTCATATCTCCGCCACCCTGCTCACCCTTGCTGATAACCCTATGGGGTGAGCTTAGAGTTCGACAAGCCGAACTCTATCTCTAGCTTCGCAAACTCCGCGTACGATCCCCACCCTGCTCACCCTTGCTGATAACCCTATGGGGTGAGCTTAGAGTTCGACAAGCCGAACTCTATCTCTAGCTTCGCAAACTCCGTGCCTGATTTCCGCTCTGCAGTTCATCCGCTTGCCACGTACCCCTCGATGGCCCCGGCCACCGCGCGGATGGCCTCTTCGCTCAGCTCGGGGTACATCGGCAGTGAAAGCACCTTGTCCACACACTCCTCGGTCACAGGCAGGTCTCCCGCCCGGTATCCCAGGTCGAGGTACAGTTCCTGGAGATGAAGCGGGAGCGGGTAGTACACACCGCATCCGATCCCAGAGGAAGAGAGCCACTCCAGGACCCCGTCCCTTTCCCGAACCTCGGCCGTGTAGAGATGGTAGACGTTCTCTCCCCCCTCCCGGTCTCCGGGAAGGCAATCTACCACCGGGAGCTTGCCCAGGAGCCCCCCGTACAGGGCTGCGTTTCGGCGCCTCCGCTCGTTCCAGCCGTCGAGGTAGCGCAGCTTGACCCTGAGCACGGCTGCCTGCAGCTCGTCGAGCCGGCTGTTGTACCCGTGCACGGCATGGTCGTACTTCTCGCGCGCTCCATGATACCTCAGCATCCTGAGACGCGAGGCGATGCCCTCGTCATCGGTGACTACCAGGCCGGCGTCACCGCAGGCGCCCAGGTTCTTCGTCGGGTAGAAACTGATGCACCCCGCGTCTCCGATGGAGCCCACCCTCTTCCCCCGCCACCTCGCGCCGAAGGCCTGGGCACAATCTTCTATCACCCTCAGGCCCCGCCGCTTTGCTATGTCGAGCATGGCATCCATGTCGCACGGGAGCCCGTAAAGATGGACCGGTATGATAGCGCGGGTCCTGTCACTGATCTTCTGTTCCACGCTGGACGGGTCGAGCGTATAATGCCCGCGCTCGATGTCCGCGAACACCACGCGCGCCCCGGCTCTCACGACCGCCTCCGAGGTGGCAACGTAGGTCAGGGGCGTCGTGATGACCTCGTCGCCGGGGCCGATACCGCAAGCCCGGAGGGCCAGCAGCAGAGCATCGGTCCCTGACGCCACGCCCACTGCTTCCTTCACCCCGCAATAGGCTGCCGCCTCCTCTTCGAACTTCTCGACTTCCTCGCCAAGGATGAACCGGCAGCTCTCCATCACGCGCAAGACCGCCCGGGACAGCTCCTGCCGGATTGCGGAATGCTGCTCCTTCAAGTCTATGAAAGGTACACTCATCAGCCGTACTTCCCTCCGGATGTCACTTCTGCTCTATCCCCTGACCTTCTTCCGATGCCACGCGACCGTCTTCTCTATGCCGGCCTCCATGTCCACCCCGGGCCTCCAGCCCAGTTCACCCGCCGCCCGGGAGCAATCGAGTGCGATGTGGCGCACTTCCCCGGCCCGCTCTTCCACGTGCTGCGGGACCATACTGCTGCCGGCGGCATGCCGTATGGCGTCCAGGAGCTCCAGCACCGACACCTCGCGCCCGGTACCGATGTTGTACGCGCCGCTGCCTCCTGCCAACGCAGCCACGTTTGCGCGCGCAACGTCCTCGACGTAGACATAGTCTCTCGTCTGCTTTCCGTCCCCGAAGATGAGCGGCGGATCGCCCCGGAGCAGCCGCTCCGTGAAGATGGCCGCTACCCCGGCCTCCCCGCGAGGGTCCTGCCGGGGCCCGTACACGTTGCCGTAACGGAGGCTGACAGCGTCTATCCCGTACATGCTCGCAATGCAGCCAAGGTAGTGCTCGCCCGCAAGCTTTGCCGCCCCGTAAGGAGACATCGGCCGCGGAGGATGCGACTCGCCGACCGGCACAGCAGCGGGTTCTCCATACACAGCACCCCCGCTGGACGCGAAGATGATCCTTCTGACCCCGGCCAGGCGTGATGCCTCCAGCACCTCCAGCATCCCCAGGACGTTTATGCGGGCATCGCGGACAGGGTCCTCTACCGACGTGCGCACGTTGATCTGCGCCGCGTGGTGGTCCACCACCGTAGGCTTCTCGCGCCGGAACACCTCCCGCAGCGCCTCCCGGTCGGTGATGTCCACCTCGTAGAAAGCCGCCCTCCCGGGGACGTTCTCCCTCCGCCCGGTCGACAGGTCGTCGACGATCACGACCTCGCAGCCGGCATCCAGCAGGTGCTCGGACACGTGAGACCCGATGAAGCCGGCACCTCCCGTCACAAGGACCTTCTCACCCATCAAGCCGTCCCTTTCCCGCCGGCGGGAGTCTTCCCCGGCCGTGTGTCAGTCCTGATGAAGATGGTCGACATAGCCCTTCAGCCGCTGGAGCATCTTCTCCAGCGAGAACTCCTCCAGGCGGCGCCTCTGCGTCGCCACGATGCGCTCCCGCAGACAGTCGTCGGTGAACACCAGGTGAGCCATCTCGGCTATCTGTGCGTAGTCCTTCTCGGTCGTAAGGATCCCGGCGCCACCGAGGGTCTCCGGGACCGCGGCCGCCTTGTAAGCAATGATCGGAACGTCGAAGCACATCGCCTCCAGGAGCGGGATGCAGAACCCCTCGTGCTCGCTCATGCACAGGAACACGTGCGCCAGCCGGTAGTAGGCAAGCAAGTCCTGGAACGTGACGTGCCCTACGAGGTGAACGCAGTTCAGCTTGAGCTGGAGGATCAGCGACCGCAGGTAATCATGGTAGAGCTCCGAGCCCGCGTAGGACCCGACAAGGAAGAGCTTGGAGTCTGAGTTGATGTACTTGTTATAGTGGTGAAAAGCAAGGATGCAGTCGTCGAACTTCTTGTTGGGGACGAACCTGCCTACGAACAAGAAGCGCTTGCAGTGGTCCTCGTGTATCCGGATCAGCTCCTCGTTGGGCCGTACGGCGAACTTCTTCCTGTCAAGGACCAGGGGCAGCACCTGCGGGTTGTGATAGCCCATACTCTTCAACTCCGCGCAGTTATACTGGGAGACCCCGAGCACGAGGTCAGGCACGTCCTTGAACGCGGCAAGCTTCTTCCGCCCGACCTCCAGCTCTGCTGCGACCCGCTTGTTGATACCCTGGTAGTACCTGGGAGGGGTCAGGTTGTGGTAGACCATGATCTTCCGCTCGGGGATAGTGGCGAAGTAGTCATTGATCTCCGAGGCGATGGAGAAATGCAGGATGGCGACATTGTCCCGCGACTGGCGGCTGCGGTGCTGGCGGTAATCCTGGCAGTATTTCCTGCTCCGCGGGTTGATGTGCCGGGATACCGAGTATATCTCCGATCCGAAACCCCACGACCGCAGGCCGTCCCGGATGTCAATCGCCTGGTTGCTTATGGCATCCCCGTAGCTCATGCCGGCGAGAAACTGGTTTATCTCCATGCTAGCCGCTTCCTTGGGGACCACTGTCCCGGGGACCGTGGTCCCCTGGGCTGCAACCCCTATCGAGAGCCCGCCGGAACCTCCGTATCGCGCCCTCCCAGTTGTAGACCTCCCGGACGTAGTCCCTGCCTGCCTCTCCCATGCGCCGCCTGAGGTCCGGGTCGCCGAGAAGCATGTTCACTCCCTCCTCGAACTCGAGGTAGCCCGAGAAATAGAGCCCTCCCCCGCTCTTCTCACAGTGATGGCGCGTCACCGGGCAGTCGGCATTGACCAGGGCTGGTACCCCCGTGAGCCACGATTCCATCAGCACGATGGAAAGGCTCTCGTTGACCGACGGCTGGCACAGAATACTGGCGGCCGCGTGCGCATCGTACTTTATCTCCTCGGGAAGAAATCCCAGGTCCTCGATCGCGCTCTCGCAGCCGTCAGGGACCTCCAGCGGCCCCGAGCCGAGGAAGACGAGACGAGCCCGCCCCGGGTTGCGCTTCGCATAAGTTCCGAAATATCGCGTCAGCAGCGGCGTGTTCTTCCCCTCTTCCCTGCGCCCGATATACAGCAGGAAGTCGTCCTCGAGATCGTAATCCTTTCTGAACCGCTCGGGCCGTGCAGGGATGCTCTCGGGAAAACCAAACCCTACGAAAACAGCCCTTTCCTGCGGCACCTGGAAGAGCCGCTTCCCCAGTTCCATCTCCGGCTCGCTTATGAAGAGCACCTTCTGCACGCGGCTGAAAAGCTCCCGGAAGATCTCGAGATGCGAGTAGACCTCGTCGTGCAAAGTGGGGATCAGCAGTGACTTCTCCGGGCACACCGCCGAGCCAAGAAAGGTGGTGCCGAAGAGGTACGGCACGAAGACGAAGAAATCGTAGTCGTCCCTGTGCTCGTCTATGTAGGCATACATCGTGCGGCTGTTGACGCTCTCTTCCACCCACTTCCGCTGGTCCTGCATCGACACTTCCATCCCGGCTCCGATGCGCTGCTGTATCTGCGCGAAGACATGCAGGTCGCGGTCGCGGTTTACCTCGAACCTGTGCACAGCCACACCGTTGACATCCACCGTACCAGGCTCGTAGTAGTTGTTCCAGCCGAAGTGGTCCTGCGCGCACGTCGTGATGACCTCAGTGTCAACACCGTCCTGCCCCAGGTGCTCGACGAACCCCTGCGCAAGGATCTCCGCTCCTCCCGCTGCATCCACCCCGTACCGGGGCGCGACAAACGCAACTCGCATAGTCTGCTCCCATGTCCCGCTGCTACCGTCCCCTGGGCCGCCGTCCCCTGGGCCGCCGTCCCCGGGCAGGGATACCCGTCCTATCCGCGCTTCTGCATCTTCTCCAGGTCTTTCCGAACATCGGAGATGCTGTTCTCGAGCTCCACGAGCTTCTCGTGCAGGCCGTTCATCACCTGCACCATATGGCTGTTGAACTCTATCTGCTGGTAGAAAGTGGCACGGGTGTGAAACCGCAGCAGCCGGCGGATGATCTTCTTGCTCCATATCACCGCGTGCGCTAGACCTGGACGGTTCAGCTTCGGAGGGATCCCCAGCCGGTAGCGGTCCACCTCTATCCGCCACATCGCGTTCGCCGCCTGGAGCGTGTGCGCGAAGTAATCCTTCTCCTGGGCCGTGTCGGAGAGCTTCATCCGTTCGAAGCTTGCAAGCTCCTCGTCCGTGTAGACCCCCTGCTCCTTCTTCTGCTTGATGGACTCGCGTATGCGGGCCATGAGATCCTTAACGTCGATCCCGGGGTCGCCTGTTTCGAAGATCTCTGCCATCACTCCCGCCTCCCGTCGATATCCCACTTCGTGTCGAGCTCCAGGTAGCCCCTGGCCTCTCTTGCGTTCTCCACCTGCACCTCATGCATGAAGTCCAGCCGGTGATACTGGACGGTGTGGTCCGATGAATGCAGCGAAAAGTTGAAGAAGAAGTTCCCCTGCCCGAGCGTCAGGCGCTCTATCCTCAGCCGGACGGAGCCCTCTCCCTCTATCCCCGGCACCTCGCAACCGGCCAGCTGCGTGTTGGAGCCGAAACAGCTGATACCTTCCCCGTCGTGGATGGAGAAACCAAAGATCGGCTTATCGATCCACGACGATGCGCGATAGCTTATCTCGACCTCCATCGGTTCCCAACTGACAAACTTCCTGGTCTCCTTCCCACCGGCGTCGAAGAACCGCACCCCTGTTATGACCGCCTCCCGCGTTCCCCACTCCCTGACCTCGATAGCGTTGTCCTTGACCAGGACGCGCTTCTGGTAGTCGCGGAGGACCTCACCGGGCTCTCCCTGGCACAGTATCTCGCCTTTCTGAAGCAGTATCACCCGGTCGCACAGCTCCTCTACGATGCCGAGGGCATGCGAGACGAAGACTATCGTCTTCCCCCGCTTCTGAAAGTCATCTATCCTCCGGAAACACTTCTTCTGGAAGTACTGGTCCCCGACCGCCAGGACCTCGTCCACGAGAAGGATGTCCGGGTCCACTTCCACGGCCACCGCAAACCCCAGCCGCACGTACATGCCGGAGGAGTAGTACTTGACGGGCTGCTCGATGAAGTCCTCCAGCTCTGCGAAGGAGATGATCTGCTCCATCTTCTCGTCCATCTCCCCGTGGCTGAGCCCGAGGATGGACCCGTTAAGATACACGTTTTCCCGGCCGGTGAGGTCCCCGTGGAATCCCGCCCCCAGCTCTATCAGTGTCGAGATACTCCCGTCGACTGTTATCCTGCCCGAGGTCGGCTTCGTGATGCCGCCGAGCAGGCAGAGCATGGTGCTTTTCCCGGAGCCGTTCTCGCCGATGATGCCCAGTGTCTCGCCCTTCTCCACCGCGAAAGATATGTCCTTCAGGGCCGGGAAACACAGGTGGCTCTTTCTCCGGTGGACCCGGTCCATCAGCGCGCCCTTCAGCGTGGGCTCCTTGCCGAGGCGGATGCGGAACTCCTTCGTGATGTTTTCGACCTTGATGGGATATCCACTCATAGCTGGTCCACCACCGAACTCTCGACCTTTCTCATGAACAGGTAACCGCCCACCAGCAGCACGACCGCCCAGCACGCGGGGATCAACAACAGCGTCTCGAGAGGGAATCCCCCAGCAACCACATCTCCGGCCCACAATATCTTCTGGTAAGCAGCTATCACACAGGCCATCGGGTTTGCGAAGTACAGCATCCAGAAGCGCCCGGGGACTACGCTCCAGTAGGGGTACACCGCCGGTGTCATGAACATCCATGCCAGCAGAAGCACCTGCAGCATATGCTCGATGTCGCGGAACAGCACGTTCAGCGGCGCCAGGAAGAACGCGAAGCCGAGGCACAGCGCAAGCTCTATGAGGATGACAAGAGGTATGAGTGCCAGCCGGGGCGACGGCGGCACCACACCGGTCGACTTCCACACTACCAGCAGGATAGAAAGTACTACCAGCGAGAGAAAGAAGTTGACCAGGTTAGTCAGCGTAGTCGAGATAGGCAGGATGATACGCGGGAAATATATCCTCTTCACGAGGCTCACGTTTCCGACGATAGCGGTGGTCGCGTCGGTCAAAGCTCCGGCAAAGAAGTACCAGGAAAAAAGCCCGCATAGGATGTAGGCCTTGAAATTCGGTACCCCCGCTCCCTTTACGTTCATGATGCGGGTGAATATGAACCAGTACACCAGCATCATCAGGAAAGGGCTGAGCATGGACCACAGGAACCCTAGAGACGAGCTCTTGTAGCGCACCTTGAGCTGGCGGGCCACCAGGTTCCTGATGAGCTCGCGCCGCTTC
>SDBT01018915.1_pt1 | contig 10809 bp, 8 predicted proteins | sample 2277101 | NCBI WGS metagenome assembly SDBT01 (sample SAMN10404973, study PRJNA504765) | marine sediment metagenome | isolation source: marine sediment core GS10_PC15, 103 cmbsf | place: Arctic Ocean: Southern Knipovich Ridge | collected 2010 | reverse complement strand
GGCTCAGCCTGTTCTTTGCCGGATGCCTTGAATTCCTTGTCGTCGATCTTGTAGAGTTCGGACTTGAATGCATTATGCTCCGTGAGCCATCTACTTTGTTCTGCAAGAGTGGGCGGCTTGTCGTTATCGGACATGGTCTGCATAAAATCGAGCCACTCTTGGCTGTAGTCGTTCTTCAAATCAGCCGTGAAAACAGCGGGAATCAACCAGTATTCCTGGGGATCGAACTTGCGAATCTCTTTTTCCTTCTCGACGATAATTTTGACCGCAATCGACTGAACCCGGCCGGCCGAAAGGCCGCGAGCAACCTTCTTCCACAGCAGCGGACTTATCTGATAACCGACAATCCTGTCAAGGATTCGCCGGGCCTGCTGGGCCATCACCTTGTCCATATCGAGCTTGCCCGGCTCGGCAAAAGCCTGCTTGATTGAAGTATGCGTGATCGCGTTGAAGATAACGCGGTAGGTCTTCTCCTCCGGGACGCCGAGCAATTGCGCCAGATGCCAGGCAATCGCCTCGCCTTCACGGTCAAGGTCGGTTGCGAGATACAGCTCGTCACAGTGCTTAATCGCCGCTTTTAGTGCTGTTACCGTGCGTTTCTTGCCGGGCATGATGTCGTAGGTCGGCTCGAAGTCGTTTTCGATATCGACATTGAGGCCCTTCGAAGGCAGATCGCGTACATGCCCCATTGAGGCCATAACCTCAAAGTCCGGGCCGAGATATTTGTTTATAGTTTTCGCCTTGGCGGGCGATTCGACTATCACAAGAGATTTTTTAGAAGTTGTTTTTACCATAAAAAGCTTACCTATCAATATTTAGCCCCGGGTTTTGCCCTGGGTTTGCCGTCTCAGGGAGAACAAAACTCTTGCTCCCGAATCCCTCATCGGCTATTTAGACAACAAAATTTAGAATTGGACAAATACAGGCAGGCTTTAAAAATGTCAAGAGAAAACAATTATCGGGTTTTCGCGTCACTATTAGGCTCCGAGGCGGGAGCCCAACTGGTCATAATTGACTCCGGAAGACATTTGAGCCATCAATTCGGCCGTAGAAAGTGAGTTTATCGTTGCGTTTTCCAGATATATTGGGTACTTAGCAGAACATTTACAGAGGTGAAACTTGGAGCCGGAACAGAATACGACAGTCGAAGAGAAAAAAAAGCCGCGGGTGCTTTCCCTGTTGTTTGATAATCAAATATCAATGTGGAAGTACGTTCTGCGCACAGGACTTATCAGTTTCGTACCTTCAATTATTATCGTGCTGATTTTGGGATTAACCGGGATAATAACGGAAGAAACAAGCCCGGAATTCGAAGGTCCGGCCCTTGGCCTGCTCATCGGGCTGGTCGTGATTAGCCCGCCATTAGAGACGTTGCTAATGGCCGGCGGGCTATGGATAATGTCATTTATAACGAAACGGCCGGTCACGCTGGCAGTCATGTCGGCATTTGTCTGGGCGGGGGTGCACTCTCTTATAGCGCCCGCCTGGGGACTGGGGGTGATTTGGCCGTTCTTCGTCTTCTCATGTTCATACCTAAACTGGCGAAAGCGTTCATGGTGGCGGGCGATATTGGTAACATCATGCGTGCATGCGTTCCAGAACATCCTGCCTGCTATAGCGGTGATTGCCACTTTGTAGATTACAGGTGAGTTCTCAGAAGCTCATCAAGCAGCGGTTTGAGCTTCCGAATGGCGTTGCCGCGGTGCGAGATGGCGTTTTTTTCCTCGTCGGCCAGTTGGGCAACGGTTTTATTCAGATGCGGCACGAAAAAAATCGGGTCGTAACCGAAGCCGTTCTGCCCGATTTCCCTGTCGGTTATCAGACCTTCCAGTGTTCCTTCGGTCTCGATCAGGACTCTCTCAGGGCTTGCCAGGCACAGGCGACAGACAAATCTCGCCGTGCGTTTCTCTTCGGGAACGTCTTTAAGAAGCTCCAGCGCTTTTGCGATATTTCGATGATCTATCAGCGTTCTCCGTGAGGAGTCCCTAGGACTGTCGGCGTTTTTGGATTTTTCGCCGGAGAATCGAGCGGATTTTACGCCGGGGGCGCCGCCGAGCGCATCAACAACCAGCCCCGAATCGTCTGCAAGGGTCCAGAGGCCGGTCGCTTCCGCGTAGCCGGCGGCTTTTTTGCGGGCATTCTCAGCGAATGTCGAGCCATCTTCCTCGATCTCGGCCATCGGGGGCAGGTCCGCAAGACCCAGCCACCGAACGTCAGCTTCGAGCATCGCTCTTATCTCGACAATCTTGCCGGGATTGCCGGTAGCTACCAGAATTTCTCTGTTTCTTTCAGACATAGACGGCAATGATACATATCAACAGCTAAAATGCAATAAGCAAAGACCTCTGCCGGACAAGAAACAGGCCATTCTTCAGGGATTTCACAAAATTGATATTTGATTTTTGATATTTGATTACTCATTGATTATAATCAATCATTTTAATACCGGCCCAAGAAGGCGACTAATATCTGGAGCGAAAAATGGATAATGGCAAAATTATTGCTGAAGGTATCACTTTCGACGATGTTCTGCTGGTCCCGGCCAAGAGCGATTTTGTGCCGAGCCAGGCGGACACCTGCACGCAGTTGACCGACAATATCACTATTAATATCCCGATTATCTCGGCGGCGATGGATACTGTTACCGAGGCCGCCCTGGCCATTGCGCTGGCCCAGGAAGGCGGGATCGGCATCATCCATAAAAACCTCTCGATCAAGGAACAAAAGCGGGAGGTTGCCAAAGTCAAACGTTCCGAGAACGGCGTGATTATCGATCCGGTAACATTATCGCCGGGACAGCCGGTCAGAAGAGCACAGGAGCTTATGAAAGAGCAGAATGTCTCCGGCATCCCAATCGTCGACGGCAAGAAACTCGTCGGCATTCTGACACGCAGGGATTTGAAGTTTCTCAAAGACTACGATGCCGAGATAAGCTCCGTAATGGTCAAGAACAACCTGGTAACGGGCCCGGCGGACACTACCCTCGAACAGGCAAAGGAAATCCTGCAAAAGCACAAGGTGGAAAAGCTGCTGTTAGTCAACGGCAAGGGCGAGCTGGCCGGCCTGATTACAATGAGGGACATCGACCGCGTTCAGCAATACCCCATATCGGCCAGGGACCGACGGGGCAGGCTCCGAGTCGGCGCCGCGGTCAGCGTCCTCGATTACGAGCGAATCGAGGCCCTGATAGCAGCGGATGCCGATATACTCGTCGTCGATACCGCTCACGGCCATTCGCAGAACGTCATAGATACGGTAAAGAAAATCAAAGCCGATTACGACATCGACGTGATCGCGGGCAATATAGCGACCGCCGAGGCGGCGGAAGATTTAATTGCCGCCGGCGCGAACGCGGTTAAGATCGGTATCGGGCCCGGCGCCATTTGCACAACCAGAATCATATCCGGCGTCGGAGTGCCGCAGGTCTCGGCGATAATGAACTGTGCAAAGGCAGCAAAAAAACACAACATCCCGGTCATTGCCGACGGCGGCGTCCGGCAGTCGGGAGATATAGCCAAGGCAATCGCCGCCGGGGCTTCGAGCGTGATGATAGGTTCGCTGTTCGCCGGCCTGAAAGAAAGCCCGGGCCAGTTGGTCATCTACAAGGGCAGGCAATTCAAGGAATACAGGGGCATGGGCTCTCTGGGCGCGATGGTCAAAGGCTCCGCCGAACGTTACGGCCAGAGCAGCTCGACCGAAGCGAGCAAGCTCGTACCCGAAGGCGTCGAAGGCCGGGTGCCCTACCGCGGAACGCTGGGCGATTTCGTCTATCAATTAGTCGGCGGCCTGCGAGCCGGAATGGGCTACTGCGGAGCAAGAAATATCGAAGAGTTGAAAAAGAACAGCAGATTCGTAAGGATTAGTGCTGCATCGGTCCACGAGTCTCACCCGCACGATATCCAGATAACAAAAGAAGCACCGAACTACTCAGCAAGCCTGCCATTCGAGGATTGACGGATACTTGCAGTTTGTCAACTCTGCGTAAGCAGGGAAAATAATAAATAATCAATCGTGGGCTTCCCACGCGAGTCTCGGATAATCCTGCCCCTCAAGAATCCACCAGATATCCTCGGTACCGTTTGAAATTTCGTCCACGAAGTCCCAACCAGCTTCGAGGAAGGTGCTGGCTGTTTGCATCTCGGCAGTCGTCTTGCCAATGCCCCCAGCACTGGTGGTCAGGCCTGAGGTCTCAACATCCCAGAAACATGAGGTTATGCCGGCATCCTCAAAGTTGTCCCCCACTAGGCCGCCTACAGCTGAACGTCCAACGACCGTGCCGGTGCTGTAGCTTTCGGCCACACTACCACGGCCACTACCACGACGGCCACCGCGGCCATTCTCCCCTGCCAGTCCGCCGACGCGCCAGTCACCACTGACCGTGCTGCTGCTGTAGCAATGGATCACAGAGCCCAAGTTACTGCCCACGAGCCCGCCGACGAAGTCATCGCCACTGACCGCGCCGGTGCTGTAGCATCCGGTCAAATCACCGGAGCTGTCGCCGGCCAGAGCGCCAATAAAGTCGCCGGAACCGCTTATGTTAACGTCCACTACTCCCAAGTCTCTAACTTCCGCCCCCAACTCCAGTCGGCCAAACATTCCCAAATTGTCCTCACCAGTGAGCGCAAGATTCGAGATCGTGTGGCCATTGCCGTCAAATACGCCGGTAAAAGGATCCCGCCGGTCTGTACCGATCAGGTTGAAAACTGCACGCCCATCTTCGCCTTCCAGAGCTGAAAGATCTACATCAGCCATCAGTTTGAAGTGCTTGTCCCAATGACAAAGGTACAACCCGATCATGTTGAACTCCTCGGCTGTGTAGATCAAGTACGGATCCTCGCTCGTGCCCGCACCTCCGCCGTAGGTCGGCCCTGAGATCAACTCCCCCGGCATGTTCTCCCAGGCAAAGCGCGGGTAATCGTAACCTTGATCTATTGTCCACAACGGATCACACACACCCCAGCTAAGGAACGTGGCGGCCGTCTGCATCTGAACTGTTGTCTTGCCGATCCCGCCTGCACTCACGGTCAATCCGCTGGTTTCTACGTCCCAGAAGCAGTCCTCGATGCCAAAAAAATCGCTGTATCCGATGAAACCACCGAAGAATCCTTCCTTCGAATCAATCGGCTGATTCGGCTCACTGTCCAGAACAGCGCCGCTTGAATAGCAACGAGTGATCTCTCCCACAAAGTTGAACCCGACCAGCCCACCAACAATGGTGACTCCCATGACGTCGCAATTGGAATAGCAGTCGTTTATGGACCCAGAAAATACCAACGCATCGAATCTATTACCGATCCGAACACCATTTTTTCCTACTAAGCCGCCCACATCCATGCGCCCAGAAACGGTGCCCGAGGCATAGCAGCCTGCGATTGTGCCGCTGCTCGCTCCCACCAGCCCGGCGACACAGTTTTCTGAACCGCTTATGTTCACATGGACTACTCCGAGGTCTTTGACCTCGCCCCAGAGCCAACCGAACAAACCAAGGCATCCCGGACCATTAACTGTCAGATACGATATCGTGTAACCGTTGCCGTCAAAGACTCCGGTGAACGGCGTTCCCTCGATCCCCCATGGCATCTGGTTGACATCTGGCGCGATGATGGCCCTGTCGAAGACCTTGCCGCCGGGGAGGTTGGGGTCCAGGTCGATGTCGGCGGTCAGGATGAAGTGCTTGTCGTAATCTTCGGGACTCTCGCCGAGCAGCATCAGGTCTTCGGCCGTGGCGATATGGTATGGATTGTTTGGCTCGCCGGTTCCGCCGGCGTATTTTCTTGTGGCAACGGCATTGACATCGTAGAAGAACATATCGGCGCTGTTGGGCGGCGGGGTAGTTTGGCCGGTAATTCTGGCCGAATCATCGCTGAAGCTTAGCTTCAGACGAACGTCGCTTTCTGTGCCGTCAGCGGTTTTGCCCTCGAATTCGATTGTTGTTTCATCAATAACGCTGCCGGAAAGTCCGGTCATGTTGAAGATTTCATCAAGGCTGCGGCCATATTCCGAGCCGGTTTCGTCGGTGAGGTTGGCATCAACTATTTCGAATGAAGCTACGCTTGAATTAGAATCGACGGTTAGCTGGAATTGACCGGTGACGGCGTAAGTTTCGAGCAGGCCGACGAAACCGCCGGTTTTGACGACAGTGCTTTGGTCGGGACCGAATACATAAACGTTCTTTTCAGCTTGAACCGGTTGGCTGATAGCACAGACAGTGAGCAAGATCAGCGGTAACATTGATAATTTGCTTATTTTAACCATTTTACTCCATCCTCCTTTGAAAAAGAGCTATCTGCAATCTCGATATTATTATAGCGAAAAGTGACAGTAAAAGCAAGGATTTATCGGCCCATTCGTGGCAACATAGATAAAATGGCTTGAAAATTTATCCGGCGAGTGTAGACTGTCCGATTGTAGTAGGGGCAACCCTGTGTGGTTGCCCAGGGCAGGCACATGGGCCTGCCCCTACTGAACGGAGAAAGATTATGACTGAAATACCGACAGACTCTCCGCTTCGGCGGGTTTCGGATAAACGCATTGAGCCGGCACTGAGAATAACGCGGCTGCCGCCCTATTTGTTCGGGAAGCTCAACGCGCTGAAACTGGCAAAGCGCCGGGCGGGTGTGGACATTATCGATCTGGGCATGGGCAATCCATCGGACCCGGTGCCGCAAATCGTCATTGACAAACTGTGCGAGGCGGCACAAGACCCGCGAAACCACCGCTACAGCGCTTCAAAAGGGATTAAGAACCTGCGAGTGGAAATCGCGAAGAAATACGAGCGCAAATGGAACGTGCAGCTCGATCCGGAGACCGAGGTGCTGGCCTGTATCGGTTCGAAGGAAGGTTTCAGCCACTTGTGCCTGGCGATGATGGGCCCGGGCGATACGGCGATAGTTCCCGAACCCGCTTTTCCAATACACAACTACGCAGTGGCGCTGGCCGGCGCAAACGTGGTATCGGTGCCGCTCGGCAACGACGAGAAGTTCATCAGCAATGTCACGATGGTTTTGGAGAATATGTATCCGAAGCCCAAACTGCTGATTCTCAATTACCCGCACAATCCGACGGCCATGACCGTCGATGAGGGATTTTTCGAGCCGGTAGTCGAATTGGCAAAGAAGTTCGGCGTCGCCGTGATTAACGACTTTGCCTACGGCGAGACCTGCTTCGATGGCTACAAAGCTCCGAGTTTCCTTTCGGTCAAAGGAGCGAAAGACGTCGGCGTCGAATTTATCACGATGAGCAAGCCCTACAACATGGCGGGTTTTCGCATCGGCTTCGTGGCGGGCAACAAGGACATGATCGATTATCTCGCCACGATAAAAGGGTATTACGATTACGGTATCTTCCAGGCGATACAGATCGCCGGCATCATCGCCCTGCGGCACTGCGAGGAAGATATGATCGCTCAAAACAAGAGGTATCAGTCCCGGCGGGACGTGGTCTGCGAAGGTTTACAGAGGATCGGCTGGGAGGTGGAAAAGCCGCGCGCGACTATGTTCGTCTGGGCAAAGGTGCCGAAGGAACATTCCAAAGGCAAAGGCAGCATCGATTATGCAATGGACCTGATGGAGTACGCGGAAGTTTCAATCGCTCCGGGCAGAGCGTTCGGCGAGGGAGGCGAAGATTATATGCGCATCGCTCTTGTTGAAAACGAGCAGCGTCTCCGGCAGGCAGTTCGCAACATCAGCAGATACGTACGCAAAAGCCAGTAGTAGGAATTTTCGATTGCCGATTGCCGTCTGTCGATTTTACCATCGAAAATCGTAAATGAAGTCCGGTGACATCAACATTAGTCGAAAATTTCGTGGAAAAAGTCTGCACGTTAACGACCGCCGGAAGACCCATAATATAATTACCCAGGGACTCAAAGCCTGACTTAAGGCTTCTTCCCGCCGATAACAGGGCATGGATCAGAGAAAAGACTTGACTTTTCGGGCTATATCTGGTTTAATATTACTATAAAGTCCATAACCGCAGAGCGGTATATGGATAGCGAGAATTTTTCACGACGGGGGTGGAATTTGATGAAATGGGGGTTTCCAAAATTCTTTGGATGCGGACGCATAATGTTAGTCATTGCAATTATTGCATTCGGACTGACTATACCTGCGTATTGCCAGACAAAGGACATTGTGCTGCTTCTTGAGCAGACTCCTGTTAAAGGCGGTGAAATAACTCCGGCCGCGGGCGTACATCATTTTAAGCCGGGTACGGAGGTTATGCTGACCGCAGTTCCCAAGCCCGGGTATAAATTTATTCACTGGCTGGGCGAGGTAAGTGACGCCACGGCATCCAGCACTGTTGCATATCTCAATAAGCCAAAGGTCATTATCGCAGTATTCGAGCAGGCCAAACACGGTATTTCGGCTGTTGGAGATGGTTTGTCTATCGGCGGTGGCGGAGGCGCCGGTGGCGGTTTGTTCCCTACCGCTTTAGATTTGAGCCGGCCGGGGGGCTTTGGCGGCGGCGGAGGTGGAAAAGCAAAACCGCAACAGCAGATATATTATGTAAAAGGCAAGAAACCAACGCCGGAAGTACCGGAACCCGCAACCGGGTTGTTGCTGGTGCTGGGAAGTCTGTTCGCCTTTAAGCGGCGCGGCCCAAAGAGGCTTGCCGGATAAATAGCTGTCATTAAAAAGCCGGAATAACCGCCGAACGGGATTTTAACAGGGTGCACATCGGGAGCATAATTTCAATGATTGGTATAATTATTATATTACTGTTTGTCGGCAAAGCTGTGACGCCGCGTAAACGTATATAGATTGCGCAAAGTAAGGCCTATCTTACTCGAATCTATAGCCGCACTTCTCTTGTGTAATATGTTCCGATTCGGTTCTTGGGTATTTCCTGCAGTTTAACGGTCGAACCGGGTAAATGGAACAGAGCAATTTATTATCCGGCGTGAACTTCAGGAATGGGCAGTCGCTCGGCAGTTTGCAGCACGCTCCGCAATGTGCGCACTGGCCTTTGCGTCTTTCGGAGACAGGCATTATTGCCGTGCAGGTCCTTTTTGTTTTGGCAAGCCATGTATTCTTATTATCAGCCATAGACTGGTATTTTCCAAACGATAGTATCGAAACAATTGCTTTGACGAATATACATAAATTCTGCTAAAACATCAGAGGTAAATCTCACCCCACAAAAATAATGACATACGCCCAGTTGGCAAAAAACAGTGCCCCGACCAAAATCCAGGCGGTTGAGCGTTCTGTGCTTGTCAGGCTGATTCGCAGGTGACGGGCCCAAATAATCCGAACGGCGAGGGCGGCGGAAAATAAGGCGAGTACAGAGTACAGCAGGGGATTGTACAACCAGGCTTGTGCAACCTGGCCGTGCAGCAAAGAAAGTGCTCCGCGTGTGAATCCACAGGTCGGGCAAGCAACGCCGGTTAAGCGATTGATTAGGCAAAGCTGTACCGGCCGGTGAAAATACGCGCTGAGCCAGACCAGAGCCACACCGCAGGCCGACCATACCAACACGATCAGTACAGCCCAGAGCGGCCATCGAGGACGCCGAGAAACATGGACTATTTCAATCTTCATCTCACTAAGTTAGTCTTATCTTTGCGAAAACGAAGTCGCGATACCCAAGGACATGAACAAAAACCAGATGACAAATCCAACGATTTGTAATATTACACTGATCATACCGCAGATCTTGCCGGCCTGTGTGAGTCCCTGCCCGGATGTGTCCATCCGGCCGGCAGCCATTTCCTTCAGGTCATTGCTGCCCATTACCCATGCTATAATGCCGCAGATAAAGCAGCAAACAAGGCCCAGTATCCCGAGAGCCAAAATCATACCGCCGCGATGAGGTCTGAGCGTCTGTTGCGTGAAGTATTGGGGTCCTATCGGTGCTACGGGAACCTGTGTTTCCTCTGCCATGAAATGCTCCTATAAATGTGAATTTCCAGTATTAGAGTTTTTGTCAACATAAGCTTATTAAGCACTTCCCGGCCTGCCGTCTCGGACATACTATAAGTATAAACTTGCCTTATAAGTATCATGCAGGGCCGCGTGGCCGGACATCTGGATACATGATACTCGTGGCGAGTCAAAGCGCCAAGCCCCTGTTTTAGGTTGATATTTTCGGCGTGATTTTACGATTTTCTGAAGACCGCGACGACGTTCTCAATCTCTACCACGAACAGGCGATTGTCACCCTCGAAATCGACGGGGATGGCCCCTTTGGGATTGAACAGCACCTTGTCGTATTGGCGCAACGGTATGTCCGGCGAGTGTTCGACCTCGGCGGAAATTGTGATGATTCGGCCGGTGATTGTAGGGATTTCAATATTGTCAGGCAGTTGGATGCCGCCCTTGGTCTGTTTCTTGTCCTCGTCCTTGCGAATCAGCACACGGTTGCCTATCGGCTCGACCGTCTCAAGCGGCGGTGTTTCGAATTGCTTGTCTTTACCCATTCCACTTTTTTACCAATAAACTACAATTGTTCAACAGCATATTATACATATCTCAAATTATTTATGCAAATTTGACGCAAAAAAACCGCAATCTTTCAATTTTCCCGGATTCGTGCTGGCAACGAGTATCCTGTGTCCGTCCCTCAATCCTTCCCTCCTTTTTTAGCCGCGATCTCTATTCTCCCAGTTTCGTTCTAATGCTCTTACTCTTTCCAAAACTCCGTTAGCTCTATCTCTCAAGCTCGTAACAACGCCATTTAGTTCTTCTTCATTTGTAATCACCCAATAACCACTATTATCGCTTCCAATACAACAATTATGGTTTAAAATCATATCTCGAATTAAATCTCTAATATGCTCATTTGTTGGCCCACCACTTTCAAGATTTA
>SDBT01018914.1_pt1 | contig 10810 bp, 22 predicted proteins | sample 2277101 | NCBI WGS metagenome assembly SDBT01 (sample SAMN10404973, study PRJNA504765) | marine sediment metagenome | isolation source: marine sediment core GS10_PC15, 103 cmbsf | place: Arctic Ocean: Southern Knipovich Ridge | collected 2010 | reverse complement strand
CATTCTTTTTTTCGTTTCTTTTGAGAAACGTTTGCCCTTATGGGATTCACTTAACAGTTGTCTTGTTTTTTCGGTTATCACATAAACTCCGATTGGTATATTTTTTCCATTTCTTTATCCATCGCTACCTCCTTTTTTTACAGGGCTGGGAAGCCCGATTTTACCTCCCCAATTTTAGGCTTGGGGGAGAGCCTGCCCTCCTTGTGGTTGAGCTTGATTCTTAATTCTTTCAATAATTTCTTTCTTATGCGGAATACTCGTAGATTCTATGATTAAATCATCCGCTACTCCGGTTTGAAGCGAAGGCAGTTTATCTCTTAATGCCAGGAGTTCTTCACCTACCGCCATTCTCATAACCGGGGACATCTGGGTTTCATCAACGGCTAAATCATATTTAAGCATATCAAAGTTATTCAAAAGGTCTTCCGCTTCTTGAGTAGTAATTTCTCCCACTTCACTTATTTCTCCGGTTTGAGGGGATTCCTCTAAATGTTTCTCCCCTACAATTCTAACTATCTTATCCGGAGTATAATGGTTTAAAATCATTCCAATTAATAAGCGGCCAAGAATATCCCGCGAATATCTAAGATTATCAAAGACATCCTGAATTACCATAATCCCTGAACGCTGCCTAATTTGTAATGCTTTGCCGGATACAGTTTTATTTTCTGTCTGGCCAAGTAAATCCGCATTAACCCCGCTAGTTCTTTTTATTTGGTCTGAAGCATCAGCAATTAGAAATGCGTGTAATTGCCCGGCTGGAACCGGAAATGCTCTGCTTAATTCGGTTCCTTTTTTCTTTCTAAGAACTAATCCCGGAGTAGAACCCTGATTCTCTAGGGCAGTCCAAGCTTCGGGAGAAAGAGCATCGCTATCCCCTATCCAGGGAGCATTGGCCGTTGCGCTTATAAGATTTAACCTCTGGGAGGCGCGTTTATTAATTTCCTGTTGAGGGTCAATTAAAGCTTTGGCTAATCCCTGGAAGATATTTTCTGTCCGTTTTGCTTCGGGATTAAAGGAGGCCACATAAGGAACTATGGGAAAAGTCTTTACATGAGGCCATTCCGGGCTAATATCATCAGAAAGAAGCTCTGCCCCTGATTTCATTGCTATCCAGGGAACTCCTATCTTTTGAGACAAGAAAGCAATATTTTCTTCTTTCCGGTTAAGTTTATCCAGCAATTCATTCTGGTCTCGCCTATTGAGTTTCTGTTCCGTAACATCTTTGACTTGCCCGGTAACCATATCTATCATATAAAGTTTCTTTACCAGTTTTTTATAATGATAAATAGTTAAGTCGTGAAGTAGTCTGCGTTCAGAGCGGTTAAAAGGAACTCCCTCATTATCTCCATCTACTTCCTGTTCAAGTCCGGTTTCTTTATCATCTTCCAATTCAGTTGCCTCGCCAAAAGGAGAAACCGTTACCTGAAGTCTCTTAATCAAACTTTCCTTTTCGGGAAACATATTATGCAATCGGGATTTAGTCATTGCTAATCGCTTGAGAACAAATTCCCCATCGCTCATATCGTATTCAGTATAATCCGGGTCAGGGAACATCTGATAATACATACTATTTCTTAATTTAATAAATCCGCTTATCGGGTCTTCTTCAAAGATAACATCGGGTTCTATCCAGCCCTTAGAAGTTCTTATTCCGCTTCGGAACATATTGGTTACTTTAAATTCCCCGTAAGAACGGGTCATAATGTTTTTAATCAGTAAAGTCAAGATGTGAGCGTCAAATTCATCGCCTCCTTCTACGCCAATAACTTTAATGTCTTGCCGGTTCTGGCTTTGGAAGCCAGTTATTAAACGCATAATCGGCTGAATCTCATTGAAGGTCAGGGCAGGACGGCCTTCTGCTTTAAGTTTGGCCGCATCCTCCGTTCTCCATTGATTGCCAAGACAGAAGTTCAGTTCTCTTTTAGCTTCCTTCCTCCATGTGCGATAAACGGAAGAGACTTCTTCTTCAGCTTCTAAAATCATGTCAATAGTTTTAGCCACTTAATTTCCTTACTTCCTGTTTTACTTTAAGATTTATTAGCTTAATCTTATAATCCTCAAAGCTTTTAGCCCCCCTCTTTGCCTCTACACTTAATCTTACTAGTTCCCCTAACATTCCCATTTAATACCCGCCCTTCGGCTTTTTACTTCCCTTACTGCCACCGCTACCTTTACCGCCTTTAGTGCCTTTAGCCATAACTAATTCTCCTTTTATCCTGCCTTCACACAGGGTTCTTTTTTCTCTGCAACATCAGGATTGTCTGCAAATTTGGGCTCTTCCCCAGTTATAATGCTTTTGGTTATTTGTAATCCATTGTATAATCCAGCCATATAACCAGAAACGCTATTTGACTTTTCTTGAATTTTTATTACATCCTCAATCTTAGATAATACCAATTCTGTGTTTTCCATAACCTTTCCTCCTTTATTTAAGCCGTCATCCAGTTACGCGCTGAACGAGTAGGCGCGGTCTCATAATTATCATCCCAATCAATATGTTGTCTGGCCATTCCCGCTATCATCCGGGCAATTACATAATCATCCTGTTTGCCGTTCTGGGCCTCAATTTTTCCATTAGGTTTGCGGATAAAAGCTAGACATTGGTCTATAAGTATCGGGTCCCGAAGTTCCGTAACATCTTCCCGTATCTCATTGATTAATCTGCTTATCATTTGAGGCCGGGTCTTCATATTAGTAGTCCAGCCCACCTTTTGCTCCCGCCTGCCGTCTTTTCCCTTACTGGCATTTTTAGATATTTCAATATAAACATTGGGATAAATCTTTACCAAATCAGAACAAACGGAATGTCCCATATTGTTATTCTCGGGAGCGATTAAAGCATTGTTGCAATATAATCCCATAAGTCTTAAATCTTCGGCAAAGGTATCCGGGTCAGTATCTCCGATATATCCCATTACAGTATTGTTGGTTCGTTTATTTATGGCACAAGCGGCGCATTCGTTCTGGCCTACTCCTTCAGCTACATCTGCACCAATGACACACCTCATATCTAGCCCTATTTCTTCAAATAAGCGGAATTTACCCCCTGTTTCCTTGCGGAAGACTACTTTACCCGTGGCATCCTCGTAAAGTGTCCCCACGGCTTTAACAGAGGCATTGAGCTTCTGATTTTTGAGCTTCACGGTATCAAATACACAACTTCCGGAAGTTAGGAACGCTTCTTCATCATCTGAAGGCATTTCCTGCCGGAAAGTTCTAACCTGACCTCCGCATTTATTCTTAATACACCATCTCCTCCAATTAAGCTGTTCATTGGTTAGGTTATAAGTTCTTTGGAGTAACTCTTCTTCTTTGAGAAAGTCCTTTTCTCCTCCTTCGGTGTCAAACTGAATTCCCTCTAAATTCTCTAAAGCTCCCCCGGGAGCCAGCGGGCGACTATATTCTTTCATCATATACCAGCCTAAGAATAAGGGGAACCAATCAGATTTACCTTCTTTTGCTTTCTGCCATTCCCCATAAAACTCATTATCCATACCATTAGCGGTAGTTTCTCCTACCACCATTGTGTCCCAGTGATCCGGAACTGCTTGCATAAGTCCTTCCATCACTTCTAAAAGATGGGGAAAAAACGCACACTCGCTCAAATGAACATATTGATAAGTGTAGCTTCGGGCCGCCTTTACATTTGCTCCGGTCTTGGGGATAATCTGTGAATGAGTGCCTTCAAACTCCAGCTTCTTCTCGTTAGATTTCTTTAACTTAGGCGCAAGATGAGGTTCTTTCTCCGCTAATTTCTCCTGATATAGCTGGTGCATTTCAAAGAGATAGTTAGAATGGCCGTCCTCATCAGCCATAACCAGAGAGTTCCGGTTCTCTTGTTGAGAGGTAAAGGAGTAAATATAGGCTTCTGATAAGGTAGAAATTCCTAATTGACGAGATTTCAATATCCACATTCTAATCGGTTTTTTCTCGGCTCGGGACTTCCGCACATAGGCATCATATTTCTGTTGTGCAGTATTTAACTTAAGAGGAATTAAATCACCGGACTTGGTCTTAATATACAAATAACCGCAGTCAATCAAGTCAAGCGGTCTTAACTTAACCAGTTCCGCTTCATCTTTCAGTAATTGCTGAAGTTCTTCTTGGCTCATTTGGGTTTGGGTTGTCATTTAATCCCTAAATGCTCTTTAATCATTTGATATTGCCTATCTATGTGCCTATCTTTAAGTTTTATTTGGCTATCTTGTATTGCAATAATAATATCTAGCTTGTTTATGGTAATTACTTGTACTCGTGAGATAAAATCATAATTTATCTTCATATCCCACATCTTTAGGGATAAACAGGTAATTACCGCTAGCAAGATAAAAATTATTATAGTTCCGCGCCTCATCAATAACCCTTCTTTTTCTTCTTCTTTTTCTTAGGCATTATGTTCCTCCTTTATATTTAAGGGAGACTCACGAGCTACTATGGCTCGGAATAGGATTGAATACCTCATAATAGGTCTCCCTTTAAATTTAATTGTGCTGGCGCAGCGCTCAATACTCACTCGTGATTACTAATCCCACCAGCTAGACTTAGCAAATAGACCGAGTATTATCATAAAAATTTCTCTACCTTAAATTAAATACTCTAAAGTTTTTAGCACAACCTATGCGGATATATCTCATTTCAAACTTAGGGCTTATAGACCATCCGACCCCTAAAAAGGGAAGAAGTAAATGGCGGCTACCCCAATTCTTCTTTATAAAACCCCAACCGCCTCTAAGTTCGTTTAGTATCGCTTTGTGCCAAGGATAAGGTTTAGCTTTCTTTAAGATTTCAGCGTTGGTCATAACAGCCCATCCCCTAAATCAATATCTATTAAATTGTTGGGTAGGTTATCAATAAAATCCCTTGCTATATTGGCCGCTTCAGTAATGCTCAAGGGTAAAGCAAGTTCTTCTTCTGTTCTTGTGGCATACATTGGATTTTTAAAGTTTCCAGTTAAATCGCTCATAACTTCTTCATATCCCCCTGTAAGACCTCAAGCTCTTTTTCTTTGGCAATAATGCCGCGCTTGTGCCTTATAATATTATCTTCCGCTTCTTTGATAGATAATTTTAATCCCTTAATTGAATCAACAAGAATCTTCTCTTCCTTCTTCGCCATCTCAAGTAATTTATTCATTTAGCTTAACCCTTTTAACTTTGACATTGCGGAGGAAAAAGAGAAGCATTTCTTTTCCTAATTTCCTGCGAATTTTAGCTGGGACGCTTCCGGTAACCTCAATATAATCTATGCCTGTCTTTCCATAAAGCGGCTCATTCTCAGAAATATAAATTCTACTTGTGCCAGCTTTCCTCACAACACCCTCCTTACCCTACTATCTATTTGTGTTTTTATCGTCTATAAAAGGCAACCTCGGGAGATAAATTTTCCTCATTCCAAAACCCCTTCCTCTTTAGCCCGATTAACCCGGCCCCGCTTGGCATCTACGTTCGCTTGGGTAACACTGATTAAGATTGTTGTTCCTTCGGCATTAGAGGGCATATCTTTAACAACCATCTTTTCGGCTGTTGAGATAGCGGCTTGAGTATATCGGCCATTCTTTTTTAAGTCTCCATTCTTTTCAAGAACGCTGTCAAGGTTCTTGTCAGTAATCTTCCAGGCCTTCTCAATAATGTGCCGTTTGTTCATTTCAACCGGTAAAGGCCGCCTACCGCTTCTGCCTTTTTTGCCTGCCATAAAAACCTCATTCTAAAATTATCTAAATATTTATACTGGAGTAAGTTGCTCTTATTTCTTATCTGGCCACTTTACCCTTACATCAACATTCAAATCCGAAGGTAAAGCTCCCAGCTGTAAAATTAAAGACTCGGGAGTAGTAAGGTGAAGATGAAACTCCTTGTCAAGACAAACTAACTTCTTTGATTTAACTTCTCTGATTTCTGCCTTAAAGTTGACTTCACCCATTATCTCTCCACAGGGAAAAAGGCAGGGCTTAATGTTACCTGCCTAAACTAATTGTTTTCCCTTAAATTTGTTTGCCCGCTAGAGCATTATAGCACTGGCTTACTTAGCAAGTTAACCCATACTAACGCCTGAACCTCTTTGGGACTTCTCCCAAACATCTCCTTGCGGGACTAGTTAAGCAAGAGCCGAAGCTCTGCACCTTAGACCGAAGTCCAAGGGTAGTTAAATTAAAAAAGGGATAGAGTTTCCCCCATCCCCATAATTAAATTATCTTTGTATTTCTCTTTATCCCCATAGTTTGTATTTTAACCACTTTTACTTTGGATTGTCAAGGAAAATCCTCAAATCTTCACCCCCTCGCCCCTCTTTTTTATTTTAGTCATTTCATTTTATCGTCGCTGTTAGTGATTTTAGGCAAGTGCGATTTATTTTGACAAGGGTTTCCCCAAGAGCTATATTTAAGTGTAGATTAAATTACTAACCTTAACGAAAGGAGAATAATATGAAACACCTTATGGTAGTTGTGTTAGCAGTCTTGATTGCATCAGCAATTCTCACAATCAAGCATGATGAGAAGGTCTATGAGGATAAAAACGTATATAGACCCAATAACCCAGGATATGAACGAAGAACTACTTGGAACGAGCTTTGTTCCTTCTTGGGCAATGATTTTGAGAAATATAAGACAGATTGACTTTACTGACAAGTCATGTCTACGGGAGGGGGTGAACAAAAAATGATAAGATTGATTACTTTAGTTTTGACCATTAGTGCAGTCGTAACCATTATCATAGCTTTCGCTAAAATCAGCATACTGACCGGGTTAATAGTGTGGTTAGTGTGGAGCATTATATTAGCAGTCTGGTTTAGTAAAGTATTTAGGGATAGATAAACTTCGCCCCACGCTTCGGGCTGTGGATTCATAATCCGAGTGGGGCATAAAGATTAACCTTAACTTGGGAGGTGTGAGATGGAATATATTTGTTGGTATAAAATGTCTGATGAACAGAGAGAGTATTTCTTAAGTCAAGTTTTTGACTTGTATTTCATTTAGGGGGAGAGGGAATAACCGAAGGGAGATAAGAAGCGATGGAATATACAAAGGAGGAACGCAAAGCAATAGATGACAATTTTCGTCTTGAATCGGCAGCACCCGAATTATTAGAAGCGTGTAAAGAAGCATATGAAGAATTATGGAAAATATGTCAAGAAGCTGGTCTTAATCCTTCCCACAAGACAAAAGCAATGATTAAAATAGATGAAGCCATTGCGAAAGTAGAGGGCAAATAGATGAAGCACGAGAATAATGGAGAAATTAAACTTGGTAGTGAACGAGCCAACCAATTAGGATTTACAAAGGATAAATTTGGAGGTTATCTTTGGGGAAAGGGTAAAGATGTTTATATTTCATTTATTACCAGCAAGTTTGAAGGCAAGGGTAATTTAAGAAAACTATTTGATAATATTTCAAAAGCAGGGTTTAACATAAAAGTTCCCACGCCTTTTCCACGAATGAAAGCGATTTGTATAAAATTGGGTTTTGAGGAAAGACTTGAAGGGTCAGTAGAGATTTTATATTGCCCACATAAAGGAGCCTAACTATGATACGCTGGGATAAGGCAAGTGAAGATGAGGTTGTTGTTATTCACAAAATAGCCCAAAGGGTAAAAGAAGTTATGCCAAGTGCCAGATTATGCGATTTAGAGATGGATATTACCGCGGCGCATATCTTTAGACCTCTGCGCCTGGAAGACCTATTAAAGTCTAAGAGAGATGACTTCCTTTATGACATCTGCGGGATTAGCCGGCATATCAACCGGAAGACCGGAAAGCTAAAGGATTGTTTCTCACCAAGATATTCTACTTAAATTTCTTTTCCATTTCGGTTATGGCTTCGTTGTAGCTCGTAACTATATAATGTTCTTCCATAGTTGGATTTTTTCCCCGAGGCTTTCTCCTCTCCGGCACTATTGCTTTCTTGAGGTCGGCGAGGAATTTGGTAATATACCCGGTAGGTGGCTCACAGCCATTATCCTCCAAATAACTTTCTAAAAATAGTTCAGCTATCTCCCTCAAGTTCTTATCTTTAGGCATATCATATCTCCTCTATGGTTATACGAACTTTTTTAACATATTGACCCGCCCTATCTGTGTGCGGTTCTCCAAAACCACTATAAGGAGAAGGGTAAAAGCGTTGCTTTATATTTGTCCAGCTCTGACACCCCAACCCTTCTTTTAAGTCGGATATTTTATCTTTATGCCAATTTCTTTCAGCCCACATTATTAAACTTTTCTTCTTCGTTCTCCCTCCCTCCTCTCCATTCCTAACGCTACCTTATCAGCACAGGAAACACAAATATAATCTACGAAACTACAAGGATATTGATGAGTAGTGTTTTTAATTAAGTTCCACTTCCAGAATACTTTAAGACATTCTGAACATCTGTGATTTAAGGCCGTATGAATTATCGCTACTAAAGCACAGAAAATTAAGGATAACCATATTCCTCTTTGTTCAGCCCAGCTACCGAATAAGATATTAATGATGGTCATTGGTTATCCTCCGTCAACCTTACGATTTTACTATAACTGAATACATTGATAATCGTTCCGTCTTTTCTTTTGAAAGTCCAATGGTCGCCCGCTTGACCCGGTGCATATAAAACCTCTACCTTAAATTCGCAATCTGATGTTTCCCAATAAACACTTACAATATCTCCTTTTTTAATCATCTCCCCTCCTTCTTCCGTTTAGACCGGAGTAGTTTCATTTCTTCTCCTTAATTGTTTCTGCTTCGGAAATATCTTTAGCAAGTTTTTGATATTCTTTAAATTTGGGAATTTTATCATAGTTTCCTAAATTGTTTTCATGTATCCAAATATCAATTACAGTTTCTACCTTCTCCACATCTAACCCAATCTCTATCTCCCCATCTTCTGTTTTAGCTAAGTTATAACCAGCATTATTTAAATTGCCGTTTCGTTCTATCCGGGTATCATCAGAACCAAGTGGTCGTTTCTCTAATTTTACAATTTGTTTGAGTTTCATTTTAATAGCTCCTTATTTTCATAGATGTTGCCGATTATTTCGTAAGCAGTATCAATAGGATGATAGATAATCTCCTCATTAAAACCTTTGCCGCCATTATAAAAATAAAATTCAACTTTATTTTCTGTTTTATTATATGTTCTAATAAATCTCATCTTCCAGCCATGAACTTGCATGGTTTTATATTCTTTTGTGTCGTAATTTTCATGCACAGCATATTTACCGGAGTACCAATCAATAGCGTAAGAATCTAACATATCAAAAGAAATCCATTTGCTACAATTAGGGCAACCTTCGTAATGCCCTTTTTTAACATTATTGCCTAAAATATCTCCTTCATAAATTTCTTTTCCGTTCTTGTCTTTAAGCCCTGTGTATTGCATAATTATGTCAGATTCAAATTCCCAGCTTTTGCCTTTTTCATCACTCCATTCAGAAATACTATCTTGAACTGAAATATCATAAACCATTCTATTTAATTTTTCGTGCCAAGCTCTAAACTTTATCTCTCTCATAATCACTCCCCTCCCATATTTTTTAGAACATCTTTAACGCTTTTTCAATTTGCTCTATACACCGGCCTATGCTTCGCCGGATTGCCAGCCCTTCTATGTGAATTACCCGATAACCTTTTTTGGCTAAATATCTGTCTCTCTTTTGGTCTCGGTTAATTTGCCATCTTTCATCGGCGTGATATGCTTTCCCATCACATTCCACTACCAACCGTTCTTTAGGGAAAAGTATATCAACTTCTTTTGTGCCGATTTTTTGCCTACACTTAAAGCGTCCCTTAAATCCATTTTCTATTAAAGCCTGCCCCATATATTCTTCAATGGGTGAGTTTTGAAAAATTTTCCCTTTGGCTAAAGTTTCCTTCATCAACTTTTTTACTGCTATTTTAATGCTAAATTTTATATCTTCTTCCTTTCTCCGGGTAGTATCTCGTTCTTTTCTTAATCTTTCATTAAGAAATGTTTTTATATCTGAAACATATTGACTTGGCACTTTACCCCGAATATAAGGAATTTTCTTTATTTTACAAAACTTCTCAACTTCTTCTTGTAGATATTGAGGTAAAATCATTTATCTGTCTCCACTTTCTTGCGCCTAATAATCGCATTTACATATCCAATGCTTCCGGCCCGGTGCCGGAATTTGCACCTTTGCTGCTCGCCAAGAAAGGATCACTTTTCCTGACCCGGCCGACAGTGAAAGCATATTATGCAACCCCGGAGGATTTTGCAGAAGGGACCAAAGCGCTCCTGGATGTCGTTTCATCTGGCACCGTCAAGATTGCTGTCAACCAGACCTACCCGCTGCGCGATGTAGCAAAAGCCCACCGCGACCTTGAGGGGCGTAAAACCACCGGCTCGACGGTCCTGCTGGTTTCTTAGAGAACCTGAAAAAAGTTGTTTTTTTCTCCTCCCCTTGATTAGATTCTTTTACCAGCGTGAAATTTGGTGCATTAGTGAATCCAAGAGTGAGGGAAAACCATGTTCAGAAATAAAGCCTGTTTTGTTATTTTGGCTGCAATCCCTTTCCTGGCGTCTTGTGAGGATGAGAGCCCTGGAGAAGACCAGGTCAATTCTGTTATAGAGCCAGTATGTGTCGAGGGAAGCACATGGAGAAATGAACGCCCTGATTGGCTTTTGGGTGGTCAGCGCATTGTTTTTGGAAGCAACAGGGAGGGCAATTGGGATCTTTTTAGTATGAAACCCGACGGCTCGGATCAAATAAATTTAACCAACACCCCTGAGGATGAACTTTTTCCTTCCGTTTCCGGAGATGGGGAACGCATTGCCTTTGTTGGAACCACGGAAGGAAATTACGATATTTTTGT
>SDBT01018913.1_pt1 | contig 10810 bp, 15 predicted proteins | sample 2277101 | NCBI WGS metagenome assembly SDBT01 (sample SAMN10404973, study PRJNA504765) | marine sediment metagenome | isolation source: marine sediment core GS10_PC15, 103 cmbsf | place: Arctic Ocean: Southern Knipovich Ridge | collected 2010 | reverse complement strand
CTTATCTGTTGTTAAAAGAATAGAAAAAGAAGATTTCCATAACATTAAATCATTGATTTTTAACTTTCTTGCTTTAAATCCTTTGACTAATTTCTCTAATTCTAAAACAAAATCATCAAAATCTTTTGGTTTAACTGAAATATGATAAAGAGATATATGAGGTAAAAAACTTTCTTTTCCTAAAACCCATTTTGAGTTATGTTTGTATAACCTCTTACTTAAACTAATAGCGTAATCTCTAATTTCTTTTGGTGGCAGTATTACTATATCAAAATAGTTTTTGTAAACTTTTGTAGCCATACATTTTCATTTTATCAAAAAATCGCCTCTTTGGCGAGACGATTGTTTTTAAAAATATCCGCTCCCCAGTCCAAAGCTTATTATAATAATGGAGAATAGGGATTATATGACTATAATGAAAGAAAAATTATTGGAGATTAAGAAAATTTATGGAAATTTGGAGTTAAATGCGATGGCTGGACGATGTTAAAGTTTATTTATTTTATGAACACAAACAAATGAGAATAATAAATCTCAAAATAGCAACGCCTTGACTAAAAGCCAAGGCGTTTTTTATTTCTACAGAGTAGTCGGATTAGGGTAAGAAATCCCCGTCAAAACCATCTTTGGTTTTAATCCAAGCATTATAAGCTAACCCAATACACATGTCGGCGACCATACCGGAAAACATCTTGTCAAGATATGGCTGAAACCCAGAACAGGTCACAACAATACCATGCCGTTTTACACCGCCCCAAAAAGGGGTGTCCCCCGGAAAAAGTAGATGAGGCATACAATCGGTCCGATCATCGTTTCGTCCGTACCAAAGCTGTAGTGCTTTGCATTTTGCAATGCTAGCAAAATTATGCGGCCAGCTCGCCGGATCACCAAGGTTATATTCGTATAGCGCATACGGCTCAATTTGATAATTCGGCCAATCTGGATAACCTCTATCCCTGTCGTCCTTCATTGACGGCACCAATACAATAATATGGCACATTAGATGAGGCAATACATTATCCATATCATGGATTATGCCCTCAACATAATAAACAGCTTTTTTGGCAATCTCCTTAGTAAGAAATGTCGGGGTAAGCATTTTTGAATTTCCTCCTTTCTAAAATTTTTTATTTAATATTAACTACCTGCCATATAACTAACCACTAATCATATGTAATGATCAGTTATATAGCAGATAGTAGAAATATTGTTTTTCAAAGAACTAAAAATATCCTATTACAGGATACCATAAATATAACATATTTTATGTTAAAAGTCCAGAGCTCCGGGAACTGGACAATGTTAGAACCTGTTTTATAGAATTTATAGCATAAAATAAGATTTATTAATCATAATAAAAAGCCTTCTACCTATAATGATAAAATGATAATAAGTAGAAAGCTTTTAGGTCTTATGATTATTTTCCCTTAGTCCAAAAAATTTCACAACTTGCATCAACTGCTAATTCTGAAGCGCGTTTGAGTATTAAAGAAATAAGCACAATTGATGGATGACTAACATTAAACTCTGTTTCACCCCTAATTAAAACCTGTTCCTCCATTTGATCACCTTTAATGTGATTCCACAGACCAGTTTTCTCATCTCTCGAGAAAACAATAACTATTGGACTTGTTGAACTTGAAATAATCCCTCTTTTTTCTGACATTAATGGCATTCTTGACCATAAAACAAAAGATAGATCACCTGAAGATACGTCTCTTGTAATCCCTATTGCTCCTGAGAATTGAAAAGAATCTCGCTTATAATCCAATTCACGAAACGTATATTCAAGACCATTATATACCAAATGCTTAATATCCCCTTTCCCTAATCTTTTAGAAAACTCATTAAAAAGAACTTCTGGTATCTTCTTAATGTTCATAATAATTTACCACCCTTTCTTTTTTTTTATTTAAATTCCGTTTCTAATCTATCAAAATTATTTTCCAAATGCTTTCCAAAGTGCAATCCCCCAAACCATACGAGTTAAATTATGTATAATATGAGAAGTGACGGGGGAAATTCTAAAATCAATACCCATAATCTCATCAATTATGATAACAATAGCAGCTCCGATAACGATTACCAATAATACTTTTAAAGAATCGATTGAATTACTTGAATTACTCACTTTCTATTTCCTCCTTTTCTAAAATCTTTTAATACTAATAGACTACCTGCCATATAACTAATCACTAATCATATGTAATGACCAGTTATATAGCAGATAGTAAAGATATTGTTTTTCAAAGAACTAAAAATATCCTATTACAGGATAATATAAATATAACATATTCTATGTTAAAAGTCCAGAGCTCCCCCTACAGGACGCGTTTAGAACTATTGATTGGATGGAAATTAGAAGAAGGTTAATGGGATTAGAAAAACTTTTAAAAATAAATGGCGGACTAAGAGATTCCTCTTATTCCGCCATCTTGATTTAATTTAAATTATTCTTTCCTTTCCAACTCTAAGATCTATTAAAGGCAAACCTTGAAAAGATATCGACTTACCAATATTATATAGCGATTCGTAATTTTTTGGTTCTATTTCAATAATTACTTCATCTAAATCAGTAAGTCGAATCCATTGCCCTAAAGCAAAAACAAGAAAATGATCTTTTGATTTCTTTACTCTGAAACACTCAAATTCCTCTTTTCCACCACTAGGGACACTCATAACTCTATCAGCACAACTATTACAGAAACTTCTCAATCTTTTATAAGATAAATAAGTTTCATCCCCGTGACTCTTATGCCATTCATTTCCTACGGTATACAAAAGTCTTATTTTTTTCTCTGGATAAAACTTATTACAATTTTGGCACCAACCCAATTTTTCTTTTTTCCACACTCTTACCTGAAGTAGTCTTCTTTTGTTCTGATATCCTGTGACAATTCTTTTTAAAAATCGTTCTTCTTCTACTAATCTAGTATGAGCTATCTGAAAAGCCTCTGTTTGCTTTCTTATTTTGCCTTCAATACCATCTAACATCTTATTACTTTCTACGATAATATTACTTTCTACCATAACTTAATCTCCTCCTTTCTTTCTTCTTTTATCTCTTTTTATATTCTTTTCATTTCTACCTCCTTTTCAACAAATTTTTTTAAATATTAATCATTCTGTTCCTGTGGGTTTTATCTCTAATATAAGGAATCATCGCAATAAAAGGCCAAAGAAAAATAATTTGTAAAAGAATCAGTATGTTCTCTTTAACTTCTTCAACAATTCTTTTATTCTCAAGCTTAAGACCCTTAATTATAGAAAATTGCGCCTCTGTTGCTAACCAGAATCCTATTATTATGTAAATTAATATAATTAAACTAAACCATTTCATTTCTTCCTTCCTCCTTTCAATAAATTCTTTAAAATAACCCTTTACTTCGCTATGAAAGAATAATACATCCTATATTGTGCCATTCATCTAAGGCATCAAGAGCTGCTTCTATTCCCTCATTTTTCCACTTTATTCCAGCAATCTTTGCGATTAGTATAGGAACTTTATATTCAATACACCTATTTATTATTTCTTTTTCTTCTTCTTTTTCTTTAATAATTCCTTCAATAGTTTTAGCCATTTCTTATCTCCTTTCTAAATTTTTTTATTAATATCAATAAAACTATCTGCTATATAACCAACCACTAATCATATGTAATGACCAGTTATATAGCAGATAGTAAAAATATTGTTTTTCAAAGAACTAAAAATATCCTATTACAGGATATTATAAGTATAACATATTCTATATTGTTAGTCAATGTTTAGCTCCCCCTACAGGACGCATTTAGAACAGTTGACTGGAAAGAAGTTAAGGAAGAATTAGAGAAATTGAGGATTGTTTTAGGAATCCGGTTAGTTTCTGCAAAGATTTAAACTGCTGAAATTTTTGATTTTTGGCTAATTCACTCTTCCTTAATCAAGTAAAAAGGCGCTGAACTAACAGTGCCTTTTTATTTTGACTCTAAAATGGATGTTTGAAGAGAAAAATAGCTAAGACCATCATATTGGATTCTTAGGACTTAGGCTTTTTAATAATTCTGCAATCTTTGTTGCTATCTGGAGGTTCTTGCATATACAAACAACGCGGTAATAATTGGGGCTACCTTCCATATATTCAATAACACAATGCTCTATTTCAAACCTAGCACTCAACCCCTTACAAGTTATATGTTTTGTAGAAGAAAAACCCATCGGTTCTACTCTAAAAGAAAATTCTGTTGCCATTCTTTTCACATCCTCTCTTTTTTTATTTTTTTAAATTATAAACACAAGAAAACTGCTTACTAAGATAAGTTAATAAATACTTTCCTTGTGTTTATAATAAGGTATTTTTCAAAGAACAAAAAATATCCTATTACAGGATATTATAGATATAACATATTCTATGTTAAAAGTCAATATTTTGCTCCGGGGACTGGACGATGTTAGAACCTGTTTAGAGCTACAATTTCTCCATTAAGTATTCATTTAATCGTTTACTTGGAGATGTTTTTCCAAATGGTTTGCTTCTGTTTGTCTCTAAAATTTTAAAGTATTTACTAAAAAGATTTTTAATATCTTCTTCTGAAGAAAGATAAACTATGCTCATAGGACGAACAACGAATTGTTTCTGTGTTTCATCCTTTCCAAAACATCTTAAAAGAAAAATGCCACCTTTTTTAGTGTGCTTAACTATTCCGTTAATATACTTTTCTCTCTTGTTTTTCGGAATCCCGTGAAAATTAGCCCAATCTAAAACAAAATCAAATTTTCTATCTTTTAGGAAGTTTAAATCAGTAGCATCAGCAACGATAAAATTTATTTTAACTTTCTCTTTATGGGCGTTTTCTTTGGCGTATTTAATAGCCGTTTCTGAAATATCAATTCCTATTACCTTAAATCCTTTTTTAGCAAGATGAATTGATTTTGCACCAGTCCCACAACCTAAATCTAAAGCTAAACCTGTTTTGATCTTTCTTGTTTCTATAACTTTAGTAAAATAATCTGCTTGGGTTTTTTGCCAAGGAATCTTATCTAAAGGAGTTTTAGAATAATACTTTTCCCATTTGGAAGTCATTATTTTATTTTACCAAAAAACCGCCTTCTTGGCAATAAAAGTTCTAACCGTCCTACTTGGGGTCTTAAATTTAAGTTCAAATTTAGCTGCTCCGCGGGTAGGATTCGAACCTACAACCTACTGGTTACACCTAATCTCTAAGTTTCCTTAAAGGGTGGACTATATCTTCACCTTGTCTGTTTTTAAAACAGATTTAGGTGTCTCGGTATCTAGTCTCTACGGCGCCCCCGATTTTAATCAGGGTTCCCACGGTATTAGCATAGTTTGATATTATCAAACTTTAGCCTTCACCGTTATCCCGAGATGTTCATTCCAAAGTTTCCTTTGGAAGCTGCGAATTCTCAGCATGCAATTCTCTATGACAGTTTGCACAAACAAGAATACATTTATCTAGCTCTTCTTTAATTTTCTCCCAAGACCTAGTAAGTCCTCTAACAGAAAGTCCGAATTCTTTCTTTTTTGAATCAAGATGATGAAAGTCTAGGGCATCATTACATTTATCATAACCACAAAAAATACATTTTCCTCCTTTATATTCAATTGCCATCTTTTTTAACTTTTTTCTTCTTGCTGTAACTGCCTTTTTAAGGTACTCTGCACGCTGTTGATAAGTTCTTTTATTCATGTGACGATGGGGCTTTAGGTTATTTACACAGCCAGACGCTCTACCATTGAGCTACCGCGGAATGTTTAAAGTATACTATTATATTTAGAAATTATCAACCTAATATAAATAAAGACAGCGCAGATAGATATTATCTTTATTGATTGATAATTCTATCTGCGCCCTTAGTCTTAAATATTAGGTATAGGTATTATCTTTGAATTTCCGTCTAATTTTATCCTTTTTTTATCCTTTATCCTCATTACTTCAATAGATGCTTTACCATATTTTACTAATACTTGATGCCTATCTCCGTGTAGATAAAATTCTTGCTGAAGCCTCAAATCAATCAGTGTAGGATCTTTCTTTTTCATTTTCTGCAGTATAGGATCTTTCTTTTTCATCTTTCATCCCTCCTTTGTCTTATTTAATATACCTAAATTCTTTACTTTTTAAATTATTAAGTGTGCAATCTTTCACTAATCTCAGCATTATTAGAGTAGCATATCGGAGGGATATTGTCAATAGCTGCGGGACCTGGATTCGAACCAGGATATCATTCTCCAGAGGAATGCGTCCTACCATTAGACGATCCCGCAATAGTTTTTTAGAGTTCTTGGCTAATGCATATTTCAAAAGGCAATGTGGGAATTGGAGTTCTTCTAAGCTGTAACTGAATTTCAATAAATCTTCCTAATAGTTTTTCAAGATAAGGCGTGTCGAAAAACTCAGCTTGCTTGAATAAAATTGTCATTTCTTCAGAAGTTGTATCTTTTTCCAATAATTTCCCCAGTGTTGGAGAAATTTTAAGCAATAAAATCTTTCTTAAATAATTCAATACTTCTTTGTTAAAAACCTCCAAATCATATCCTTCATCGTAAATCTTGCTAATAAATTCCAATGCTTTTTCTTTGTTCTTTTTTGCCAAACAATCAATAAATCTTTTTATTTTTTCAAAATTAATAGCCCCTACTAATTCCTCTACTGCTTTTTTTGTAATATTTCTTTCTGTTACTACAGATATTTGTCCTAATAATGATTCTGCATCACGTAGATCCCCTTCAGAATAAAGAGTTATTAATCTTAATGCCTCCTCTTCAAATTTTATTTTTTCCTGCTTGCAAATATAAATGAGGCGTTTGATTGTATCATTTAGATTCAATTTTTTAAAATCATAACGCTGAACTCTGGAAAGAATAGTCGCAAGTAATTTATCTGGCTCTGTTGTTGCTAGAATAAAAATTACGTATTCTGGCGGCTCTTCCAGGGTTTTTAACAGAGCATTAAAACCTTCTTTAGTTATTTGATGAGCTTCATCTATTATAAAAATCTTATACTTGGAATTAATTGGTGGAAACTTGATATTTTCTCTCAAAGAGCGAACGTCTTCTATGCCCCGATTAGAAGCTGCGTCTATTTCTATCAAATCTATTGAATGTCCAGCATTAATTGCCTTACAGGACTCACATTTATTACAAGGCTCAAATTCATTGGATTTTCGGTTTTGGCAATTTAAAGCTTTAGCTAATAAACGAGCCACTGTTGTCTTACCTACTCCACGTGGGCCAGAAAAAAGATAAGCATGAGCAATTTGACCCTGTAAAAGGGCATTAGATAAAGTCTTGACAGTATTTTTTTGATTGATTACTTCAGCAAATGTTTTAGGGCGATATTTGCGAGAAAAAACAAGTTGAGCCATAATTTTGTATATTGTAGCAGAAAATGACGTAGTTTAAAAGTTTAAAAGTTTAAAGAGATTCTTCGCTATTGCTCAGGGTGACTGGGAAATACTAAGTATTTGTAGCCAAAAAAGTTGATTAAAGTGGTAAAGCCAGCAGCAGCTAATGCGCTGATATTAGCCCAAGTATAAGAAGAAATTCCGCCAATTGGACCTACAAGATTTACTAATGCAGAAGCCAAGACTATATTAAGGCCAAAGGTGATTAAAGTAATTGTAAGAAACTTGGAAAATTCTTTTTTTTCAAGTTTGTTTCCTTTCTTAAAAGTCCATCTTTTATTCCAGATATAACTATTTATAACGCCACAAGCAAAGGAAATTGATATAAATATTGAATAATAAAAACCAGAGGTAATTCCTGTTAAAAGCATTAATAAATTTAGAATACCAAAGGTAATTACAAAATTAGAAAACCCAACTATAACAAATTTTATAAATTGAATAGATAGCACGATGTAAAAAGTTTAAATTTCGTATCCTTTGCGAATTTCTTCTTCAACTTCATTGCGGGGACGGGCATATTTAGAAGAAGAAAGTTGTTTTAATAATTCTAATCTATTTAAATCTGAATCAATTGGTTTGTCTATTTTTATATTAAATGCGCGTGAAACCTGACCTTGAATGGTTAATTTGATATAAGCGTTAAAATTATCAAGATTTATTAAATCATAAGCGCTGAAAACCGGAACGAAATATTTAGTCAAAAACTCAGAATCTTCGTTCCCTATCCGAAAAGCAACAATTGTGCCAACATTACCAAAAACTGATTTAAGAATTGGTTCTTTTAATTGGGCAAGAAACTGGTTGGCAACCGTTAAATTAAGGCGATATTTTCTAGCTTCTGAAAAAATTGTAGAAATAGTATCAGTAGTAATATTCTGAAACTCATCAATATAAAGATAAAAATCTTTCCTCTGTTCTTCTGGAATATCAACGCGGGAAAATGATGCCATCATTAATTTTCCTACAATTATCATTCCTAAAAGATAACTGTTTATATCTCCTAATAATCCTTTGGAAAGATTGATAATTAAAATCTTTTGTTCATCCATAGCTTTTCTGAAATCTATGGATGATTTCTTCTGACTAATAATAGGCCTGACTAAATCATTTGCCAAAAAAGGATTTAGTTTGGAATTGATATAAGGCGCAACATTAGCCAAAGCCAATTCTCCTCCGGCTTTTTCCGCTTCTTTTTCCCAAAATTCCTTTACCATCGGATTGGGTGTTTTTTCTAATAATGATTTGCGGAAATCAGGATTTATTAAAATACGCGGAACATCATTCAAAGTATGAGTCTGTTCAGTGTCATCGAGCAAAAGAAGCAACGCGTTACGAAAATACTGTTCAAAAACTGGGCCACCTACTGTTTTTAAGTCATAGAGTTTATCTAAAATCTCAAGAAGTTCATTGGTCACAAAAGATTTTTGAAAAGGATATCGTTTGTCCCATTCAAGCATATTCAAACCAAATGATCTTTCAAAATCTCCTGGATTAAAATATATAACATCTTCGTGCCTGGACTCTGGTATCAACCCCATTAAATACTCGGCAGTATCACCATGAGGATCAATATAACAGACGCCTTTTCCAGCAGCAACATCCTGAACAAACATATTCTTCATTAAAGAAGTTTTACCTGTCCCTGTTTGACCTATTATGTAAATATGACGCCGTCTGTCTTCATCTAAAATTCTTATTTCTTTTTCTTCCCTCTGAAAAATATTCTTTCCTAAAACTGTCCCCTCCTTTGATAAATTCAAAGGCGATGGAGCGCTACGAGCGCTTAACCATTTTAAACGGGAATTTTCCAAAAAAGGATGAGGAAAATGAAATAAAGTAGCAATTTCTAAAGAATTCAACAAAACCGCTTTTTTCCTCCTAAAAAGCCGAAAAGAAAAATCATAAACTAATTTCTTTAATCCTTGTTTTGTCTTTATTTTCCTAATTGTCAGACTATTACCAATAGGATTAGAGAGAGAGCTAAACGAAGCCTCTAAATGGAATAATAGTTCTTCAGCACGTTCTTTAGTAGGCGCTGACGCCAACAAACGAACATTAAGAAAGAAAAGTGGATATTGAGATTTTTCATCTACTAATTTGATTAGATTTTCATCAACTGGTTTAGGCTTTAATGCTTCTGTTGATTCCTTTTTTAATGACTCTTTTATCAATGAAGAAGGTTTTAATATTGCCTGATCCAAACTTTTACCCTCTAAAAGAGCCTTTTTGATGCCAATAAATTTCTTTTTCATTCCAATAATATCTGGTTTTATTACTATCTGGAAAGCCGCCCCCTCGCCCTGTGGAATTATTTTAGTAAAGGCGTTAACAACAGTTAATAATGGATCCTGGTCAAAAGACTTAAAAGTTTTAATTGGTAAAACAAATGGTTCTTTCAAAGCAAAATCTGATCCAACAACTTTTCCCTTAGGAGAAAAGATTGTATAGTCGTCTACTGGTTCGATTTTCGCGTAAGGGAATAGGGATGAAAGAGTTTTTTCAAAAAATTGCGTGTCTTTTTTCAAACAAGCCGCGTAAAAACAAATTTCTTGGGAACTATTATGAACTGCTATTTCAAAAATAAATTCTTTTTTATATTTGCTTAAGCTTTCCAATGTCTGCTCGAAAACAGAAACAAAATCAACAAAAGTTTTTTGTTTTCCTTGTTCTGCCCCACCGACTGGAGGTGGAAAATCTCGCGGAATCATTATTAAAAACAATTGGTAATTCAAGCTTTTTTTAATTTCCAAATAAAAAAATCTTTTTCTGATAAAGAAAAACAAAAAAATTGATAAAACCAAAACAAATAATACCCAAAACAAAAACATTTTTAAATTATTTTTTTATCTTTTAATATTTGATAATATTTATCTGCCAAAGAATCGCGTAATTTATCAATTAAAAAAGCATTGCCGCTTTTTAAGGTAGTACTAACAGCTTTTCGAATACTTCCTTCTACTGCTATGCCTATAAGCTCAGAAAGCTTAATGTTGGCTTCTTCTATAACCGAATCGGAAGATTCATCAGATTCATCAGTCTGAGAAACAATTTGAGAAGGAAAAGGTACCTTCATTTCTGTATCAGGTTTTATAACATCCATACCAGGAGGCATTTCTTTTAAAGAATCTTCCATTATTTCTTCAATGGTTTCAGTAACTAATTCTTTTTCCTCGGGAATAGACAACTCTTGCCGAGCTAATTGCTCTTTTTTTACCTGTATTCGCTTTTTAATTAAATCTATCTCTGTTTTTTCCATTGAATATATTATAGCAAAAGAACTGAATAATTTCACTGCGTCTCACTGCATTTGAAGGTAGACTTTTGGAAGGTATCGGCAATCTATGTATTCTAAATTACTAAAATCATCCTTCAGCTTTTGCTTTTTTATTTCCGTTACTATCTTAA
>SDBT01018912.1_pt1 | contig 10811 bp, 32 predicted proteins | sample 2277101 | NCBI WGS metagenome assembly SDBT01 (sample SAMN10404973, study PRJNA504765) | marine sediment metagenome | isolation source: marine sediment core GS10_PC15, 103 cmbsf | place: Arctic Ocean: Southern Knipovich Ridge | collected 2010 | reverse complement strand
CCCGTGAACTCTCTGGGCCGGTTCCCCATTCGTCCATGATAAGGGCCAGCAAATCGTCGGCTTCCTCGGCTGCTATTAAAACCCTCTTGAGTCGGGTTTGAAGGTAGCGCAGTTCACGTTTTTCAATCATTGCCTGTCTCCTTTCATTCGAGGCGGTACATTGGTTTATTTTTGCACGTATGGGTCTCGATCATGATCGTCATCCGGAACCGGTTTGCATTGGAACGGTTGGGCCCGTGCTTGGTAACGCTCATGACATCGTACTGCTCACCGGAGATCAGCCATCCGGGCTCGTCGCAGAGGACACAGTTCTGTACGTGTGGTACTTCGGTCATTGTCGGGTTCCTCCATGTCACGGGGCCAAGGAATCACGGCATACCTCCACAGAGTCGCACCGCGCGGATACCATGCCAGTGTCGCTTTACGTCCTCGGGTATTGCGTCTAGGTCGGCGCGCAGCCGTTCGATTTCACCGACAAGTTGCCTGACATCGCTCGGCACCATGTGGTCGAAAAGGTCATCGCGTCTCGCGGCCTCTTTCCACTGTTTTACGAGGTCAACCATTGCTGCGCTCATCTGCTTGCTCCTATGGTGTACTGGCGACGGTTTCCGTATAGGGGTCCCATCTGGATCCCAGTGATACGCTTTACGGTACTCTTATGGGACTGGATATACCGTCCAATGCGTCTCGTGTTTGTAAGCATGTTATTGCCAGAGTACTCGACGTTATCCTCTGCCCATAGAGTGATATCGGCCGACGTGAACTGGATCTTGGTTGCATTCTTGCGTTCCTTGCGTATTTCGTCAGCGAATACTTTCAGTCCTTCCATCGTCCAGTCGGCCTCTGTTAGGTTCGTCTGTGCAGCGGTACTTAGGACCTCTGGGACCCAACCAGCATCGAGCCCTAGGACGTCTCCCATAACAAGTAGGCATTGCTCGTAGTTCACTAGACGATGGCTCGCACTGTATTCATGGTCCCATGCACCTTCGATTACCACAGCCTTTAGGAACTTGTGCAGGACTACTAAGTGATGCGCTAGCCATCGTACGCGCCCACCGAAGCGTTCAATCTGGTGTTCAACCCAAGAGCCATCGATCCCTTCAGTTATAGCCGACAGTTCGAAGATAGCCGCCCGCTGTATAAGGTCCGCGTTAAAGAACGGTTGCTGGATAGCGGTCATAGCAAAGGTCGACCTTACTGGGATCTGTATCTGCGTTGACGTGGTGTACAGCTTACGCATCTCAATATGCGGATGTGGCTCTGTAGTTATACGACACAACTCGTCTGACAGCCTCATCTTCAGGTCCTTATTGATGAACTGCACGTTATCGATAACGTGTATCCCACCAGTAGATATCACCGACGAGTACCAATCGCGTAGGTCCGAAGGTACGTTACGTAGGTAGGGGCGTCCCGTCATGATGCTCTGTCTTAAGGTGTACAGCGATGACTTCCCGCTCCCAGCCTCCCCGATCATGAGCTCAATCGGTAGTTGTGTCCCTCGCCAGCGGTTTAGCCAGGGAGATATATAGCATAGCAAGGCACCTAGTATCTTGGAACGTTCGGACCCCTTTCCCCCTTCCTTCTCCACGTACAGGTTCGATTCAGCCATGTTGACAGTCCCTAATACTTCATACCACCAAGGTTCGACAGGCCTCTTTAGCTGTCTGCGGATCTCGGACTCCAGCTTCTTGATATCGACATCATCTACCTGGTCGTGCTCGAATAGTAGTCCTTTAGATCCGTTGTCAAGGACCTCTATTCCAGTCGCCGATATTAGAGCGAACTGCCCGTCGGTTACTTGTACTGCTATCTCGTCAGAATCCACACCTCCTGCGACCGTTAGCACACGTCGTGGGTCAACATCCTGTATGGGTGCCTCACCAGTGAATTGGCTTGCCAACCAATGGAGTACACGGGTATCAGCAGCGGAGATGTTGAACTCTCGATATATAAAGCGCCCAAAAGGCGTCTCATGCATAGGGTCGTCCCTTTGGTGGAGGAGGAGGGCAGGCATGAGGCGCTTAGTGAGGGTATCGAAATAGTATGGGACATTAGTTCCTTTACACGTAAGTCGCTGGCCTCGGCTATCAAGTTCAGTAAGTATGGCGAGAGAGACATTCTGGGACTCTTTCCGGGATAGCCGACGATTGAGACGCTGATTGATGAAGGTTTTTGGACTAGGATGCCTTGGAAATGCGACGTCGGCGGCAATGGTTTCAGTGATGAGGGCTTGAAGATTTTTTGGCCCTTTTGCCACGAGAAAGTCGTCGAGCCCGAGCTTTTCGAGCTTTGTCCCTTTGTTTGGGAGAACAAGTTGTCGAATGCAGGAGAACGGAACACCTCTGAAGCGGAGCTCGTAACCGAGCGTCGCAGCTGCTCGTTGTACTTCGGGTTTAACTCCCGTTCCCACAGCTCCTGCGTCCGTGTCGTAGACAATAATGGCATGTAGGTTCCTCCTCACGAGCAAGTCGATGAGCTCTTTCATCCCCGCCGCCAACGTTAGGTTTTCGATGAAGTCGATGTCGGTCGAGGGCAGCTTGATACGTACCTGCTTGGTCTTTCCAAAGATCGCTGACTCCATGCTCGATCCGTCAGGGACCGTGAACGTCTTGGTTCTCCACGAATCTACCCCAGTGAACGCGATTGCAGGGAAGCCTGCCTTCACGGCCGCAGCTGCCTTCTTCTCGCCCTCCGTCAGGATTAAGTAGTATGGTGGCTCACTAGCGACCATGAGCTTCCCAAGTGTGTTGAGAAGCTTAGGCGGGTAGTAGACGTAGTTCTCCGAGTTCTTTGGTTGCTTGTACTTGGGGTGATGGTCGAACAGCTTTACCCTGTAGAAGGGTACAGGTTCACCCTCGAGCGTGTAATAGGGTATCTTGTACCCGTGTACCGCTGATGATACCTTAATTGCTGCTAGTTCGGGCGGGCCAGCTTCCCGGGCGTTGATGTCTTCTGGGATCAATCCCGATGCAGCTAAATCTGCTAAGATGTCAGGGTGCATCTTCGTGTCGCTTGATGGTCAGAGTCATCTCCTTGTCAACGATCATCACCATGGGCATGCCCAGGGCGTAGACTCGAACGAGTTGGTCGTCGGGCGTGTCGGTGCCGATCACCACCTCGAGGAGTATTCGCCCTTGGAAGGAGTTACTGTCGTAGGTGCCTTGCCAGACTGCGACTCCGTCTTCTCTACCTATCGTGGCCGTAAAAAGCATGTCACTCTCCTCCCTCCTGCTATTTGTTCAGCCTTATACATGTGTAGCTACGGAGTTGTCCCCAACTGTTCTTACTCACAACCTCAGTACGCACAAGTACACCAGAGGTAATCATTTTCTCCATTACAGGCTTCCAGGTCTGCGGCCGCATCTTAGATCCTAAGAGAGCCTGTATCAGTGTAGGAGACAGTACAGGGTACACCTGATGTAGATGTATCAGTTGCTTCCACAGTTGCTCGGTATTCATGTGGGGCCTACAGGCAAGAACTGCTTGTCGTTTACATCCAACTCGGGTACTGCGGGCATACACTCGTCGGCGAAGGGTACTTGACGCCATTCTTCGTCGATCCACCCTTGTCCGGTTCCACAGGTTTCGTCCGTTCGCCAACTGGTCCACTTCTGCTCCAAACGATAGCCTATGGGCCTAGGACTTTTTCCCCCACCAAAGAGTGTAGTTTCGAAGAATGTAAGTGGATCGGCGTCGGTCCGTCTATTCCAACGGAGGTGGAACGTCGGTGCCCAGTTGCCTTCTGCCATGGTCATGATGTTCTTCCTGTCTCAGAGTTCTAAGATTCTAACATAGGTGGTAAGGACCAATCAAGAAGAAAATGAGGGTCCCAACGGCGATGACTACGTTGGGACCCTAGTTTAGAGGGAACACTCTGCCTCTATGGGCAGTATTCGGTTGCCTAGGTGAACACCAGCCAGGCAATGTAATAGGCAATAGCGATAACACAGAACGTCCCTAGGATGCCTATCGCGAACCACTTAAGTAAGGTCCCTATCATCCAACGGGTTCCTCGCTAAGGTCCCCCCTCCTCCTTAGCCTCGCCAGTCTCCTCGCTAAGGTCCCTGTACTTCTCCGCGCTGACCTCGTCGAACCCTATAGGGGGCAACCTTTCGAGGAAGAGATCTTCCACACCCTCGTGCTCGTCCATAAAGCACGTAAGCTCCAAGAGTTCGACGTCATTCTTGTCGTAGAACAGATACTTCCGCCAGCGGGCGCCCCCTTCGGTTCTGCGGAGTTGACTGGTATACCTCGTGACACTGTGTATTGTTACATCTACGGTCATGACTAGATCCTCTTCGTGCGTATCTGTTGGAACTCGATCAGTTTACAGTGATCCTCCCACCACTCCTCGCCGAACTCCTCCTTCACGGCTGCCGTGTCGATTCGCAATTGTGCGACCTCGAGGATCTCGGCGGAGAACTTCTCGCCGATGATCTCATCCTCGCCTTCGTCGACACGAGCTTTCAGCGCCTCTTTGTAGTAGCCCTCGAGTTGTTGGAGCTCCTTGATTTGCTCGCGTGCGGCCCCCAGCCAATCGACGATGATTGACGGGGTGGCGTTGTCGAGGTTGGGCAGTCCTGACTTCATGGACTTCTTTGCTTTGGGCTTTGGCTTAGGCATTGGTGTTTACCCCCTCTTAAGGTGTAAGGTGTGCAGTTCGATTCCTTGGAGGGCTCCAGCGATCCGATGCATCGCCTTTAGTTGGGACAGCATCATCATCGACTCCAGGATCTGCCAAGAGCCGGGGTCCTGCTGTATGTCGCGAAGGATTCCGACTATGTCTATGTTCGCCGCATCCGACGCGCATAAGGCGTCGAACTCGGCATTGGTAAATCTGAATGCCATTATGGTCTCCTCTATGTAGCCGCATCGTACATCTTAGTCAATGCTACACCCACCATTAGACGGGTTGGCATCTCGTCGATCGCCCAGCTGTACTTACCCCGCCTGCCGTGGCCATGCCATTTACCGTTCGTTCGACGTGACACATATCCGGCGCAACCAGTATAGCCTTCACGCCAAACGGCGTATTGTCGCTTGTTGATCTTCTCGAACTTCATTGCATACTTACCTTCCTTTGGTCTTGTCGAGGTACCGTTCGGATGCATCGCCAATTTTGGTGATGTCGTCGGGATCTAACCCTTCCGGTGGTAGCTCCCACAGGCCGCTCTTACCTGCCTTATCGTTGAAGTGCATCCGATAGCGTACCTCAATGGGTTGAGCAAGCCACTCTTTTAGGTAGCGCATGTGCTTGCACTTGTCAGTCCAAGCAGGACAGTCACAGACTGTGTTGTGCTCGGTAATGGTTATCTTGTAGATGTCGAGCGGCTCGAAGTCTTTGTTCATTTTAGCCACAGAGTACTGTCCTGGACCCATCCTGTTGAAGAAGTAATGCGTCATGATATCACCTTAGGACGCCGGAAGTAGAGGGCACACTGTCCTGGGCTGATGTTTGTCAGCCCTTCTGTGTAGGGTATGATTTGGAAGAGGTCCCACCCATCCTTACTATGCTCGTCGAGCTGTTTATCCCCCGGTAAGTCTTCACAGACCATTGTCATGTACTTGTACATAGCAGCTCCCTCCTATATCTCGACGAACTCGCCCTCGCTCGTCATGCCGTAGAACCCTATGATCTCCGGCAGACCGTGCCCGAGCGCGAGCTTGTGGCAAAGTTCCTTTGCGGACTGCCACGCCTCGCCGGAAAGTCCACCCTTCTCTAAGGCGTGCTTGCTAGAGAAGGCGATTACAGGTGTTGATGCTGCACGTTGCGCGGCCTTTCTGACCTGCTCTGTCTCGTCGGCCGTCGCAAAGATACCAGTATTTTTCATGACCACCTCCTAGCATCCCTGTCAATTCGTCGGAGTGCCGACTGAAGTTTGCTGACTACACGACTCTGTGCCTGTTGCTTCCAACCCGTGTGCGGCTTAGGTGTGTAGTTCGAGCACGCTTCAAGCGCGGCTTGGAGCTCGATCCGGGTGAGAATGACATTCTCATGCTTAGTCTTCACAGCTCGCTCCCTGGACCCTCGTCGAGTGCAGGATCGAGGTAGTTGTCGTCTGGCTCGGCGAACGTTACATCCTGGCACTCTTGACACATGCCGGAGATGGAGTACTCCCGCTTACTGAGGGCGTCTTTGAACGAGTTCGGTGGGGCTTTGGCTCCACACGTAACGCACGTATCGGCTTTGATAGAGCCAGTACGCGAGCGTCCGTATGTCGCTACCGAGAAGGAGTCGAGGAACTTCTCCATCCCTGGGTCTTTCTCTGATGGTTTCGTCATAGTGCCAATCCTTCTAGGCGTTTGGGTTGAGAATATCGGCCATGTCTCTTTGGGCCGCTCTGTGAGCAGCGTCCCGTCGCCTCTCAAGACGCTTAATCCGCTCTACGATCCTACGGAGGTTGGGTATGTGGTCGGGTCCGGACCGATCGAGAAAGCCTTGCTCTTCGAGGAAGGCCTCTTTAACGATCAGGAGATCTGATATCGTCATGGTTAGCCTCCTGTTGTTAGCAGACACAGTGTTCGGGTATTGTTGCGAACCAGCCTGCACTGTGACCGTCTTCGGGATCCACGTCGGGTGGGTGTACCATTACCCTAACACCACGTATGTTTCCTACATGTGCGCCTGCCAGTCTGGATACAACGCACCGATTCATCTTGGCGTCGGCCTCAATGCGCCGTAGGTGGCAGAAGTTACATATACTCACGTCAACCTCCTTGGGCTTCGTGTTCCCGTATGAGGAGGATGTACGTGATGTTCACGTAGTCTTCGAACTGGTCTGGATCCTCCTCCTTCATTGGTGTAGCGATCTCGAGAGACCGCTCGAACGCTTTGCCGATGCAAGCTCGTGTTAGCTCACCCCCGTTCTCTTTGACCTCTTCGCGAAGGGCTTGACGGAACACCGCCTCGTCGTATCCCGTCGCTTGATCACCAAACGATGCTTGTATAACGTTACCCACGGCACGAGCTCCCTCTCGTTCTCGTGTTGCTACCACGAGACGGTGACGGTGATCTCTTTTGGGATGGAGATGTTGGCGAACACCGCCTTCCTGACGTAGATGCCGCCAAACATTCCAGCAGTCGGGTTCGGCATGGGCTCGCCCTTCTCGTCGAGTTCGACGTACTGTACGGCGCCGGTAGTCCGTTTCTTCTCGCGCATCGTGACGGTGATGGTGTTCTGACTCTTAGCCATGATGGATTCCTTCTGGTTAGGGTTGTATTGGTGTTCAAGTTAGGCCTTTATGTACCTGGGTACGAGTTTGCACCCCTGCCCACGAGCGATGCTTGCGAGCCCCTTAGTGTCGTGTAAGTCGATCTTGACACCGTGGAAGTTGATCGTAGTGCTGCCGGCGTGCTCTGGCTCGAGCGTGCCTATGATCTGAATGCCCCCTTTGACCACTCTGCGTAGCTCGTAGCCAACGAGCCGCATTTTGGGCTTCTTCACACTTGCCCCCTTTGCATAGGCTTCGGCTGAAGACGCCCTTCGAGTACGCGCGTGAGACGCTCTGCGTGCTGTATGAAGCTGGGGATCCGTGACGCCTTGAGAATCCTCGAGGCCTTCTCGACGTCGACGTCTAGGAAGCCTTCGGGGCCCTGTGCGATCCTTAAAGCTTGATCCATGTAGCCGTCGCTCGCTACAAACCCACTCGTCACCGGCCCTGAGTAGTGCCTATGAGAGTGATTGGACCAAAGGATGCGGGGAACGATTCTCGAAGTCGATGGCTTAGGTTTCGTCTCGGTCATCGGTAGAACCTCCTAAGAGTTTCTGGTTGTTGTTACGCTTGAGAGGACGCAACAGGACGTTGCGTGCGTGCTGATAGATGACATCGACCTTTTTGGCGATCTCAGATGTCGTGTAACCCTCTTCCTTGAGGGCTCGTATCGCAGCACTCTTACTGCCGTGCTTTGCAACAAGCTCCTCGGCAGTAAGGTCTTCAGTCTTTGGGTTGTCGGACATCTATTCGTCCTTCGCAATTCTATGGGATATTATATCTTAGGGTCCCTTTAGGCATCAAGTGTCCAAAGAGGATTCGTCACGGGATGCAGGCTTGTACGTTCTTCTATTATTGACCTTTCCCGCCACCTCGAATCCCGCGTCCCCCTCTGATTTCTGGAGATAGCGGCCGAAAGCTCGCATGTTTCCTAGGATCGCAGGGATCTCAAGTGTGGACGCGTAGACCGTACGAGCTATCGATGCAATGTCGGAGGCGGTGCATATTCTCTCTGGGTCCTTAGTGTGCAGGTGTACCGCGAGCCGCCTTAGGAGCAACTTCAGTGACTGTGGTACACTCGCGCTGAGGCTAGCGTTCGCGTGGTCTAGCTTTGGTGCTGTTGCCAGCCACTGATCGACTGCCTCCTCGATCGGGCTCTTATTCTTGGGTGTCATGGGTGGGCTCCTTGCCCAGTCTCCCTTTCGTACTCGGCTATGACGAGGCCGAGTAGTATTGTAGCAGCACGTATGTGCTGCTTATAGTGTCCTGATACGCGACTATTGATCGCACGGTCGATCTCCTCTCGTGCGAGCCCAAGCATCAGTACACCTAGTCGCTTAGGCTTTGCCATTGGCCACCTCCTTCTCGGTGTTGCCAGACTCGCTGATCTCGATTGGCGAGTGTACCTTGTAGTGGCGTTGGAGACCACCGTTTGCCAGTACAGCCTCGATGCGCCCGAGGGCGCGCGTCATCTCGACAGCCGAGTTGTGTTCGATTGGGATCGCGATATCGACTATCATATGGGCGTACAGCTGAGGATGATCGCACTTCTGAGGGGTCCGCAGCTTTCGTGCAGCGTTCTCAAGGAATGTGGCTAGTTGCTCTGGGGGAACGTCGCCTAGCTTCTCAAGTATGTCCCCGACGAGTTCGTTCTCGATGTCTTCAACGGTCTTTGCGTTCGGCATGGTATGTTCCCTTTGTTCTAGTGTTCAAGAGTATTATAATTATATCTTAGGGTCCTTAGTGACCACAAGAGTCCAAATGGGGTTGGTTTTGAAACCTCGTGCGGGTGCTAGCGACCGTGGGGGTGGGCTTTGGATCAGTCGACCTACTGGCTGTACCAGACTTGGCGCATTTGGACAATTGATTTGGACATGGACCTTAAGATATAATATTAGTATCATGAATTATAACCAAGGAACAAGATATGCCAGACACACCAGAGGCCGAGCGGCAGACCGTAGACTGCTCTAAGGTCTGGGATCTGATCCGGGAGGTCAGGAACCACAATGTCGAGCTGTCCGACGCACTAGCAGACACGTTCTGCGACTTCGAATGCTCATGGGTCGAGCACGCCAAAGAGTACCATAGCGGATAAGTCCTAAGTCCGGAGCTCATTCGGGTCTCTAGTCTGTGCTGGCGGGACTGGGCGGGCTCTATAGCCCTGTACGCCTGGTACCAAGGTACGAGAGCGAGACCTGTCGGCGATCCCGTGACCCGCTACGTTAGGTCTTGAATGTTGTTCAGTGCCTGATGAACCATTGTACGCACCTTCTCGGCAACGGTCTGATCAGGCAGACTCGCCATCCAGGTGCCATCGGACCTTTGACAGTCAGCCCCTCGAACGTAACCTAGTCGAACCTCTTGCCTAGTCGCTCGGTCGTAGGCCAAGACTTGGATCATTCCGTCCGTTCTCAACGTCTCGAACCGGATCTGGAAGTCGTCGTCCTTTATGAATGACATGTCTATTCCCCTTCCTCGTCGTAGTCGTGGCCGCCGTCTTGTTCCATGAACATCGGCGGATGCGGGAACTTGTCTTGTATCTGCCCACAGTGCAGACACAACGTGATCTCGGTTGTGTCGCCGTCGGGGCTGAAGATCGCCCCGTAGCACTCGTCGGCTGTATCACCGTGTATCTCGTACCAGTGCATATCTTTGGCACGAGCGCCGATCGTCAGGATCCTGTAGCTGCCACAGTCGGCTCTTTGGCATGTTCGTATGTCTGGCATCGTTTCCTCCCTATTCGTTGTCCATGCGCCGACGTATCGCGATCGCCCGTGCGCGGAGCCTGACGAGACGTTTGACCGTACCCCAGACCAGTAGGCTACTCACGCCTAGGATCGTAAAGGGCAGCACGATCTCTGCCAGGATCATATGGACCAAGTTCCATGTGTTCACGTTAGTTCCTCCTTGTTGGGGTTTACTTGTACGTGTCGGTGAGGTACTTGCCGAGATTGTGCAGTCGCTCGTTCAGCGACATGTTGGCGATGTACTCGGTACTGCCTGCATCGTAATCGTCAGCGGTGTCGTGAGCGGTATTGACACAGACGTCGAAATAGGCGTACAAAGCCTCGCCGATCCCTGGAGGGAAGCCTGAGTTCTCCAGGGCGTTATCGATCAGCTCCCAGACCTCCACTTCCTGCCAGATGCGGGTCGTGGACAAGTCTCTGTTGTCGATGTCTGTCATTGTCTACTCCTGGTTTGCGGTTGGGCTACTGCCCGTTACTTCTTGGCTGCCTGGAAGCCCGCGATCTGCACTATCGAGTCACAGGGCAACGGACACTTGTACAGCATTGACATAACCTTGCAGACCGGCTCTTCGAGGCCCTCACCGATGTTGGCTGCCCAGAAGTTCACGATCAACTCCCAGTCGCGCTCGGTTTTAGGCTCTCGCCCGTCGAGCATGTTCTTCTGGGCTGCCTCGTTAAGGTCGTTCGGGCTTATCATGTTCGCCATTGTTGTGTTCCCTCCTTGTTGGCGAGAGCGTGGCGTGGGATCGCTCTTTGATCCCACGCCACGGTACGTGCAATCGCCTGTTCGAGGGTCAGCTGGACTTCTTGAGCGGCTGCACCAGCACGTTACGCACGTGCTGATAG
>SDBT01018911.1_pt1 | contig 10811 bp, 12 predicted proteins | sample 2277101 | NCBI WGS metagenome assembly SDBT01 (sample SAMN10404973, study PRJNA504765) | marine sediment metagenome | isolation source: marine sediment core GS10_PC15, 103 cmbsf | place: Arctic Ocean: Southern Knipovich Ridge | collected 2010 | reverse complement strand
AGGAACCCGTCCCGGTCTTTCTCCAGCTCCGCGGCCATGTCGCTCTTGTCTGCGGTCTCGTCGAACGAATTGTGCGAAGCAACCCCCTCGGCCACAAACGTCCGCGTCGAGGTAGCCAGACTCACCACCTCCAAGTCACCGATCTCCTCAATCCCCACAATCACCGCATTTTCTGGCTCCTGCGGCACGGTGTACCCGTCATATCCGTTCTTCTCCAGCAGCCTGGGTGGACGAAGAATCTGGAGCATCCTGAGTGTCTCCCAGCCCGAGGCTTTAGACGTCATTACACCATCGCCGTTTTTCTGTGACGCTAAGCAGTACCGCAGCCTCAAATCACTTAACCACGATACTGCTCTATCCCACACAATTCCTGGCTTCTGGCTGAAACCAGAACAGAGCCCACCCCCTGCCCGGCTCAAGTACCCTTCACCGTCGAAGATCCCGGACAACCACCCCGCTTCATAAGTCAGCGCCTGCTTTTCTACTGGCAATGCTAGTTTCAGTCTGTCTCCTACTTTCAGATCATAAGCCCGCCTCCACGTAGTCGAGCCGCCTTTCTTCCCGCGTGGGGCTAAAAACCCATGATCATCACTGCACTTGATACTTACGCCGTTAGACAACCTAATCCTCAACCCCGGTTTCACCAGACGCCTGGTCGCCACAACCTCGGCCACCCTCAGCTTCCGCCGCAGCCGCTTCGCTGGGCTATACTCATCGAATCCTACAATCTTGTCGCCTAGTTTCAGTCCCCCGATCTCCACCCATCTCAGATCTGCTGTTGCAACCCGCGTCTCGGGGGCCACACAATCGTCGTAGCCCCCGAGGTCCGGCGCCAGCTCTTTCGTCAGAGCGTTCAGGGAATTGATCCGGTTCTCGTCCACCAGGGAGGCGGCGATCAGCAGGTCAAACGTGAAATTCGAGCAGCCCATCCCCCACTTCTCCATCAGCCAGCCCAGGTCGAACTTCAGGTTCGCTCCCCAGACTCTCGCCTGCGGGGTGGTCAGCAGGTATTCGATCTGCTCCCGGAGTAGTGGCGTCAGCTCCCCGCCGTTTTTGCTGAAGTGATCGATCACAAAGGCCCGCCCGGGGCGCGTGGCCCACTGTGTCGTGACGATCTTTCTGTCTTGGTAATAAGGGAAGAGTCCCTCCGTTTCTGCGTCCAGAGCGACGAATGCGGGCTTCTCGACTGTCGCGGCCTCTACGGTCTCCACGATCTCGTCCAGATTGTGGGACCACGTGTAGTCACCGAGGATCGGGCGGGCCGTCCCGGTCTCATAAATGCGGGCGGCTAGCTTGGCATCCCAGCTGATAATCGGGCCTTTGTCCGGCTCCCGGTGGATGATCCCCGTGTCGAACGTTGCCAGGAACGTGGCGCCACTGTTCGGGCCAGCGATCCGTTTCCCGCGCGTGCTTGCCAGCGTCCGGCCCTTCGGGACCATTTTGTATGCTTGCAGCCGCTCAAGCGCTTGCGCGCCCATCGCCAGAACCACGTCGCCGTCCTTAACCTTCGGGGTGTGGCTGACCGGGATGACGGTGAAGGAAACGCCGAGAGCGCCGAGGGGCTCAGTCACCCAGCGCCTCAATTCCTTGCTTTTGCGCGCGTTGGTCCAGATATAAATCACCGCATCAGACTGCCTTCCACGCAGATTTCCGCTCGCCCTGCGCCCACATGCCGCGAACGGCACCGCCCTCGTTGAATCGCTTAATCGCTATGTCTGCGAAGCTAGTTGACCGCATAACTTCCTTGGGTTTGCGCGTCATTGCCGCGCCGTCGATCAGTACGAAACACAGGTTCGTCGTTTTCTCACTGTATGTCAACAGCACGAGTAAGTCGCCCGGCCCCTCCAGCAGTAGCGCAGCGTCCTTACCCGCGCCAGCGTCGAAATGGTCGATGACTTCCAGCGTTATCGGGATCCCACCGATCCCCATGAAAACCGTGATCTTACCCTTGGCGGATGCCGTCGCCAGGTGCAGCTGCATCGATAGGGCGTCAGCCATGCGTTCCGCGATGATCACCCGCACGGGGCCCCCTTCTTCTTTTTGCGGGCGTTGCGGGAGGCGGTTTGATCGATCCACAGCACCGCGCCCGTGCCGGTCGGCTTCGCGACCCAGCTGCCGATGACGATTGAGAAGTAGGTCAGTTCGAACTCGACCACTTTACTCCCCACCCGGACGACGGTGAACGTCACGAATTCTTCATCCGGCAGGCCCTCGAACAGCATGGCCCCCGAGTCGATTTCGTCTCCGACTTTCAGGGACTTCAGGCTCTTGGCGTCAAGCATTAGATCCCCCTAACCACGTCCGGCGTCGGCATGATCGTCAGCCAGTCCTGATTGAGCCCGAACAGCGTGGCGCCGACAGCCTTGCGGGCGCTGACGTCGCTCTCAGCCTTCAGGTGAACGGCCCAGTGGTGGTCGCTCTTCTTATCGAACCCCATCTCGGTCAGCAGCGGGACCATGTCGTTCAGTCCGGGGCCCTCGATCCGGAGCGATAGCGAATTGACGCCCTGATCCACGATGATCCAGCGCAACGAAACGCTGACCTTTATCCCGAGCGCCATCACGAAATAGCGGCTCCCGTTGCTCGTGCCCTTCACGGGTTGGTAGAGCATCTCGGCCTCAAGTAGCGGGACCGTGGGGGCCGATTTCAGGTTTTTCAGGTTGAACGTTTCACTCATTCCATTCTCCTTCCATGCGATGCTAGCTAGTGCCGCAGCCTCTTTCGGATGCGTCTTCCCGTACAGCGCCATCATGTCTTCATCGACTTTCTTCGCCAGCGCTTCCGCGACCATCGACTTTCCGTATTGTGGACCGCCCACGGTCACCACAGTTTTGTCGAGGGGGAGCCCTTCACCCTCGATCATTTTCTTGAAGATCTTGCTATCGCTAGGCATCGAAATCCTCGGGGCCCACCGACAGGGTGTCTCCCCAGATCGAGGTGGCGTTCGCTATCGGATAAACCACTTTCCCGCCGGGCAGGCTATCGATTCCGGTGTATTGTGCGGTCATGTTAGGACTCTTCGGCCATGCGCTCCCAGAACTTGAGCTGAAAGATTTCGAGGCCTTCACCGAATTGACCCCGAAGCGCTTCACGAGGTAGTCGATCTGCACTGAGGTTTCGCACGCCTTCTTGCAGTAGTTCTCGCGGACGTACGCGATCGCGTCTTTCCGGCCGGTGGCAGCAGCGACAAGCGCGGCGAAAAACATGCCCGTCCGACCGTGGCCTCCGATGCAGCCGGCGTGAACCTTCGCCCCGCCTTCCATTTGGGCCAGCGTCCAGTCCACGAGCTTCCCGAAATTCTCCGGACTCTTCGGCACGCCCATGTCGGGGATCAGGAACGCGATCTCCATTCCGGGCGTCCACGGGAGGGCGCGGTCCGTGATGGTCATGTAATCGAACCCGATGTAGATATCGTAGTCGGTGACGACCGGGCTCCCGCAGGCGCTTCCAGCGATCGGGGGCATCCCGGGCTTGATCTCTAGCAGGGGGTGCGGCCAGCAAGCGCGCGAGTACGCTTTGACCTTGCCTTTTTTGTTACTGGCCATTTCGTTGCTCCTTTTTCAGCGGTATTCCTACGCCTACGTCGAAGTGGGGGGCGGCCTTGACCGCCTTCAGCTCCTTGGCCTTTTTCTGGTTGTCATCGGCCATCGCCTTTTGAGCCGCAAGCTCTTCGGCCTTCGCGGCTTCGGCCTTTTTCACGTCGTCAGCGACCCAGTCCGGGACGCCGTAGATCTGGGACTGGATGGACTTTTGCTCTGTGTACGCGTGGGCCGATGACAGCGGGCCGGCGGCGATCTTGAACCAATCGAGGTCTCCCGCGAACTCGTGACCCAAAGCGATCACGCATTTATTAAATATTTTCTTGGCTGTGGGGGATATAACACTCGACAGGCATTTGTAGGCCGCGATGCTAGCGAGCATGGCCGGGATCTGGCCCGCCGCCTGAATATCCAGCACCATCCTCAGTGCATCCGTGTCGTATTGGGTGAAGACCAGCCCCTTATTGAAGATTGGCCCCCCGTTGTGGGCGAGAGTGAATGCTGTGTCCAGCATCATCTCCGCGGTGACATCGCCTCGCACGAACCACGCAAGCAGGTCGGCGATTTTGCCCCACGCCTCGCCGCCGAAGCCGCCACTAAAACTCCCATTGTAGAAGGTCCACGCGAGGGCGTCGCAGTACGCGCCTAGATCCATGTCGGGGGGAGTATGTATGAAATGATCCACCGCGACGCCAGAGCCTGTCCCCTTGATCATGTCCAGAAAACTCCGGAACGGGGTGCCGAACTTATTAACCAGCGTCCCACACAGGTCGGTTGACCACGACGCGTGCCGCGCTTCACGGGTGCAGATCAATAGGAGATAGGTAAACATCCGCTGGCCCAGTTCTACGCCATGCTCATGATGCAGCTCCACCACCTCGACGACGTCACCCAGGGGCTCGTCCATCGCGAAACGCTGGCGGACGTCGCTCATCGCGTGCTGTAGCAGGTAAAATTGGACAGCCATTTGCTCCGGGTTTGCCAGATCGCCGTTGCCGTACTTCTCCACCAGGGCTCCTACGGCCCGCGCGGTCCTCGTCGCGTTCACGTGGGTCATGTCCCTCTTCACACAGAGGGGTCGGGCGAGCTGGTGCCGCAGGGTGTTTTTCGGGGCGAGTAGCGTCACGGTGCTGTCTCCATACAGACTCTATCGGCGAGCGTCACCTGAACCTTACCATTTCTTTCCGCCTGTGGGGGCCTTTTTTAGGGCCCTCAGGATGCGCTGTGCTGGACGATCTCCCCCGACTAGGTACGAGTGCGCGGGTCATCCAGCCACGCGCCACGTGTGAGGGATAGCGCCCGCCCAGCGCCCAAACGGACCCGCCACAGCCAGCTATTGTACTCTCGCTGCGCCGCACGTACGTTTAGGCCGGCGACCATTTTCTTCTGGGCGAGGGTCTCGATGGCGCCCTCGTAGTAATTCTCCCGAACGAACGCGACCGGATCCTTCAGGCGTGGGTCCGCAATCCGGGCGATCAGCCCGAGCAGCGTACCTGTCCGGCCGATCCCGAATCCGCAGCCGACGTAGACCGGCTTTCCCTGGATCCCGACGAGCAGGGCGAGGCACGCGGCCCTGCGGATCTCTTCGGGGTCGGGCGTTGAGAAGTCTTTCACGTTCACCATCACATCAACGAACGGTGGCGTCTTACCGCGCCCACTTCCAAACACAACCTCCGGCGCCATGCAGATCCCGAAGTGACCCTCGGGCTTATCCATCCACGGCCCGCCGCAGATCTCGACCTTTCCAAACGGTCCCCACGGACCGCGTACCTTGAGTGTGCCTCTCATCGCTTGCCTCCCCTTGTCAGTAGTTTAATTTCGTCTTTCAGTTCGGTCAGCAATTCATTGACGTCCGCCTCGATCTCGGCCGCGGGCATTGCCATCATTTCCAGCAGGCCCTCAATCGCGTTCACTGAGTCTTCGTAAAGGGTCAGCGTCTGGTACGGACCCTGCCTCAAAATCTGCATTTCCTTGGGCGCCGTGATGAATACCCGGGCAGCCCGTCCGGGCATGTCCGAGCGGATCACGCCCGCGCTGACGAACACTTCCGGCAGCACTTCCTGCGGCTGATCCTGAGCGCCCTTGATCGTGTAGGCGGTCCCGTCTTCGTTTTCGAGAACGAAGTTATGGGGGCCAGTCACCTTGACGACGCGAATCCAGTCGTCGGCGATGTAAATCTTCTCGCCGGCTTTCACTCCGAGGATCAGGCCCATCTCAAACCTCCTTGCCGAAATACTTCTCGATAATTTCAGACTCGCTCACCGCGGGCTGAAGAATTTTAATCGGCGTTCCCGTGCTTTTCATCATCGACGTCGTTCTGAGCAGCGCCGCGTGATTACCAAAAACCTTTTCGATCGTTTCGTCTTCGATCGTGAACAACTCAGTCGCTGCGAACAGGTCGGCCATCGTCGTCACTTCCAGCGCCACCTTGTACCCAGCTTCCTTCAGCTCGTCACCCCGGATCGTCAACGCGCCGGGCAGGTAAACACTTGCGCCCCGCCCATGCACAGCTGCCAACGCGTTGATCTCAGAGTGCATGGCGCTGTCATCGATGCCGGGAGCGTCGTCGCCGAACATCGTTGTCAGGCCCTTGTCCTCTTCCCGGATGAATCGCCCGGGGCCACTGAGGTCAAACACCACCGTCTCTGGTGAGGTCATCACCCCAAGCGTTTCCCGGCTCTTGTCGCGTAGGCTCAAATCCATCAACCACGCTGCACACATGATCCGCTGTCGTGGTCCGGTTAGAACAGACGTCTGCCGAGTCAGCCCAGACTCCTCAAAGGCCCAGCCGATTAGCGTCTCGATATGCTGGTTGGCTTCGCTCTTCGTGACGAGCACGTCCACGTCGAACCAGACGTTACCGGTGGACCCGTCCATCGTCACCCAGCCAGGTGCGGCCATCGAGAGGGCCATCAGGATATCGTGGCATCGTACGATGCAGGGGGTGTTGAGTGCCCGCGAGCAAACAGCCGCGTGAGAAGTGACGCCGCCGGTCGCCGTGATCACGCCCGCCGCCGCGTCCATTCCGGCGAGGTCGGTGGTCTCGGTGAACTCCCGGACCAAAATGACCGGGTCAGTCTTCGAGATCTCGATCGCGTCGGCGCTGTTGAACGCCAGCCGGCCGCGGATGATTCCGGGGGAGGCGGGGAGGCCTTCGGCGTCCGGCTTCGTCGTGAACGACTCGGCGATCTTGACGCGGTCCGAGCCGCGCAGGCTATTGTAGACCGACACGGGTACGCGGCTCAGTGCCTCGGCCCGGGTCAGGATTTCGTCAGCCACCAGATCGACCGCGATGCGCGCAGCGGCTTCGTCCGAGCGCTTTCCGGCCCGGTCCTGAAGCATCCACAGCTTCCCGTCTTCGATCGTGAACTCGATATCCCGCATATCCCGATGCGTCTTTTCCAGAAGGTCGGCCCGGTGCAGCAGCTCCGAAAACTGATGCTTGAACGCCTCCATCATATCCGCGATAGGGGCGGGGGTTCGAACGCCGGCCACCAGATCTTCGCCTTGGGCGTTTTGCATCCACTCGCCCAGTACCGCATTTTTTCCGGTCGAGGGGTCGCGGGTGAAGAAAACGCCGGTTCCGGAATTCGCGTTCAGGTTCCCGAACACCATCGTCTGAACGTTCACAGCCGTCCCGCCGTCTTCGCTGATCTCGTGCAGCTTGCGCCAATGGATCGCTTCCGGGTTATTCCAGCTCTCGAACACTGCGCAGATCGCGCCCACGAGCTGATCCTCGATCGTGTCCGGCAGCTCCTGGCCGTGGTGGGTGAGGATCTTGCCGAACTTGATCGACAGGTGTTCCATCATCTTGGCGGACAGCTCGCCGTCGGTCTCGACTTCTTCGGCTTGACGACCGATCAGCAGCTCATCCTCGAATTCTTTGGAGGGGATCCCCAGAACGACCGTTCCGTAAGACTGGATCAGCCGACGCTTGCAGTCGAACGCAACCTTGTCACCGAACCGCGCGGCCAGCTTCGGGAATGTCTTAGAGGTCAGCCCGACGTTCAGCACGGTGCTCAGCATGCCGGGCATCGACTTTTCCGTTCCGGAGCGTACGGATACGATGGGGGCCACGCCACCGTTGCGCTTCTTCAGCGCTTTGTAGGCAGCCTTCGCAAACGAGGCCACGAGCCAGTACGTCCCTTTCGGCTTCAGCTGGTAGGCCACGCAGGCTTCGATGTGGATCGTGAAGCCATCCGGAACGGGCATGCCCAGCTTCGTCATCGTATTGAGGCCGGCGCCCTTGCCGCCGAGTATGACGGGGTCAGATTCGTCGGACTCGCCGATCGTCGTGACGGGGTGCCACTTGAGGCCAGTGCCGTGTTTCGTAATTATCGAGTATTTTGTGGTCACTTTGCGGCCTCCATGCCGTGCTGCCTCTAGTGTATCGGCCAACGGTCCCAGAACCTTAGCTCGATTTATCCTCTCCGGAAACTAGCCTGTGGCCCCTTTTCACCATTTTCTTGATTTCCTTCGCGGTCATCATACAGGCGGGGATCCCGTACACTACGACGTCGTGGAGGCAGGAGGCGCCCCCGTTGCAGAGGCGCAGCCCGTCCTTGCTCGTTTTGAAGGCTACCCGTGCGGCTTGTAGCTCATGCTCGTCCACGTACTCGAACTCGCCGGGGGCGGTCTTGTCGATCGCCTCATCGGTATCAGCCCAGCCCTTGATCGGCAGCAGCTTCCGCCGCATGTCCCGATACGCTGCCTCGACGGTCGGGCCGTCGCCCTCGATGTAGACCTGAAACTGAATTTTCATCCGATTACCTCTCCGCCTCGGCGGATTATTCGGGCTCGTCCCGTCCGCTGCTTCTTCTTTCGTTCGGGTAAAACGCGACACCCACTGACGCAGATCCGAGCGGGCCGTCCGGCGAGCGGTCCTGACAGCCACGAGATCAACACCGTTCCCGATTTGCTTCGGGAAGACTGGAGCTTAGCGGTCCAGCCTGCGGGTGTCGCGATTCTATCTCCCGTCTTCATTACTCCCCGGCAGCGTCCGCTGTCTCGGCAGTGTCGTCATCTGCGAGATCGTCCACGTCCGGCTTCCCGTCCGTGAACACGTCGAACTCGATCTCGGGGTAGACGTCGCCGAATGCCGTTTCGAAGGCATCGACCGCCAGCACCAGAGCGTCCAGCGGCTCGTCTTCGTCCTTGATCAGCTTCCGGATCATCCCGGTCATCGCGGCTTCACTGTCCACAGCCTTCGCTTCGGGCTGGGTCTCGTCCGTGGTCGCTACCGCACCACCGCTCCCGCCCAAGTAATCGAGGCAGATCCACTCCAGCGCCGGCCCGTCGTACTCGGTCCCGCTCGTTTCCTTTGCCTTTTTCAGGGCGGTCAGGATCGTTTCGACCTGATCCTCATGGACGACGAACTTCATCGTCTTCTTCGGAGTGGACTCGGCGCCCGCATCGGTGCTCTGGCCCGGGTCGCCGTTATCCTGCGAGTCCTTCACCATCTCCTGAACGGACGCATAGGTGGCATCCGCGATCTTCTCGAACCACTGCTTGTAGTTGTCGTTCGTGAGGACCGTCGCGATCACGCTCAGCTTGCTCCAGCCGATTCCCTTGACCTCGTCCCAGGTCGCGCCGCAGCTGACGATAGCGTGGTAGATCGAGATCAGGTTCTGGGCCTTCCGTAGCTTGAACCCGAACTCACCCTCGACGAAGGCCCCGAAATCGTCGTACTCGCCCATCCACCCGTTCGCGAGCATCTCCGCGAGTGCGCCGCCCATCTTGAAGAAGTTGAACTCGTTCACGTCGGCGAGTTTGAAGACGTACTCGATCGCGGCTTTCTCCCCACCCAGCGCTTGCACTTCGGCCACTGTCTGGTGGATCGGGTCGCCCGGGTCGTAGCCGGTCACCTCGGGGGTATCCAGCGCATCCGGATCCGGGAACGCGGCCTTGAGGAACTCGATCAGCTCCATCTTCTTCATCTTGAGCGCGGCGTCTACGAACTCCGTCGCGAGATTCGCGTTGGCGAACGCCTTCAGATCCACCACCTTCATTTTGAAAAAGTCGGGCGGGGCGGCCATCTCGTCGCCGCCGGTCTCGCTTGCAGGGTCGGCCTGGTCGAACATGTCACTTTCTTCTACGCTCGTTTCGCTTTTGGGGGTGGGCATAGCAGCTCCTTTTAGTTGATATCAACAGTTCTACCCTACACAGGGGGTCTAGTCAAGTTATTTATCGGCTGCCCGGGGGCTGAGCTTGAGGCGAATTAGTGCAACAGCCTCCGCCATTTTGACAGACATTGAATCGCCTACGTTCCCGCCTGCCGCGGCGATGCCGATCATCGCGAGCCCGTAGGCATCGGCAATATGGTCGCTTTTCGTCCCGAATTCCCAGCGCTTTGCGATCGCTTTGACCACCTGGCTCTTAGTTGCCTTTCCCTTGCCTATCACGAACTTCTTCATCGTGTTCGGGGCCACCGCCACAGTCCGGACGCCGTGGGCCCTGAGCGTCAGGCGTAGGCAAGTCTGGACGACAGCGACGTCCACGGTCCGATTCCCGCGGCCCGCGAAGGCGAAATCTTCGATGACCGCCAGCCTGGGGTTCAGGTCTTCGAGAATGGCCCGCAGCATTTCGTACTGCTTCACGCCCGCCTCTATACGATCGTCTTCCCGTGTGGTCAGCTCCCGGGTCAGCCAGCGCATCGGGAACTTATCCGGCTGGGGTTGCAGGACCACGACTCCGGTGTGAACCGATCCCGGGTCAATTCCAATGATTCGATCCCCTGGCCTTAACTGCATCGAGTGATCTCCTGCCACACGAGGCCCCGCCGGATCAACGAGATCAGGCTCCTGTGGACGTCATGGGTTGCGGCCACTTTTTCCTGTGACCGATCATCTGCTAGGATGGCCCGAACGTTCTCCTCCGTCAACTTCGCTCGTCCGTGCCCTTCGCCCTTCGCCTGGCGTCCTTTGGCTTTCTTGTCCGCCTCATTGTCCACGAGTGTCCCGGCGAACAGGTGGTCAGGATTGCAACAGGGCGGATTGTCGCAGGAGTGGCAGACGAACATTCCGGGGGGGATAGGCCCGCATACTTCCTCCCACATCGCCCTGTGGGCGGCTACCGAATTCCCTACTGCGCATTTCCAGATCTTCCCGTAGCCGTCTCGGTCTCTGAACCCTTGGTACTCCCAGCAGCCTGACGGCATCTTGCGCAGACGTTTGCGTATGCGTTCGAGGATGGGCTTCGGCTTCGGCCCGCATTTCAGCTTCATACCTTTTCTCCGGCCGGGAAATTCCCGCTGAAGCAACGAGGCCGCAGCTC
>SDBT01018909.1_pt1 | contig 10812 bp, 6 predicted proteins | sample 2277101 | NCBI WGS metagenome assembly SDBT01 (sample SAMN10404973, study PRJNA504765) | marine sediment metagenome | isolation source: marine sediment core GS10_PC15, 103 cmbsf | place: Arctic Ocean: Southern Knipovich Ridge | collected 2010 | reverse complement strand
CCAGACCATTGTGAATAAAAGTCTGATTCACGGCCCGAGGCTTTTAACGTTTCGATGACCAGCAAACCATCCATCGATTTACCAATATATTTTGATTGATCGGCAATTAACGATTGGCTCACCGTTTTTTGCCGTACATTTAAATATTGTGAAAGGCCCACCGTTAACGCTGCGGAAATAACTGCGATAACGGTTAAGGTTTGATCGTAAAAAATCATTAGCGCCAGATAAAAACCGATCAGCATTACCGCCAGCAATGATGTCATCACATCACGCGACAAAGCCATGGCGATGTCATCGTTTAAGTTGATCCGGTTACTAAGTTCACCCGGTGTGCGCTGCATAAAAAATATGATGGGCAATTGCAGAATTCGCCAAAATAATTTTGATGACAATGTCACTGCAAGCTTGGTTTCTAATTTCAATAAATAAAATTCTTGGATCCAGAGGATGATCGAACGCAACAGCGCCGTTAACCCCATCCCAATGAGTAATGGGAGCACCCACGACTTTAAATTCGCTACTAAATATTTATCGATAAAGATTTTACTAAATATTGGCACTAGTAAATTCGGTATCACTAACGCTAAACCGGTTAACACTAAAAATATCAAAGCGATTTTATTTTCTTGCAAACGACTCATCACCGCCCCGGTGATCCCAGGCGGCTTACCCGACGCTTTAAATGCTTCGGTCGGTTCAAAGGTTAAGACGACGCCCGTAAAACTGTCATCGAATTCGCTAAAGCTGATAACGCGCCGCCCCGAGGCGGGATCGTTTAAATAGACTTTATCGTTGTGAAAACCTTCCACCACCAAAAAGTGATTGAATTGCCAAAAGACAATATAAGGCGTGGGTAAATCTCTTAAACCTTGGACTTGTTTAGTAAAACCCTTGGCTTCTAGCCCATAAAGCCGTGCGGCTTTGACCATGTTAATCGCTTTGCTGCCGTCGCGTGAAACACCACATTGCACGCGTAATTCTTCTAAAGGAACAAATTTACCGTAATAACCCAAGATCATGCCAAGCGCCGCGGCGCCGCATTCCACAGCTTCCATTTGGATAACCACAGGCGTTTTAACGCGTTTGACGTTAAAACTTTCGATTTGCTCAGTCTCCTCACTCATTTAAAATCCTAAGAATTTTTTAAAGGCTGGGATCACTAAACTGATCGGGGCTTGTTTGCGTACCGTAATAGTCGCACTGCCCATGGTGCCACTTTGTAATTTAATCGGCGGCCCTTCTCCCGAGGTCCATTGATATTGGCTAATAGTTGTAAGATCTAATAATAAGTCGGCTTTGACTTCAAACACAGCGTTTTGTTGCATCAGCGCTTCCACTTGCGCTTGGTTTTGCAATAGATTCATCAAGCCATTTTGTGAAATCGGAAATTTAGAAACGGCAGTTACTTTGGCTTTGAGACTGCCGTATTCTTCAGCCTTAACTGAAGAGGGAGAGAGTAATACGTCCATACCCGGTTTAATGGATTTGCCGTCAATCGCGGAGACAAAAATAATCGCTTCCAAATCCTTTAAGCTCGGCCCCACCCGTTCAAAGGTTAAAATAGTTGAGCCGGTTTCTACCAAGCTGTCATAATTGACATTCACTTCTAGCACTCTGCCGCTAAATGGGCTGATCACTTCCGACAGCGTTTGATGTTTATCAACCATCGCTGCAATTTTACGTTTGAGTTCATTAATAGTGTTGACTCCGCCAACATCACTGATCCCATATTGTTTGATCTTGTTACGCGTTTGCTCTAACTGTTGCTGCGTCTCTAGCCATTTGCTTTTAACGATTAAACCTTTTTTATATAATGCTTTTTGATCTTTAACGCGTTGTTTGAGGACTTCAATGTGGCGCAGTAAAGTGGCTTTGTCTTCTTGCCGTACTTGCCGCTCCAATGTAATTTTTTGCTCGAGTTCAATCAATTTTTTACGAGCTAGATAGATATTATTGAGTAATTCGGATTGGCCGACTCGCGCCACACGTTGATGCTTGTGGATCAACTCACCCGGGACTACAGCGATATCATGAATGCGACCCGCCACGGGCGCCGCAATTCTGGCGATGCCACCCCCTTTGATCAATATCGCCGTGCCACTGACTCGAGTTGGAATTGAGCCAAAGATCCCCCAAAGCACAGTCATCACTAGCAACACACCAATCGTCATTAAGGAAATCCAACCCACGGGATTAACCACTTTGACTAGAGAATCTAACTGCTCTGGCGATGAAAGCTTTTCTAACGCTTTTTGACGAAATATCCCTGCCAATGGACTGACTCCTTTTATTAAGCAAACGCTAAAGTTGATAAGTGGTATTGATCTCCATGCCGTTTAACTAATAAGCCGGCTTGAAATCTAAATTGTACGGTCAATATGGAATAACTTTGTTGTTCTAGAATATGCTTGAGTTGAGAATCTCGCAGATTATCTTCAACTTGGATCACATTCACTAAGGTTGAAGCGCCGAAAGCAAATTTGATTTTTTCATCGCTCACCGCTTTTTTATAAAATTTGATGGTTTTCGCTGTACTCTTCAATTCTTGACTAGTAATTTTTAATTGTTTAGCAATCAATTCGATATCTAATGCAATCACGCGCGCCAAATCATAGGTTCTTTCTGCTTGTTGCAGATAACGGGCTAACGTGGATTCATAATTACCGTTGGCAGTGTTGTTTTGAAGTGGTTGTGTAAAAGTGAGTTTAAAACCGTAGTCGGGGCCGCGCACACCATTGCCCGCACTTTTAAAAAAGTGTGATCCTTCATGTAAACCAGAATAACCAACATTAGTGGTAAAATCTAAATTCGGTTTACGCTCAGCATTGGCTGCAAGCATCAGCAAATGTTCGCGGTTTAGCAACATCCACTCGGCATGTAAATCGCGGCGTGTGTATTTGATCTGTTTAATGTATCGATTGACTTGGCCATAGCGACGAATAAGCTGGTGATTAACCCGAGGAAAGCGCCGAGTGGGACGTTTGAGCTTGCTTAATTCACGTTTGGGTAAACCGATAGCTTTTGCTAACGCCGTGCGGGCTGAGTAATACGCATCAAGCGCTGTTAAAGCGGTTTGTTGTTTCGTTAAGTAATTCGCTGATGCTAAATTAATTTCTGAGCGCGGCATTTCATTGTGTTTAATCAGCAGTTTGATCCCGCGCAGCAAATCGCTAGCTCTTTTTTCTGCTTGTCTGAGCACCACTAAATTCTTACGCGCAGCTAAATAATTCCAATAAGCGGTTGCGGTATCAGCAATCACGATTGAACTTTGATGCTCGGCCAAATTGCGCGTGGCTTCCAAGGTTAAATGCGCTGCCCTAGATGGCGCGGTTGTTTCTAGCGTTTTTCCTTCTAGCAAGGGAATAGTCAGCGCAAAATCTAAGGTGGATCGATTTTCCGGCCGCAACAGATTCACATCTCTTAGCGTTGAATCTTCTTGCGTTAATCTCAACGTTGGGGTGATGATAAAACCATTAGGCAATAATTTATTGAATTGCATATTAAATTCTGACGCATCAGCGCGGTTGGCTGATATGCCAAGTGCTGCAGCATTGGTTTTGATTTGCGTGGTGCTGATGCTACTGAACAAGCCATTGGCATTGAGCGTGGTATCGAAGAGTCCCATCGCGGCTTGCCATTGCCCATAGTCGAAACTGACTTGGTGGAGCGCTATTGCCAAGGCGCTATTATTGATTAACGCATAACTGATAATTTTAACTAAGCTGTTTAACACTGGAGTCTGTTGGCTAGCATAGGGATGATGGGAGGGCATGGAGTCCGCACTGGATGTTCGCGCAGCAACAACGCAAACGAGGATCAACGCAATGAGTGAAATCCGTTTTCGCAACATCATTTATCCATAAAGTGTTGTCTTGATAGATCTATTGCCAGATAATACCAGACAATGTTTCGCCTTGACACAGTTTTTCTCAGCGTTAAGCTTAACCTCAGCCACATTTACAAGGATGAAAACGTTAATGGACAATCTCGCATGTCGCTGCCTACAATGGCTACTTGGCTGCATGTTGCTATTGGTTTTGATCCCCTGTTTCGCCGCTAAACCGGCCCGCCCGATGCTACACGAGCGCCCAACAGCTATTATGTATGGGGGTTGGTATCATTGGGACCCGTACCAATATCAGATCCGATCGGCGCGCTCTGGGGTGACCCAACTCACGGGTCTGGATATCGAGTTTATGCGGGCTTTTTTCGGCAAGCTGTTCATCACGCCGCAGTTTCAACGCATTGCTTGGTTGGAACATCAGGACGCGCTAAAAATCGGTGCGCTAGATTTTGCCGCGGGGATGTTTTACTCCCCCCAGCGCGCTCAATATTATTATTTTTCTAAACCCTATCGGCTTGAAGAGAATGTCCTGTATGTGCGTCGCGGTGAAAGCCAGAAATTCGCATTTGATAATTTCAAGCAATTGATGACATTGCTACACAGTCATCAGTTTCATCTCGGGGTGATCCGCGGCTATCAATATACGGATGATAAGCTCAATGAATTTATTGCCGATCCGCAAAACGCCAAAGTGATCCTTAAAGTGGATAATGAAACAGAGAATTTTAATAATTTATTTTTATATCATATTGATGGGTTTTTTGTGGATCGCGTTGTGGGCGCAACGATTGCTTGGCGTAATGATTGGCAAAATAAAGTCGAAGAACATCCGAATTTTCACGGTTCCAAAACCATCCACGTTGCGTTTAGCAAAAAAACCGTTTCACCAGAGTTTGTTAAAACGTTTAATAAGCAAATTGATAATGCAATTCAGTCCGGCGAGCACAGGCGGATCATCACCCATTACGTATTTCCGATTTTGTTGGCGATCACCACGCAACAATCCTGGTTTTTTATCATCGATATTATTGGCACCATCGCATTTGCCATTTCTGGCGTGTTAATTGGACGCAAAGAAAGCGACTCATTCGTCGGCACATTAATTTTAGCAGCTCTGCCTGCTGTCGGGGGCGGCGTGATCAGAGATCTGATGGTCTCTAGAAGCCCTATTGGAGTGATGCGCACGCCTTATTACGTTTATGCCGTTATCTTTACCGTATTGATCAGCTACTTGCTCATGTTGATCCCGCGTTTTGTGGATCTATCAAGTAAAGGCTTAACACGGTTCAAACAACAAGCTTGGGTGCGCGTTATTGCCAGCATAGAGTGGATCCGCGTATTCGATGCTTTAGGCTTAGCGGCTTTCACCGTCATCGGCGTCATCGTCGCCGTGGAAGCAAAAACCACACCGTTGTTATTATGGGGACCTATTTTAGCCGCGTTAACCAGCTCTGGCGGTGGCTTACTGCGCGATATGGTTTCCGGTCGACAGGATATTTCAATCTTAAAAGGCGAGTTATATGCCGAGGTCGCCTTATTATGGGGATTTATTTTCGCTGTATTCATCCGCTTTGAAACCGCGAGATTAAATTTACAGGAAATATTTCTCGCCGTGGTGATCACCTTGATCGGCACTTATGCAACTCGCCTTATGATCATCTATTTTGATATTCGCGGCCCGATGTTGAAAAGTCGCAAAAACGCTGTCAAGTTTTGACGTGTCCTTGTCGTATTCGATATCTAAGTTATGCAACTATCGGAAGCTGAAATAAATTACGGGCATGCGAATTCCAACGATAGCGGTTAATCGAAATTACATTTTTTCTATATTCTTCTCGTTTTAGAACTGATCCAGAACAATCATAACCCAGTATGATTTCAAATGTATTGACTCAACTCGAAATAAGTCAACTGACCACAAGCTGTCTTTTATATGACCCAAGAAGGTCAACCAAGAAGGACCGTTATTGCAAGGTCTTGTTGGATTATAATGTTTATCCAATACTCTTTTCACAACGCCTGCTTGTAATTTTATCCCAAATGAATACTCAATTTGCATGGCAATACGAAGGTACCCAAATCTTGGATTCCTTTTTTTCATCTCAACAATCAATTCGACCAATTCATCTAATGGTACTTTTCTACCAGGATTTTTCGGTGATTTATTTGAAAATAAAACATGGTATTTTCGCTTTACTAATGCCCTGTGAAATTTAAGAAATGTTGCTGGCTTAAGTAAAATCGCTATTTTTGATAGGCGTTTTGAGGTAATCCATCCGCTGAGAAAACCAAACAAAACAAAACTCTATCTGATGTAGTAAGTTTCGGTGAGCGTTTGTATTGCCGACTCAGTGTAATAAGCTGCTGACGTAGCGCTATATTTTCTGCAGCCAAAGATTTCACTCCACTAGGCCCTGATACTTTAATAATAACGCGAATCCATCCACATATAAATCTAATCATATTGCTCATGTTGTCTATTTTATCACATTTCACGTGTTTTTTCTCTTTTCGTAATACGCTGATTTTACATATATTTAGGAAAACGAATAGGACAGGTATATAATTTTTCCAAATTCTCCCACGGGGGATTTTTAAAAAATTCAATTGGATGCGTAACACGTATTCCATCTTTATCAAATGAACGTTTTAAATTGCCGACAATCTGGGTGCAACGTTTTGGCTTGAGTCGCCCCCTGTGTGGCTTAGTTATATTTCTTTGGATCTGACCCTTTTTTTTCGGATCAATGCTCTTAAGCTCCGCGCAGTGGATCTAAATATTCTTTCAGGATTACAGCATGATTACAGGTTGGGCTTTTTGCGCCGTATAAGAGGATAAGCTGTTCATCAGGCACTTCTGAGAGATACTCTCTGAGCTTTTCTTTATTCTCATTAAGCTCCTTCAAGTAATTTATACGGAACTCATCAAACAGGTCTTCCTGATGTCCAAACCATTGGCGTAGCACAGTACTGGGAGCTATATCTTTCCACCAATCATCAAGACTGGCTTTGTCTTTGGAGATTCCGCGTGGCCACAAACGATCCACCAAAACGCGGTAGCCTTCCTTACCACTATCATCATAAATACGCTGTATGAAGATTCCTTTGCTCATGGTAGTGTATTCCTGTTATCAATAATTTAGAAACGCCTAAGACACGTGATCTTATAATTTTTGAGAAAACTGTTTAGCGAAATAGGTGATGATCATGTCCGCGCCGGCGCGCTTGATAGCTAACAAGCTTTCTGCAACGACTTTATCTTCATTTAGCCAACCGTTTTGTGCAGCGGCTTTGATCATGGCGTATTCACCGCTGACTTGGTAAGCCGCTAAGGGTATTTCGGGGTGCGCCTGTTTGGTGCGGTAAATGATATCTAAGTAATTCATGGCGGGTTTTACCATGAGCATGTCGGCGCCTTCTATCACATCTAATTGTGCTTCGCGGGCGGCTTCTTCAGCGTTTGCAGGATCCATTTGGTAACTGCTGCGATCGCCCATCATGGGTGCGCCATCGGCGGCTTCGCGAAAGGGGCCGTAAAAGCTGGAAGCGTATTTGATGCTGTAACTCATAATGGGGATGTCACAAAAGCCTGCTTGATCTAGGCTATCGCGAATGGCGGCGACCATGCCGTCTATCATGCCGCTGGGTGCGATCACATCGGCTCCGGCGCGTGCCAGGCTCACGGCTTGTTGGCCCAGGAGGTTTAAGGTTTTGTCATTATCTAATGTAAAGTTATCACCTTGCACGTTGATGGCGCCGCAATGACCGTGATCGGTGTATTCACAAAAACAGAGATCGGCTATGACTAAGAGCTCAGGGTCCATTTCTTTGATTTGTGGTATGGCTTGTTGGATCACGCCGTGATCGTCATAGGCGGCAGTGCCCAAAGCATCTTTATGATCGGGTAGGCCGAATAAAATCACGGCGGGAATATTTACACCCCGTAGAGCTTTGATTTCACCACCTAGCTGATCAATAGAATATTGATGCTGGCCAGGCATGCTGCTAATAGGATTGTTAACGCCTTTGCCATGATGAATAAAGAGTGGCGCTATTAAGTCTGCCGGCGTGACGTTTGTCTCGCGCATTAAGCGGCGCAGTTGTGGATGTTGTCGCATGCGGCGTAATCGTAAGTTGGGAGTGTATGTCATCGCTAAGCTCTTTATTTTCGTTCAAACGTATATAATACATCAACACTATTGTTTTCGATACTCGATGAGGTTTGTAAAATCCAATTGGGTGCTATCAAGTAACGGATCTGCACGATGTTGTTAGCTTTTAACAAACCGACCGTGTAATTTAAATAAAGCCGCGACGTGAGTGCTTTGCCCAGAGTGATAGCCGCCTGTGTTTTTAAGACCTTGTCGTCGCGATAGGTATTCGTGCTAAAGCTAAATTCATCTAGACCAATCTTCTTTTGTAAACTTTGGGTGAGGCGGGCTAACTCACTGTTTGCAGCATCGATCGATGACAGCGCCGCGAGCAGTAGTTGCGAATCTGCGGTGGTGGAGTTCGCATACGAACGCCCTAGAATTAAATACGATAAAATATCGGATTGTGATAAACCACCAGGCATAGAATAAAATTCCACTTTAGGATTTTGCGCATTACCGGTGAGACTCACGCCCACGGTAATTTGATTCATCGAGCCGACACCAAAGCCCGTATCAAGACTGATATCATCGGTGGCATTGAAGTCTTTAAACGGGTTAACGGTTTGTGTGACAGTTATGGTTTTTTGCGCGCGAAATTGAATGCTGGGGTTATCTATCGGGCCGCCACTATACAAGACATCGCCTTGAACAATCTTCAATGCTTGACCGTATTGATTATACTTGCCCGAGACTAAACGCAATTGCCCGGTGGCCGTAGTGGTTTCATCAGCTTGATCTAGAATCTGTAATCGACCGCGTAGGTTCCCACGTATGCCCATGAATTCAATCTTAACGTCTTTGCCTAAACGCAATTGTATACGGGTGGTTAAGGGCAACTTAATATCCGCTTTAAGTTTAGGCTTGGCATGGCGGTCGATGATGATCACATCATCCGGCAAATTAATACTTTGCGATAAATCATGCGGTTTGATATCTGCGGACGGTAATTGAATTGTGCCACTGAGTAGCAATTGCTTTTGCTGTTGGCGCAGGCGCAATTTCGGCGAAGCAATGATTTTGTATTTAGGATTGTCTGCCAATAAGAATTGTTTGCCGGTAAAGCTTAATTGTTGATTGGGCTTGTTCGCTGCTAAAGGTAATATACCTTTTACCTGTAGAGAACCGTTGCCCGATTGTGTATTCACGCTTAGCGCGACAGTGTTATTTTTCTGAGGAATGACACTGATCCGAGTATTACGCAAAGTAATACCGAGCTGAGCGATCGGGATCGGTGCTAAGGTGAGTTGGATGTTACGTCCTTGTCGCGTTTTAGTAACATTGCCGTGTGCATTGATGTCTAGCTTAGGGATGTCAGCATGGGTCAATTGCATGGCCAGCTTGAGATTAACGGAATTCAATGGCCCATCAAGAGTGAGCTTGCCATGACGGCTTTGCCATTCGGGTTCACCAAATAAAGGCCAACGCAAATAATCCCATAAAGCTGTGAGATGAATGTTCGGTTTGGCATTCACTTGTTTAATCGTGCCGTGCAATTGGATTTTGTGTGGCGCGTTGACGTTAACATCGATCAGCAGATGTTTTAAATTACCTTTGATGCTAGATTGACTATGAAACTTTTGTTTGGCGCCAGCAGGATTGCTAACGGTTAACTTAAGATTAATCGGGTAGGGCGCTTGCCAACGGGCTGTGCCGGAAGCCGCCGCTACCCAATCGTCAGTTTTCAAAAATACTTGTTTAAGCTGCACATGTTTGGAAGCAATATTACCGCTTAGACTTAATTGATTAAACAACTGGGGTTCGGCTGTCGGGCTGCTCTTGTAACGGATCTGGGATAACTCAGCATCATCAATTTGCACGTTCAGCGCGAATGAACTTTTTGATTGTTGTTTAGTTTTAGAAAGCTGAGTAATGTCGACTTTGTTGGCGTAGAGTTTATAAATCAGCAATTTGTGTTTGAGCAATGCCAGAGGTTGCCAATGGCATTGTAATGTAGCTACATGCAGTTGTAGCTCATCATTTTTAAATTTCAAATTGCGAATGCTGAATTTACCAAACCAACGCCCCGATAAATGGCTGGCTGATAACTCGCCGGGAATAAACTGTTTTGCTAATTGAAAACTCGCTTGCATTCCGGGTTCAGTGCAAGTGAAATATACTAATATCCCCAAGATTAAAAACAAGCAAGCGACAATTGCATGGCTAATGAATTTTATCATTGCAGATCGGGCCCCATGGTAAAGGTGATAGCAAAGCTTTTCTTGTTGCGATTAAATGGGTGCACAAAGCCTATTTCTATTGGCCCAATCGGGCTAAAATAAATAAGGCTGCCACCAGCGCCATACTTGGGAGAGAGTTTATCATCAAAGGTATCGCCCATATCTGCAAACACGCCGATGCCCCAGTTTTTATAAACCCGATGTTGTACTTCTGTGCTGGCAATTAAAAGATTTTTATCCGGGCCAATGGAGTCGAACTCATACCCACGGATCGATTGCGCGCCACCGGTTTTAAATTGTAGTGATGGCGGCAATAAGTTAATGTTTTTGATGCCAGTGAGCCCAGCCGAGACACGCCCAACAACGCGAGTCGCTTTACTAAAACTGTAGATGCCTTTTACCGTAAATAATGCTTGGCCAAATGTGACTTGTGATGCAACATCATCTAGTGCGCCTTGTAAGTTGAAGTTAATACTATAACCTTTGCTGACTGTGATGGTATTGTTATTTTCCGCTTTAACTTTATGCCATACCACGTTTGGATATAACAATGAGGTCGTGCGGTCCGGCACGCCAACTTGATCGGTAGCATGTTCGCTTAAAAATTTCAGAGCGATGGTTTGGCGCCAACTTT
>SDBT01018908.1_pt1 | contig 10812 bp, 6 predicted proteins | sample 2277101 | NCBI WGS metagenome assembly SDBT01 (sample SAMN10404973, study PRJNA504765) | marine sediment metagenome | isolation source: marine sediment core GS10_PC15, 103 cmbsf | place: Arctic Ocean: Southern Knipovich Ridge | collected 2010 | reverse complement strand
GTATTCCCCTGACTTCAACCCTATTGAGAACATGTGGTCGAAGCTGAAAACCCACCTGCGGTCAGCCGCCGCCAGAACCTTCGATGCCTTATGTGATGCCGTTGCCGAAGGTCTCGGAACAATCACCACCGCGGACTGCCGAGGGTACTTTCAAAACTGCGGATACGCTACAGGCTAAGGTAATGTGCTCTAGGCCTCCACATCATCTTCGGCATGTAATTCCGGATAGAGCTTCCGGGAACAGTCCGGGCATATCCCATGGCTGAAATCGGCTTCTGAATGATCACGGATGTATAGCTCAATCTGACTCCAATAGCCTTTGTCGTCCCGAATCTTCTTGCAGGAAGCACAGATCGGAAGGAATCCGCGCAGAATCTTCACATCGGCCAGTGCTCTCTCGCGGTCGAGCACAGCCTTCTCCCGTTTCTCGGAGATCACCTTTCTCCCAAGCGTAATGAAAGCCGTCACCCATATGGCGAACAGGGCCAGCATACGATTGAAAACGACCTGCCACATCTTCCCCCCATCGGGCGAATACAGGAATCCCACAAGGGTCAGTATCGAACAGATCACAGCCACAAGAACGGTGAATCTCTTGTCGGGAGCCCAAAGTGAAATCAACACAACCGCAACATAGGGAACCCCGCCGGCCACGCCGAGTGGAATCGCCAAGTCGATGCCCAATATGGCGATTGCAAGAACCCCGCAGGCGAGATAGAGACCGGTTATGCCCAAGCGTGTCGCAGCGAAACGAGACCGTGTAGCTTCTCGAACCATCGTCTACCTCTCAGCCCAATAGGGTTTATGCGCCGACACGACCCGCCGACGGCCTTTCTAGCAATTATATCCCGCTCTGAAATCAGCAAGCGGGTTTTCTGCTCGACGGCGAAAAACGCCCAGCCGGCTTTTTTTCCCCACCACAACTCAGCTAAAATTGGGCGCGGGACTTAACCTACGCGGTATGAAGGCCTGGTGATTCCCATGCGCACCCATTTCCGGCTATCGTCACCAACACATGGGAATCGTACAGAATCAGGCCATTTCAAATGCCCGCGCCATGTCAATCGCAGGCACCCGCGAAAAGGCGGTTCGACTAGCTCACCGCAGGCAAGTCCCGCGCCCTAAGGCTTTTCCACCTCCTGGGAAATTATGCTTTGAAGTATCGCTACCAATGCTGCCCGGCGATCTTGTAAAGTCGGCCCGCTATCGAGAAAACGCTTAACGTCTTTGGGAACCCGACCGGCCGGCAGGTACTTATTTACGTTGCCTCCGGACATCCGCCAAATCGCGCGGACCAGCAACGCAGTCTTAACATTTTCAATCAATTTCGTTTTTTTCGACATCTTCGTCATTTTTGACATAGGCTTTGCTCCGGCTGCGCATAAAAAAGCGCGAGGTCCAGTATCCGACGGAATCCCCATGGCTGGGCGCCCGCGAGAGCGCATGACCCACAGTTCATCCGCCGGACACCGGACCCCGCGCGTAATACTAGGTACTGCGGCGCGAGGCCGGGCCCGACGGTACAACAACCCTGGGTCATTCTATCCGGCAAAGCCGGACTCGCGATTTCCAGCCAGGGCGATAAATAATTCGTCGAAGGTAATTAAATTGTCTAATTGAATTCTACGGCCACCGGCAATTCACGTCAAGAGGCCGAATGGCAGGACACCATTTGCGCGCCCATTCTAAAGTAGGGTTGGCAACTAGTTGCCAACCCTACTTTCCGTAATTAGCCCCCCCCTTACCGGGAAACTTCCCAGCCGAGACTTGATGGCGAAACCTAACATCAGTGATAATAACTACTATGAGCAACGAACCTGACAACTTCAAAAACAAGTGGCGCAATAAACGAAACTTCACCAACGACGAAGCCAGGGAATTTTGGGGTGACGCTCAAGCGGAGGCTAGACGGGGAGAGTGCGACTTTGAAGGTGTCTACTTCCCCGAAGACCCTAACGGGAAAGGCTTCAGCGAAATCGAATTCCAAGTGGATGCGGACTTCTCTGACGCAGAGTTCGGCGGGGATGCGAACTTCCGAGATGCGAAGTTCGGCGGGGTAGCGAACTTTATTTATGCTAAGTTCGGCGGGAAGGCGACCTTCTGGAAAGCGAAGTTCGGCGGGGATGTATACTTTGAGAAGGCGCACTTTGGTGATGCGAATTTCGGCAGGGATGCGAACTTCCATGACGCGAAGTTCAGCGGGAAGGCGATCTTCTATAATACGATCTTCTGGGGGAATGCAAGGTTCTTTCTCGCGGAGTTTTGTGCTCCTGCGAGCTTCCGGGATGCGGAGTTCAAAGGGGAGGTAGACTTCAGTTGGGTGCAGTTTGAACGTGGCTCTTTTGTCATCGACCTGCCGCGAGGCTGGAGGAAGTCAACCCGACGGCCCTTTGCTAGGTTGGGCCAAGGCTACGATGCCTATCGCATTGCCAAGCAGGCCGCAGCAAACCTTGGGGACTATTCACAGGCTGGTAAATACCACTATGCCGAAGGATCGATTCGGTGCTGGGATAAGCTGATATCCGGCTGGAGGCTGCTTTGGAGGCTCGATAAACCAAGCAAAGTAGGGAACAAAGAAACACCTAAGACAGGTATCAAGGACAAACTGCTTCGCCTGTTCCGCAAAGGAACCTGGATATCCCTTTGGAATAGACTCTGTGGCGCGGGCAGATTCCTCTGGGCAGTGGGTGAATTGGTTTTCGGTAGATTGCTCTTCGGTTACGGCGAGCGCATACGGGGCATCGTCATTGCTACGGTGTTGGTGATCTTTGGGTGGACTTGTGGCTACAGCCGTTTCGGGATCGAGTTAGTAGGCAAGGCTGCCAGTAATGAGATCACGCATAACTTCCTCGAATGCCTCTATTTCAGCGTCGTTACATTCACGACGCTTGGTTACGGGGATATGAAGCCCGTCGGCGGGATGAGAGCATTGGCTGCATCTGAAGCGTTGGCCGGAGCGTTTTTGATGGCGTTGTTCGTGGTGGCTATGGCCCGGAAGTTCACAAGATAGTACTATAGACGCGAGCCGGCTAGGCGGGTGTTTATTTATGGAGTAAAGCTGTGTCAGATAGCGCAAATCAAAGTACGTCCAATATGGACCGTGCCATGGCTGCCGCTGCCGTCGGCGTGAATCCAGAAACCGCTGCTAAATAAGCAGCCGCTATTTGAGCGAAATAGCCGGGGATGGTTTTTCCAACGCAGCAACCGGTTTTTTTTGATGTAATCGAGCTTGATTTGATGGGATAAAACGTTTATAGGTACTTTTGTGGGATCGTTGTCATATCTTGAAACGCTGAATGTCGCGGCTGGTTGAATCCTGCCGCTAAATTGTTGAAGGCTTCTCTTTATTTTTAAGGAATCGATCCCGGGCTATATCTCTCTTAACTCTAAAAGTAATGGATGCGACCAGTTATCATGTCTGAAAATCTGATTCAATCAAATACTGGGGGTGGCTTAAACGGGGCAGAGCTTTCCCAAAAACGTTGGAAAAGGAAGCTTTGGACAATAGCGGGACTGTTGATTCTTGTCGGGGCTTCTCTTGCAGCCTACTCCAACAGTTACAAGGGCGTATTCATCTTCGATGATGACCGCTCGATCCTGCGAAATAAGCGAGTTCATGAGATCTTGCCAATCTGGATTCCCTGGCAAAAGCGGGCCGGCACACGTCCCCTGGTCGATCTGTCTTTGAAACTCAATTACTACTTCGCGGATCAGATCAAAGACCCGACCTACCCTAAGCTAAAACAAATACCTGATATACATTACTTCCATGTATTCAATCTGGCGGTTCATATCCTGGCAGGGTTGACTTTGTTCGGCATTGTCCGGCGAACACTACGGACAGATCGACTAAGAAACAATCTCGGCAGATATGCTGACGGGCTGGCACTTATGGTAGCGGCGATCTGGCTGACCCACCCGCTGAATACCTCAGCCGTCACTTATATCATTCAGCGCGCAGAGTCTATGATGGGCCTGTTCTATATGCTGACACTCTACTGCGCAATCAGATCATTTAACTCGCGCAGGCGGTTATTCTGGGGTACCGCAGCGGTTCTCGCCTGCCTGGGGGGGGTGGGATGTAAACAGGTTATCGTAACGGTGCCGGTTATGGTGCTTTTATATGACTGGGTATTCATTTCAAACGGAAAGCTAAAGGATCTTCGAAAACGCTGGCCTCTTCATCTGTCGCTGTTTTTAACCTGGGTCCCCCTGTTTGCGATGTCGTTCAAGACGATGATGACCAACCCCACCGCCGGGTTCAGCACCAGGACGATCGGCCCGCTTGGATATTCCCTCACCCAATTCGGTGTGATTCTTCATTACCTGAAGCTCTCATTCTGGCCGGGGGAGTTGTGCATGGACTACATGTGGCCCCAGGCCGAGTCGATCATTGAAATCCTGCTGCAGGCGATCCCGATTCTCGGGATGGTGGCGCTGACGGTATGGGCTCTTAAAAACAAACCGGCCCTGGGCTTTTTAGGCGCGTGGTTCTTCCTGGTTCTGGCGCCAAGCTCCAGCATCATGCCGATCATGGACCTTGCCTTCGAGCACAGGATGTATATTCCGCTTACCGCAGTTATAGCATTAGTGGTTATCGGAGGCTTCGCCCTTGCCCAGAGACTGCTAACGGCCAAGTCCGGTTCATCGGCAGTGGGTGTTTACGCCATTGTTGTAGTCCTTTGTATCGTAGCGGCAGGCGCGTTGGGGATGACTACATACAAACGAAACTACATATTTTCTGACAGGGTTATCGCCTGGACTGATGTAGCCCAGAAGCGACCTGTAAACTCTCGTGCCCGGTACAACCTCGGCAATCGACTCTCGGCTGTAGGCCGAATTGAAGAGTCTGAAAAAGAATACCGCAAGGCAATCGAATTAAGGAGCGACTATGCAGAGGCCCAGTACAACCTGGGAAACCTTCTGCGAGATAATGGCCAGACCGACGAGGCTATCGTTTTCTACAAGCTGGCTATCCAGAACCGAAAGAAGCTCAAAAAGAGATCCGAAGCAGCCAGTATTTACAACAACCTCGCCAGTGTTCTAGTCAACAGGGATGAACTCGACGAGGCTATGAAATATTACCAGTTGGCCCTGAAGACTTATCCGAACTACGCCCAGGCATATTCCAACATGGGCGTTATCAAGGACCGCCAGGGCAAGACCGATGAAGCTATCGTTTTTTACCGGAAGGCTCTGGAATTAAACCCTGACTATGCACAGGCGAGCAATAACCTGGCCAAGGCATTGAAGACGATCAATGCCCCCGAAGCAGCAAAACAATACGAGCTTGCCTTTAAGGATAAACCCGAAGCCGAGCGGAAGGAACTGCTGTATCAGGCATACAACAGCCTCGCCCAGGAGATGATGAAAGTCCAAAAGCACACCGAGGCGCTGGAATTCTACGCCAAGGCTTTACCTCTCAAGCCTGACGATCCTGAATTGCACAGGCGAATGGGGACCGCAGCTGACCGCAACGGTAGGGCCGAAGATGCGATAGCTCATTTAGACAAAGCCATCAGCCTGGACCCGGACTTTGAAAAGGCCTACAAGCAACTGGCATCGGTGTTGATGCGTTCGGGCCAATTCGAACGGGCAGTAGTCCAATATGAACGAGTCCACAAGGATACCTCGCCCGAGCAAAAGGGTTTCATGCTAAGCCACGTTTGCCTGGACGCCGGGAAAGGTCTGGCCAAACAGGGCAAGAGCGATGCTGCTATCGAGTGCTTCAAAAAGGCGGTCGAATATGATCCCGAACGCGTAATGGCACATAAACTCTGGGGTGATGAGCTGGCGAAGATGGGCGACTTCGAAGGCCAGATCGAACAGTACGAAATCGGGCTGGCGGAAAAAGACGAGGACTTCCGCAACCGCGAGCTTCTGCGAATCCGCCTGGGGGCGGGTAAGAGTTTACTCGAAGCCGGCAAGGTATCGCAGGGGAAGGCTGTTTATCAAAAAGCACTTGAGATGGACCCCGAAAACGATGAGGCCAAGTTCGGCCTGGCCCAGGTGGCGGCCCAACAAGGCAAGGTCGATGAGGCAATTGAAACCTCCCCGCAAACGGCCTCAATGCTGTTCAAGCTGGGAAGGATTTTCCAGCAGTATCGTAACGTCAATGGCGGGATTGCCGCCTACCAGCGGACGATCGAACTCAAGGACGACCACGTCAACGCGTATAATAGCCTGGCGCTTCTGTACTACCGCCAGCAGCAATTCGCCGATGCGATCGAGCAATTCGAGATAGCCTTGAAGTTCGAGCCTGGCAACATCCCGGTAAAAAGAAACCTGGCTGGAATCTTTGCCTACTGCCCGGACATTTCGCTGAGAAACGGCGAAAAAGCGGTCGAACTTGCAGAGCAGGTCTGCAAAGCATCGGAATTTACTAACCCGGTTCATGTGAACGTCCTGGCTGCTGCTTATGCCCAGGCCGGTGAGTTCGACAAAGCTATCGCAACGAGCGAAAAAGCCATCGAATTAGCCAACGGAAAACAACAGAGCTACCTGGCGAACCAATTTCAGGAACGGCTGGATCTGTATAAAAGCGGTAAGCCTGTACCAGGCAAGGACTAGGAACAAAAGAACTGCCCGGCCAGGCGGCAACCGACCCGAGGCGGACAAGGCCTTTGTCCTTGATCCAGGGCTCTAACCGGGTAGAATAGTAAATAGCTTGGCCGGCCCTATTTATGAAGCGGTCAGGGGATATCGAAACAAGCAATCGCGACGTGTCGTGGCGGGTGACGAATATCCCAGGCAGGTCGATTTCCGCCCGGACGATACATGTAGGGCGCGTGCTTGTTGAATATTTCTCGTACTTAGCCATTTGAACAAGAAGCGAACAGATGAAAAAGTCGATAAATATCGTACTGATGGCTCTGGTACTGTTGGGGCTTCTAAACACCCCCCCCACTGCAATCGCACAGACCGATCAACCGGCTGCTGAGCTGGCCAAGACTCCTGAACCGGCCAAGGCTGTCGAGCCTGATGGATTGATCGAACTGAACCTGCCACCGAGCCTCGAACTGTCGGCCCTCGTGGAATACATCAGCACCCGGCTGGGCATTAACATCATCTACGACGACGCCACAATAAAACGGCGGGTAACGATCTCTGCCCCGCAGCGAATCCCCAAAGACGCTCTTCTAGGCCTGCTACAAAGCATCCTGAAGATACACAAGTTCATGATGGTCGAGACTGATCAGGAAGGTTTCTTCCAAATCGTCGTAGACAAAGAACTGCTCTCTTACACCGATGCTATCGAACTGGACGATAGAAAACTCAAAGATGCCGCCCCGACGGATATCCTCACCCAGATATTCCACCTCAAGTACATCACAACAAACACAGCCAACAAGACCATCACCCCCTTCCTGGGCAAGCCAGGGGGCAATAGCCTTTCGATACCTGCCCACGACCTACTCATCATAACCGACAGGGCAGCCAACCTCAAAAAAATCACTGAACTTCTCGATTTGATCGACATGCCCGGTGTTAAGGTGAGAGTCCGTTTCGTACCTGTAAAAAACGTCTCGGCTGAAGAGCTTGCGTCACAAATAACCGAGCTACTTTCCGAAAAACTGGCTTTGACTTCCGCTAGAGATGGCGATACCCGACTTCCACTTAAACTAATTCCAGACTCGCGTACGAACCAGATAATTATCCTCGCCACAGAAGGCAGTGAACTGGAAGCTTTGAAGCTTATCACAGCCCTGGATAAGCCCACCCATGAGCGAACCAGTCCAATTCGCTTCTACAAACTGATGAATACCACCGCTGCTGATGTCTTGGCGACGATACAGGCACTGGACATCTCCGAAGGCGGACTCTCTCAAGTCGCTCTTGGCGGTTGGCCTCAACCTCAGACAAAAAAAGAAGGCGCCAGGTACACCGGGCCTAATCGCCCCCCAGCCCCTGTCGGCAAAGAGTCCCCAACACCGCCGGCGTATAAGGAAAAGGACGGCCAGTCCAAGACCAAATCTTCCGAAGTAAGGCCTGGTGACCAGTCGTTAACGGCAATAACGCCAAGTGCAACCGTCACTATCGACCCGAACACCAATACCGTAATCGTAATAGCCTCGCCGGCAATCCAGGAAATATACGAACAGCTAATTGCGATCCTCGATAAGCGTCGCCCTCAGGTTCTGATCGAAATCACGCTGGTCACGCTCGATACTTCCGACGATTTCTCCCTCGGGGTTGATCTTGCATACTCAAATACCGTCAATGACGGCCGATTCATGGTCTTTAGCTCCTTCGGCCTGAGTACCGTAGACCTGGCAACCGGCGCACTTACGCCTAAAGTTGGGGTCGGCTTCAACGGTTCGATAGTCGGCCCGGACATGTTCAACGCGGTTATTAGAGCCTTGTCGGCCAGTAGCAAGGCTGAGGTATTGGCTGCACCGAGAATGCTTGTAAATGACAATGCCTCGGCGACCCTATCCAGCATTGCAGAATCGCCCTTTACATCCATCAACGCATCACAGACGGTTTCAACGACCAGCTTCGCCGGCTACGCATCTGCCGGTACTACACTGACCGTAACCCCTCATATCGCCGAAGGTGATCACCTGAACCTCAAATACTCTATCACGCTGAACAGCTTTACCGGTGAAGGCTCTGCGGGCATTCCCCCGCCACGAGTGACCAACGAGTTATCCAGTGAAATTACCGTCCCCGATGGTTACGGCGTGATAATCGGCGGACTTAGGCGTCAGGACAAGTCCGATTCGCATTCAAGGATTCCCTTTTTAGGCGATATCCCTGTACTGAAGTACCTACTTGGCATTGAAGAAATCAACTCAAGCGAAAGTACGCTCTTTGCTTTTGTTCGCGTACAGATTCTGCGGGACGATGAATTTGCAGATTTAAAGTTCCTCTCAGATAGGGATCTGGCGATGGCGCAGATGCCCCCTAACTACCCTGACAGTGAAATCCAGATAATGCAGTAGCCTTTGTAAATTGTAAAGCCGTATTCGGCATCGCTGACGTTGCGAAAAGTTCTTTGAAGCAATCGCACGCCAGCACCGGCAATGTGACAAGTAAAAAAATTATCACATTACCTGCGCCTTTGGGCGGAGGATTAAGGCAACCCGGAACAATGGCAGTAGTGTATGACAGATTTGCCTCAGCTCTTAAGAAGCTGACCAATGGCGATACGAAAGGTGACCTTCAAGACAAGGACGCTTTCTCTCTGTTTGATGCCCGCCTCGCCGGAATGGCTGAGACTCACCTGGCCTGTGCTACTGCCCAGTCACTGGGGTTTCCATTTGCCGATAATCTTGAAGGCCAACCTATCAGCCATGAGTTCGTGACTCATGTGCCTATAACATTCGCCCGCAGGCATGGCCTGATCGGCCTGGCGGGCAATAACGGCTCGATCTCCGTAGCCTTGTCCGACCTCGCCCAATGGCCACAACTGGACACATTAGGGAAGATCCTCGATAAGAAAATCGAACCTGTTTTCGCGCCGCGCAAACAGATCATCCGGGCTGTAAATTCTGCTTATCAGCAGCAGGCCGGGCAGGCCCAGCAACTGATCGACCAACTGGATGGCGAAGACATTTTACGTGAATTGGACGATGTTTCCGGCAAGGAAGACCTGCTGGACGTAGCCTCCAGAGCACCGGTGATCAAGCTGGTGAACCTTGTGTTGCTGGAAGCGGTTAAGCGGCAGGCATCTGATGTTCACGTCCAGCCGTACGAAGATCAATTGGTGATTCGCTTCCGCATCGACGGCATTCTCAGGGATGTTTTCAGTCCACCCCATCCCCTGCAAGCTGAGATTATCAGCCGCATCAAGGTCATGGGTGGGATGAACATTGCCGAACACCGTCTCGCACAGGATGGCCGGGCCACTGTAGAAGTTGGCGACCGGATCGTCGACCTGCGTATCTCAACGCTTCCGACCAGCCACGGCGAACGTGTAGTCATCCGCCTGCTGGATAAGTCAATCAGGTTGTATGAGCTTGGCAGGCTTGGCATGCCCGATAATGACCTGGTCAAGTTTAGAAACTTAATCCACGCCGACCACGGGATTGTTCTGGTAACCGGGCCTACCGGTTCCGGCAAGACCACCACGCTGTACGCCGCTCTCCAGGAGATCAATGCCAAGCAGATGAACATCCTGACGCTTGAAGACCCGATCGAATACGCCCTGGACGGCATCAGCCAGACCCAGATTGCCACACGCAAAGGAATGACCTTTGCCTCGGGCCTGCGACACGTGTTGCGACAAGATCCTGACATCATCATGGTCGGTGAGATCCGTGACGGCGAGACTGCCCGGATGGCGATCCAGTCGGCACTTACCGGGCACCTGGTCTTTTCTACCCTGCATACAAATGATGCCGCCGGTGCGGTAACGAGAATGATAGACCTTGGCGTCGAGCCGTATCTGCTGGCAAGCAGTTTACTGGGCGTCCTGGCCCAGCGGCTGATCAGGAAAATCTGCCCGGACTGTCGGGGCGAACATACTCCATCTTCGATGGATTTTGCCCGATGGAATATTCCGCCGGAAAAACTGGCGAAGACGAAAATTTATAAAGGCTCGGGGTGTCCGGCCTGCCTTGAAACCGGCTACCGGGGCCGGCGTGGCGTGTTTGAACTACTTACAACAACAGATCCGATCCGCGAGTTAATTCTCAAGCGGGAAGCGGCATCTTCGATTAAACAGCAGGCCGCCGAAGCAGGGATGACAACACTTCGGGAAACTGCCAACCGGTGGGCTCTTGAGGGCATCACCTCCATGGACGAGGTGGCACGCGTGACCAGCCGGGATGACTTTTAACTCGGGATCAACTACCTCACCTGCACGGC
>SDBT01018907.1_pt1 | contig 10812 bp, 13 predicted proteins | sample 2277101 | NCBI WGS metagenome assembly SDBT01 (sample SAMN10404973, study PRJNA504765) | marine sediment metagenome | isolation source: marine sediment core GS10_PC15, 103 cmbsf | place: Arctic Ocean: Southern Knipovich Ridge | collected 2010 | reverse complement strand
GATAACTGACTACAGAACATGCAGAGTGACATGCTTGACTTGCAATCTTACCTTTTAGCATATTTAAGTCGTTATTTACTAAAATATACATGACAATATCATTATCTAAATTTTCAGATTCTCTCTTTTTATTCATACATGTAAAGAAATTAAATAGTTCTTTATATGCTTTTATTTATAATTTTGTCAATGCCGCAAGATGTATAAATGTGTCGGTCATAAGAATTATAAATTTTGTTAGATAATAGTATCAATAGATAGGATCAATGGCTTGTGCTTCTTGTTTAAAGAATTATGGAACAGATATTAAATTAAATAGACATTATGCCAGACAACCGATATGTGGATATAATTTTACCACAGATAGATAAGGAGTTGTATGCAGAGAAGGATAAATATTTAGAAAAATTGAATAAACTAAATATTTTTGAAGATCCATTTAAGAAATAGTGCTATTGTTTAATTAAATGCAGTTTTCACATGGTTTCTTATAATTTGGTAAACAATTATTGCAATATTTTTTTTGACATATTTTACAATGCCTACTCTGATAACCATAATATTTACAACACGCTGTACATTTTATATATCTATCTTCTTCATTTTTTACATATTCTAATATACATACTTTACTACAAAACTCATCTTCATCTGCTATAATTGATTCAATTTCATCTTCTGTAATTTCACAACAAGTTAAACAATAAAATCGTTCACAAATTAAACAATATCTTTTATCATTATTAATATCACCACAATTATGACAATAACGTCTTCCATCATCAATTATAACATCTAATAAATTTTCGTTGTATTCTAATTTCTTTTTGAATTTAATATAAAAGTCTACAACATTGTCATCCATAAACCTTTTAACAAAATATTTATCAGTTAATTCAGGATCTATTTTATGTAATTTTTGAAAAAATTTTTTATCATCTATCTCATCTAGAATTTTATTGATAATATTCTTATTCATTCATAAATATATTATATCTTCTTTAAATACTTTCTTTGAATAAGATTATCAACGAGTTTGTATACCATAATTTGAGTATATATGGTCACTACTATTTAGACAATCATCACACATTTTATTAGTATCTGAGAAACAATTTTCGCAACATCTTTGATTACATATTTCACAACAGCAAGTATAATAAATATTATATATTTTTGAACAAATTTTACATTTAATACACTTTTCATCTATGAATTTTAATACACATTCTTTACTACAAAACTCATCTGAATCGTTAATTTCAATTAAAGTATTTACCTCTTCTTCAGAAATAGAACAACAATTTTCACAAATATAATTATTACACATCTCACAATATATCCAACCATTTGGATTATCTCTGTCTCTTTCCAATCTATGACATTTACAACATTCATATATATCGTTATAAAATGCATCTACTTTATCTCTCATAAATCCTTCTAATATTTTACTATTATGTTCAAGTAATTCTATCTTATATTTATTATCATGTTTTAAGCGATTATTATTGTAACAATACTCTACTATATCATCTTTCATAAATCTTTTAACAAAATATTTATTAATTAATTTAGAATCTATTTTATATAATTTTTTGAAACTTTCTTCATCATCTATTTGATCTAATATTTTATTGATAATATTCTTGTTCATTCTATAAGATTATTATATATTCTTTAAATACTTTTAATAATATATTATACTTAAAAAAGTACTTAAAGACGGTAAGAATAAATAATAGATAATAGATAATGGATAGTAAGAAGTTATTCAAACTATGTAAGCGAAAGAAGCTTAAACCTGAAGAAATAAAATTAATGATAGATAATCCAGATGCTTTAAATGGAACAGGAGAGAATTTATTACATAATTATTTGAAACATGATGGCTGTGATTTTAAGTTAATACAAGATATGTTTGATAATGGTCATGATATAAATAATTTGAATAAACAGGGATATTCTATGTTTTATTCATGTTTTTTATATTGTAATGCAAATTGTAATAATTTATATCAAAAAATAGATTTCTTGATGAAAAATTTTTGTCCATTGGTAGTTCCTAATGTAGATCTAACAAGATTTATTTTATATAAAAATCCAATTATCAGATATAATTATCAATATACATCTAATCATATATCAAAATATTTTAAATTAATTCAAAAACTATTATCTCTAAATCTTTTAGAAACAAATTTGAAAGATAAGTATCCATATATCAATCTAGCTCATTGGTCTAAAGATATTAATATGTTAAAATGGTTTGATCAAAATTTTCAAATGAATTGGGACATGAGTAGTATGCATCATATGTCTCCATATCATGGTCCAATATTACATTATATAGCAAATAATTGCAATGATATTGAAATCTTTGAGTATGTGTGTCAAAAATGTGTAACTGATATTAATTATAATATTAATACAACCAATAATTATACTCCATTAGATATATCTTTAATATGTAAAAATTATAAATATTTAGAAATATTATATAAATATGGTGTAAATGATCCTTTAATGCAGCAAAATAGTGATACAGCAGTACGTAATTTTTTAGATCACATTATGCAAAAAGGTATTAGACAATGTTCAAATAGTTATAAAGATTCTGGATATATGTATAAGCAGAATTTTATCTGGTTAATTTTGAATCATAAAGTAAAAGAATTTCCCATAAGATATATCAAAGCATTTAGAATTAAATTAAATGATTTTAAAACCTTTCCTAATGTATTAGCATTTAATCATGGATTTTGTTCAGGTAGTAATAATTGTGAATTATTCTTTCCAGAAGAAATTGTCGAGGAAAATAGACGTAGAGCTGAAGAATCTAAGAATTTCTTGCAAAAAACTGGTTTTAAATCTACTCGTCCTCAAGTTTCATGTCCTATGTCAGTTAAATATATGAATAAATTAGATAAAGAATTTGGTTTAGAAGAATATACTCAAGAATATTGTCAGAAAATTTATGATGAAATTTTACAAAAATTTGATTTATCTTATTCTTAAACCTATTTAAAGAATATTTAAAGAATATTATTTAAGTAATAAACAAGATGCCAGCTAAAAATTTATTTCAATTATGTAGACGTAAATTTCTTAAACCTGATGAAAAGCAGCTATTTATAGATAATCCTGATAAAGTAAATAAAGAAGGAGAAAATTTATTACATCATTATATAAAATGTTCTAGACGATTAGATTTAAAATTAATACAGGATATGATTGATAATGGACATGATATTAATAATTTAGATAAAAGTGAACGTTCAATGTTTCATACCTGTGTAGTGGTTAATAAGGCGCAGTATGAGGTACTAAATTTATTGGTAGATAATCATTGTCCATTGGTAACTCCAAATGTAGATTTAACTAGATTTATGTTGTATGATCAATTAGGAACATATTATAATCAAATAATTGATGAAGAATATTTTAAATTAATTCAGAGATTAGTTGGATTAAATTTATTAGAAACAGATTTGAAGAATAAATATCCAAACATAAATCCATTATATTATGCGAAAGATTATGATATGTTTGTCTGGTTAGATAAAACATTTGATACACTTTATGATATAGAAGATTCTAAATATATGTATCACCCATTATTGCATTATTATGCTTATCGTAGAGATGATACACAAATCTTTGAATATATTTGTCAAAAAGATTCTTCAACTGTCAATTTAGTGACACAAACAAATCCTACAACACCGTTAATGTTGGCTTTAATACATAATAATTATCAACTTTTAGAAATATTGTATAAATATGGAGTAGATGATATAAAAATAATAGATAAATATATAAAATTTTTATTAACTCAAGGTGTTGGTAGATGTAATAATAAAAATTATATAGCACATACTGGTATTAATGGAAATTATATGGAAAAAGGATATGATCAGAAGAGAAATTTTATTTGGTTAATAATAAATAAAAAATTGAAAGAATTTCCGATAAGATTGATTAAAGTATTTAGGATAACATTAGAAGATTTTGATAATTTTCCTAATATTAGTAGATTCAACCATGGCATTCTTACTAAAAGTCATTATTATGAATACTATTTTGAGGAAGATTGTACAGAAATTAATACTGAAAAATTAGATGATCTATATTTTCAGGAATCATTAAGACCAAAATATATTAAAACTATGAAAGAATTAAATAAAAAATTTGATTTAGAAGATTATACAAAAGATTATTGTCAAGATTTATATGATGAAATTATGAAACTAATTATATAAATGATTATAAATAGTTATATTATAAATAGTTATATTATAAATAGTTATATTATAAATAGAGATTAGATTAATTTATCATCTGATAATTTCTCTAATTTAATAATTGCTTGTCTTTCTGCAAATGCTGAAGATGAAAAATAATCTTTCTTATTATAATCCTCTGGTGGTATTTTAAATCTATTAAATGTTGTTGTTATTAGTGCCATTACTGTTTTTATTTCATATATAGCAAATTTTTTACCAGGACATAAATGTACACCAGCACTCCATGTCATAATTTCATATGGACCTTTTTTTTCTTTATCTTCTATAAATCTATCAGGATTATATTTCATTGGATTCTTAAAATTTTCTTCTGCACATTCATAATTCATCATCATTGGTTCACATAATGCTATAGAATCTGCATCTCCTACATAATATCCTCCTAATGTTGCATCTATATTTTTTGGTTTTCGATTTAATGCAAGTATTTGACTTGTCATTCTCGCAGATTCCATTAAACAACTTTCTAAAATAGGTGATGAATATATGGACTTATAATCATCTTCTAATAAATATTTTAAACTTTCCTCCTTAACTTTATCCCAATATTTTGGATTTTCTGCTAAATCTATTAATGTTGCTGATATTCCTAATGCTGTATTCTCTGAACTTACATACAATAAACATACCACCACATTACCAATTTCTTCATTTGTTAATCCAAGATTAACTCCAGTTCTAAATAATAATGAATCATTTTTATCAAGATCTTCTCTATATTTATTAATTTCTGAATTTAAATAATTAGTCATTGCTTTTCTATGCATTTTCAATTTAGGATTAAAATATATTGCTAATAATGATTTAGGACAGAAATATGTTAGAACAACTATTCTATTCAATAAACTTGAAAAGTTTGTTAAATGATCATAAAATTCATCTGAGATATCTATTGATATAAAACATTTTAATGTAGTATAAGATACAAATTTTGCCATTTCTTTTACTAAATTAATTTCTTCTGTTGATTTTTCTATTCTTTCAATCATTTTTTTAGTTTCTTCTATTATTTTAGGAATAAAATGATCATATCTTATTGATACTGTTTTCTTAATCATATTTATAATTTCTATGAATTTATTTGGATCATCGGAAAATGCGTTAGGAAAATATAATTTATCTAAAACTTCATATAATGACAATTTATCCTCAGTGGCCTTAAAAAATTCTTTCTTCAAATCATTATCACAAATTACTATAAATGTATTTCTAAATATTTTTAATTTAAATATTTTACCATACTTTTTATAAGTTGATCTTATATATCCTATAATATCTTTTGAAAAATATATTCCATGTCCTACATATGGTAATGATCCACTAACATATGGTACTTCTTTAATACCATTTATTATATATTTTTTTGAATTAGAATTAACTTTATATAAATAATATAATCCTAATCCTAATATTATTGGTATTATATAAATTATCATTTTTATTAATATTATTTTTATTCCTTTATACGCTTTTATAATTATTTATTATAATAAATATTGAGTTTATATAGTTTTAGATAATTATATTATATATAATATATGCCAACCGAGATTAAATTAAAAGGATCATATGTAGGTGTTACAAAGATTAAACCTATGAAAAATCCAGATATTATTAAATCTAAAATACTTAGTAAAATATGTGAAATAAATAATTTAACAATCAGTACTAAACCTAATAATGAATATTTTATATATCATAGTTATTATACTAAAGATAGAAAATGGGGTGGTCGATGGTATTGTACTAAATTTACTAAAAATAATTTTAAATATAATGATAATAAGATGATGGTTACATATATTATACCGGAATGGAATGATACAAAGAAGAAAGTACCAATTGAAATATATTTTACGGAAAAAGGTTATAAAAAATTGAATAAGATATTTGATAATTAAAATAAATTACAACCAGAAATAATAGATAAATTAATTTTATCAATATTAAATATTTCATTAGATACTCTTTTTATATCATTAATACTAATTTGATGATATTTTCTAGCATAATCCTCATGTGTATATGGTTTACCCATATATAGTTGATTATATCCCAAAAATATAGCTGTACTCTTAGTATTTTCTTTAGATAATTTCAATGTACCTATGATATAATCTCGTGTATAGTCTAATTCTTTCTGACTTATTTTATTCTTCTTTAAGTCTTCAAATTCTTTAACAATAAGTTTGTAACATTTTTTGATAGAATTTTTATCATTAAATGTACTAAATACTATCTTCATAGACCCCATATCTTCAAATTTATCTACGTCTTTCTTAACTGTATATACTAATCCTAATTTCTCTCTCAATTTAATAAATAATCTTGATGCCATATTTCCTGCTAATAAAGAACTAATAATATCAACTATATATGATCTATCATCATTCATACCAAATGTAGGAACACCAATAGCAACATAAGCTTGTTGTAGATCGGAACGAATTTTATTATTAAATCTGATACCATTTTGTAGATTACAGAAGTCAGGATAGAAGGTAGTTTGATTATTATTTAATAGATTTTTACTTGGATGATATTTGAATTGTTGATTACCAAAATATTTATCTAATTTTCTGACACAATTATTACCAACTTTACCCGTAATGGATATTAACATATTTTTCATATTATAATGTTCCAATAAATATGACATAATCATTACACGATCATAATCTTCGATATCCGTTTTATTACCACCTATATCATGCTCTAATGTCGTATCTTTATATAATAGTTCACAAATCATTTGATCTATATATTTATTAGGTTCGGAGTTAGATCTTTCTAATTCGTTAAGAACAACTTTCTTTTCCATGGTCATATCATTTGAGTTAAATTTAGAATGAAATATCATATCAGATAATATATCCATAGCGTTATCTAAATGTTCAGGAATAATTTTAATATAATAACCTGTATTATCCCTATCAGTAAATGCATTGATATGAGCACCATATCTATATAATTCATTGACTATTTGTTCAGGTTTAGGTCTCTTTTTAGTACCTTTAAATAACATATGTTCAATAAAATGTGAGATACCATCGTAATGGGGTTGTTCATTTCTTGATCCAACTTTAAAAAAGATGATAATAGTAGTGGAAGAATAGAGTTTATTGTTATTAATAATATATTTTATACCATTTTTAAGTGATCCTTGTTGAATCATATACTTAATATATGTTTATATAATAATTTAAGTTTACATCTAGAATTTTTGCTGCAGATAGGACATATAGATTGTCTATCTAGACAGGATATTTTTCTTTTCAATATACAAAGGGTATGAAATATATTATTACAGGTATCACAATGATATAAGTTATCGATAATTATTTTGGAACATATAGAACAAATCTTATTCTGAGATTGTAGTATATCTTTTGTTATGGGTTGAGGCATAACAGTAGTTATACTGGAAATAGATTCATTCTGTTTCATAAAATAAAGTTTAACGAGGAGAGATTGTTTAATTCTGTGAGATGCAGTCATGGCATTATATAATATATTGTTATATTTTTTTATATAGTTATATTTTTTTATATAGTAATATTATAATGAGTTTACATAATGTTTGTAATAGTATAAATAGATTAGATGGTATAGTTTCGCGTATTTGGAGAACTTTGAATAAGCAAGTGGTAGTATCTGCTACATTAACATTAATAATTTATGATCCAGATACAAATATTGTAGATAATATTGTTACTAAGAATGTGACAGTTGTAATATCTACTGATAATAATTGTCTCATACGCATGATATCGAGTGATATGTTAATGGCAGAAAATTTATCTACGACGGGTGATTTATCTATGATAGGATCTATATCCCTTAATACACCTTCATTTCCTAAAGTTATATCATTAGACGATTCCAAGGTTGGAACTATATCAAAAAAGTTATCTAGTGTAGGGATAGGAGATAATATAGGAAATCTTATATTAGATGCTAATAATATTTTAGATGGCAATATACTTCCTACAATGGAAGCAATGAAGGTAAGTAGTAATAATCAAAGTCAATCAATGGCTGATAATATTCAATTAGCATTAGCTGTAAGTAATAATTTAACTAATGCATTAATGTTTTATACAGGTAGTCCGATACAAGCTATTTTTGGTCAAATTGGTCTAGGTTTAAATTTAGGTATCGCATCTGTAAATGTTGAATTTTCAATACCAATGATATTTTAATTATATTTATATAATATTTAATAATAATATAGTATATGTTATTATTAAATTTAGCAATTATTTATCCTATTTTGATAACCTTTGCTTCAGTCTTTTATAGTTTAATATCAGATAATCCTGTTGGAATTTATTTTGCATTAGGTAATATTATATTTGGATTTAGTGGTAATATATTTTTCAAAAAAATATTCAAAATGATAGATCCAAAGTGTAAATTATTTCAAAGACCTAATCCACCTAAATGGGGTTGTGGTCAGTTTCTAAATTATGAAATGTATTCTATACATAATAATTTTGGTATGCCATCAGGTCATGCACAGATTGCTGTTTTAGCAGCTACATTTTGGATTCTCTATTTGTTAGATCGTCCATTAAATCGTGCAACATATTTAACTATTTCTATTTTAATTGCAATGACAGTTATAGTAGTATATAGTAGAATTTATATAGGATGTCATAATATATTGCAGGTAGTGGTAGGAAGTTTTATAGGATTAGTGTTAGGTATTTTATTATATAGAATTTGGACATTATGGCCATGTTATTGTCATCGCGTTGATTATTCTAAATTTTTTGGAATAGGAATATTATTAATATTTATAGTAAGTTTAATATTAACATATCTCTAAACCAATAACATATTTATTATTTTTAGTAATCTTTCGGCTTCCATGTTCTAATTCTAATGAGAAAATGATAGCACTCCCTGCATTAAGTTTATATATTTTATCTTCAAACTCTAGTTCACCACCTTCATAATCGTCATTTAAATAGATAATAAGACTTTTAGTACTATTTTTGGTTAAACCGATATCTTTATGTTTTGGTAGAGATTCACCAATTTTGTATTTAATATAGAAGAGGAAGTTATCACATATAGTATACTTAATCTTGTTCTGAATCATTGAGGATATTTCTTGATTATATATTTGATCTTTAAGTAGAGATTGATTATTGATAAAGTTGATTAAATATTGACATTCTTTTTTTGTTAATAGATTATTAATAATTTCTATACGATTAAGTTCAAAATTATTGATAGCATTATAATAATTTATTCCAAAATTGGGTAAACATTCGAGTTCGCAATTGATTAAATTTTGTTTATATTTCCAATTTTTGAGATATATTTTCTTTTTTTTATTAATATAAGATTTAAAATAAGATTTTATTTTATTAGAATGATATTTTTGAATATAATTGTGAACTGTTGGTTCATTTCTAATACTTCCTTCGCGAAATTTGATAGAATTTTCAGATATTATTATAGTCCAAGCTCCAAAAAAGATATTTATGTTTGGTAAATTTATTATTATATCTGTAAAACACATTTTACGTCTCATATTTTTATCTATGAAATATGCAATAATAGTATGGAATGGTTGAGTACTAATATATCTGGGTGGTTCAAATTTTCCTGTAAAAGTATAGAAAATAGATATATCATCTATAGGTAGTACTATTTTATTTTTAGGAATAATTATTTCTGATATATATTTAGAATGCTGTCGTAAATCTTCATCATAATATTTTATTTTTTGAATTATTTTATCCCCTGGATTATGATTAGGACAATATAATCCTAATAAAAATTCGCTTTCTTTTTCTATTCTATATTCTCCATTAAAGAAATCTGGCGTTCTAGATAAATCTGAACCAATTATATAATCTTTATGTTGTAAATTTGAATTAACTAACATATGTAATGGGGAAGTAGTAATTATATTTTCATTATTAAATAGAATTTTAGGATATTTTCGGATTAATTGAATTTTATGGTATAAATCTTCAACTATATTTGTGTATTTTTCATCAATGTTATCATTTAATATATTGTTTCCGCCACTAATAGCATAAGTACTCATATTTATATTGTATAAATAAATATCCTTTATATAGCGTAATAAAAATATTAATATAATATATAATGGCACGTAATAATGATGGATTTTATATCAGTATACCTGAGAATATATTTTCTAAAAACTTTAAGATTGGAATATTAGCTATATTAATAGCTATTGTTTTAGTATTTTCAGTTGTAACTCGTTTCAATGTAGCAACAGTATTAGTTATCATTACATTAACAATATTAATTATGATAATTATGCATAGTAGTAGAGGACCTAATTATGTAGGTTCATTACCTGATACTACATATCCCATCCCACCACATTTAGGTTTAGATGGTATAAGTTTAGCTAATATGTCACGTTTATAAGATAAATATATTAAGATATAGTATAAATGACTTGTGGAAAAGTTCATCTTAAACGATCTAGAAAATCTTCAGCTAAGAAAAG
>SDBT01018906.1_pt1 | contig 10812 bp, 10 predicted proteins | sample 2277101 | NCBI WGS metagenome assembly SDBT01 (sample SAMN10404973, study PRJNA504765) | marine sediment metagenome | isolation source: marine sediment core GS10_PC15, 103 cmbsf | place: Arctic Ocean: Southern Knipovich Ridge | collected 2010 | reverse complement strand
GACCCGCGTGCAGGAAACCAGGCTCGACGAATTGGCAACCTTGAAATCGGCTCAGGCCGCCAACGCTAAACTCGACGGGGAATTACAGGCTATCAAGGCCGAGTTGACCCGCGTGCAGGATGAGCGGGCTGGTGCGCTTGCGGAGCTTAAGGCTGCTGGCTATACTAACGACCAACTTGATGCTAGGTTGCAGACTGCCGAGGCTCAACGGCATCGCATCAGTGATGATTGTACTGCGATGCGGGCGGCTTTGGAAGAATCCCAGAAGGAATGCAACAGGTTGTTGCGTGAGTTGAGCGATGTTCAAGCAGAGCTAAGGGGACTCCGACAAGCAGGGGCCAGGCTGATTTTACATTGGGCGATGAGGTTCGCCAGGAGAACGCAAGAGTACAAGATATTCCAATCTCTCGGGCAAGGAAAACATGAAAAATGAAAATAGGTATCTTTACCATAGCATCCAAGAATTACCTGCCCTATGTGCGGGTATTGATGAAGTCGGTCGAAGCTGTGCATCCAGAGTACCATCGGATGCTCTGCTTGGCGGACCGGGTGAATCATTACTTCGATCCGGAAGACGATAATTTCGAGGTTATCCAGGCTGAGGACTTGGGGATCCCGAACTTTCATGACATGGCGTTCCGCTATGACATCATGGAGTTCAACACTGCGGTCAAACCTTTCATGTTTCAATGGGTGTTTGAGAACAGCGACCTCGACGCCGTTATCTACCTCGACCCGGACATCCGCGTCTTCACGCGAATGGAAGAACTGGAAAAGCGTTTAGCTGCCGGTGAGAGCATGGTGCTTACCCCGCACATAACCAGGCCGTTGGAGGACGACCTTATCCCAAACGACGCCCATATGCTCCAGAGCGGAGTATTCAATCTGGGCTTTGTCGCGTTTCGGCGAACCGACGAAGCAATGGAGTTCATCAAGTGGTGGGGTCGAAGGCTGGAGAAGCAATGCGTGGCCGAGCTTGACAAGGGCCTGTTCGTCGATCAGAAGTGGTGCGATCTAGCTCCGTGTTTCGTGGAGAAGTTGTCTATCCTCAGGGATCACGAATACAACGTTGCCTATTGGAACATCCTCAACAGGCGGGTTGAAAAGACCTCCCAAGGCTGGCAGGTTGATGGCCGAGACATGGTCTTTTTCCACTACAGCGGGGTGGACGCCAGCGCCTCCAAGAACCTCTCGAAACACCAGAATCGCTTTAAGCTCGGAGAACTCCCCGTTATCCGCCGACTGATTACCGATTACATCCGAGATCTTCGATGCAATGGGCTCAAAGAGTGTGCGAATTTCCCCTATGCCTACGGGACATTTGTGGATGGCCAGCCTATCTTACCCCTCTATCGTAAGCTCTACGCACGCTATGGCCGAGATTCGTCGGATAGGATAATGGATTTTGAAACAATCAAAAGCATATGTAATCATCCTTCCGAACATTTTGAGCAGATCGGGGACTGCGTCATCACCCGCCTGATGGCGGAGATTCACGCCATCAGGCCCGACGTGCAAAAGATTGCCGCTGCTCAACCGACAAACTATTCCACTTGGTTCGCAAACTGGTTTGAAGCCTCTGGGTCGAGGGAATACAACTTTCCCCCCGAATTAACGCAACAACGCGAGATTATCAATGGTGCAACGGCGAACCATGAGACCGTATCAGGCCGCAGGAACAAGTTGGCTTCCTGCATGAAGGCCCCGACCACGGCCATAGAGCAACTTGTCGAAGGCGAGCAAATCAGCGAGTCCCAATACATGCTCTGGAAGGATCGCCCGGATCTGACAACGGCGTTCGATCTCAATACGCAACAAGGCCAACAGGACTACCTGTGTTGGTTCAGAATCTCCGTTGAACGGGAATACGGCATCAAGCCAGAGGCTTTCGAGGTGGAAATGAAAGACTCGGCAGCGGACGACGGAACTTCATCGCCGGGGCGAGCGGGCGCCGGGAAGTCTGGTAGAACGGGTAGACTGGTTTTCTATCGGCTGTTGATCTGGCTGGAAAGGCCCTTAAAAAAACTACCCCGGTTCCTCCGTCGAAAAGGGAAGTTCCTTTGGCAAAAAGCCTTGGTACGCGCAGCCGGTCCGGATATGAAGCTCTTTAGAACAACCGGTAGAAAAAACGGTCCTGACGAGTCAACCTGCCCGGGAGGCAACCATAGGCCCAAACCCGGAGCTAACCTGGTAGGCTATATAAAGGGGGAACTGGGCATGGGGGAGCATGTCCGCATGGTCGCCAAGGCCATGGGTCAGACACGCCTGCCATACGGCCTGATAGACTTTGACTTCGGCCTTGCTTCACGCAAGGAGGCGGAAGTTTCCCATGAATACCTGCAGAGCGACAACCGCTATGCGGTGAACGTATTCCATATCAATGCGGACCAAATGGTGCGATCTCTGGTGGCGTTGGGTCCGAAGTTCTTCGAGGGCCGATACAACGTAGGTTACTGGGCATGGGAATTGGGCAACTGCCCCGACGAATGGCTCTCCGCCATATCGATCGTGGACGAAATTTGGGCTCCGTCACGCTTTATTCAAAAGGCCTTCCAGGCCAAGGTGGATATTCCTGTTACATATATGCCGCTGTGTCAGGAACTGCCCCCCCTTACACCCAAGCCAAAATCATACTTTGGCCTTGACGATAACTCGTACGTTTTCATATTCTCGTTCGACTTCTTCTCGTATCTGCACCGCAAGAACCCTTTCGCCGTAATCGAGGCGTTCAAGCGGGCCTTTGCAGACCGCGGCCAGAAGGTGCAGCTTGTCCTGAAGGTCATGAATGGCGACACTTCCGACGCGCAGTGGAAGCGGATGGTCCGGTCGATTGCCGGCGACAAACGAATCAAAATCATCAACAAAACCATGAGCAAGGAAGATCTAATCTCGCTGAAGGACGCCTGCGATTGTTATGTATCGCTGCATCGTTCAGAGGGTTTTGGCCGGGGTCCTTTCGAGGCGATGTACCTGGGCAAGCCGGTCATCGCGACCAATTTTTCGGGCAATGTTGACTTCATGACGGCGGAGAATTCCTGCTTGGTGGACTACACCCTGATACCGGTGGAAAAGGGGCAGTACCCATTCTCCCAAGGGCAGGTGTGGGCTGATCCTTGTATTGAGCAAGCCAGCGATTACATGCGGAACCTTGCCTCAGAGCCAGAGATGGGCCGAGAGTTGGGCAAACGGGCTGAGGAATATGTCCGGAAACATTTCAACCCGAAAACGATAGGCCAAAGGTACGAAAGGCGTATCTTGGAAATCCTGTCTGATACAAAATGCGACAGCGGGGAGTTTTTGGCAAATACCAGCCCATTATTGTTGTCGAGGCAAGTTTGACGGAATATAGCGACATGAAAGAATGCAGCAAGTCGATCGTAAGAAGATTATCACAGCCCAACTTCATCAACCGCTATTTTGTCGGTAATGGTGTCGATATTGGCGGCAAACCCGACCCGTTGGCACTGTATCGCGAAATGTTTGGCAGGATGGAGTCTGTGAAAACCTGGGACCTGGAAGACGGCGACGCCCAGTACATGGAAGGTGTAGCCGATGATACGTTCGACTTCGTTCACAGCAGCCATTGTCTCGAGCACCTCCAAGATCCATCTGAGGGTTTGCGAAACTGGCTGAGGCTTGTCAAGCCCGGCGGATATGTCATTGTTACCGTCCCCGACGAGGATATGTACGAACAAGGCGTCTTTCCCAGTGAATTCAATCACGACCACAAGTGGACCTTTACGATCTTCAAGCGGGAATCCTGGAGCAACCGGTCGGTAAACTTACTGGAGTTGCTCTGCCAACTCGGTCCAGCAGCAGATATCGAGAAAATCGAGCGGCTAACCTCGACCTACCGCACCTTGCCACGTTATGACCAGACTCGTACGCCTGTCGCGGAGTGTGGCATCGAGTTTGTCCTGCGAAAACGCACGTCCGATGAGATACGGAACAAGGGACTGGCCACCTCGGCCACCCAGCCTGAGCGGGAACTGCGACTGCACTACAACCAATATCGAGACGACATGGCCGCGCTACGGGCCAACAACCAGGAGAGGCCACCTTTTACGAATGATGCGGAATTTTAACGAACATCCTGTGATCAGGGCAAGGGCGCCGCTCCGGCTGGGTCTGGCTGGCGGTGGAACAGACGTTTCGCCATTCAGCGAACGGTATGGTGGAAAGGTGCTCAATGCGACGATCGATTTGTACGCCCACTGCACCATTGAAGCCACTGACGACGGTCAAATCGAATTCCAGGCCCAGGACATGCAAGAGACGTTCCTATGCCAGTCCACGATGACTTTGCCGTTGGATGGCAAACTCGACCTGCTCAAAGGCGTCTACAATCGTATCGTGAAAGATTACACCCACCGCCCGCTGAGCCTTCGCCTGACGTCCTACATCGATGCGCCGTCCGGCAGCGGGCTGGGGGGCAGTTCGACGATGGTCGTCGCGATTATCAAGGCGTTCGTCGAGTGGCTGCACCTGCCGCTGGGTGAATACGAAATCGCCCACCTGGCCTATGAAATCGAACGAGTCGACGTTGGCCTACAAGGTGGCAAACAGGATCAGTACGCTGCGGCTTTCGGCGGGTTCAACTTCATGGAGTTCCATGACAACGACAAAGTAATCGTCAATCCGCTACGAGTGAAAAACTGGATCGTCAATGAGTTGGAAGAATCGATGGTTATCTACTTTACGGGAATTTCACGCCATGGCGCCAGCATCATCTCTGAGCAAATAACCAACATGAAAGAGCACAAGGAGCATCGCCTAGAGGCGATGCGGAAGATTAGGCAATCGGCGGTGGAGATGAAAGAGGCCTTGCTGTTGGGCAATTTTGGAAACATCGCAAAGATATTGAACCAGAGCTGGAAGGACAAGAAGCATACCGCCCATTCTATCAGCAATTCTCACATGGACGAAATCATCGCCGCAGCCAAGGCCGCCGGGGCGAGAGCGGGCAAGGTCTCCGGTGCCGGCGGGGGCGGGTTCTTGATGTTCATAATCGACCCACTCCGCAGACTGGAAGTTTTCTCCGCACTGGCAAAATTCGGCGGCTCACCTCGCGGGGTATTGTTTACCCAGACGGGAACGCAGGGGTGGCGTGTATGAGCTTGAACACGGAACATGATATCGATGCGATTATCCTGGCCGGTGGGCTGGGCACTCGACTGCGAGAGGTTGCCCCGGATATTCCCAAGCCGATGGCGCTTGTGAATGGTCGACCTTTCCTGGAATATCTGCTGGAGTACGTTGCCTCGCAAAACATCCGTCGGGCTGTGCTCGCGGTAGGCTACAAGAGTGAAATAATCCGCGATTTTTTCGGCGACGCTTTTGGCCGGTTGAAGTTGACCTATTCGGTCGAGTCCGAGCCGATGGGAACCGGCGGGGCGATTCGCCAAGCCATGGCGTTTAGGCGGGGCGGACCAGTAGTTGTCATCAACGGCGATACATGGTTCCCCGTCGATATAGCACGGCTTGTCTTGGCCCGTGAGAAACATCAGGCTGATATCGCGATGTCCCTGAAGTCGATGCGCAATTTCGATCGCTATGCAACAGTGGACATGAATGATAGAGGACGGATTGTGGCATTTCGTGAAATACAGTTCTGCTCAGCTGGCAATATAAACGGCGGGATTTACGTTCTTTCACCCGATATCTTCGACGGGGTTGCGATGTCGCGGAAATTCTCGTTCGAGGCATTCCTTGTCAAGCAAGTCGAGAGACTCAACTGCCTAGGTATCGTTTCCGACGTACCTTTTATTGACATCGGCATCCCGGAAGATTATCGTCGGGCGGGTGACATTATTAAAAGCGGAGCCTTGGGATGAATCACGTCATGAAGATTATGGTTACCGGCGGCGCTGGTTTTATCGGCTCGGCGCTAGTACGCGAGTTGATAGTAAATAGGTCGCATGAGGTTATGAACATCGACAACCTCTCCTATGCTGGGAATCTCTCTTCGTTGCGGGACGTTGATGGCAACAGCCGGTACGATTTCCGGCAGATCGACATTGCCGATGCCCAGGCCGTGGTAGCGGTTCTCAGTGAGTTTCAGCCTGATGCGGTTATGCACTTGGCTGCCGAGTCGCACGTCGATCGCTCTATCGACGGGCCAGATACGTTCATCCATACCAACATCGTCGGGACGTACACACTGCTGCAATGCGCGTTGGAATACTGGAAAACCCTGCCCAAAGAACGAAGCGAAACATTCCGGTTCCTGCATGTCTCCACCGACGAAGTCTACGGCTCACTAGGCCCGACGGGATCTTTCTGTGAAGAAACGCCATATGATCCCCGCTCGCCATATTCAGCCAGCAAGGCCGGAGCCGATCATCTGGTAATGGCCTGGTTCCACACCTATGGCCTGCCGATACTCATGACAAACTGCTCAAACAACTTTGGGCCCTATCAGTTCCCCGAGAAACTTATCCCGCTGGTTATCCTCAACGCACTGGATGGTAAGGCATTACCGATATATGGCCAAGGAGAGAACATCCGCGATTGGCTATACGTCGAGGACCATGTTCGCGCATTGCTTGCCGTGTTGGAGAAGGCCTCACCTGGACAGAAGTACAATGTCGGTTCGGACAACCAACGGACTAACCTGCAGATGGTTCACGCGATATGTGATGTCTTGGACGAGCTTGTCCCAATCGGCCACGGCAATGAAATCAATTCGTATCGGGACCTTATAAAATTCGTCCCTGACAGGCCTGGACACGACAAACGCTACGCGATCGCCACAGGGAAAATCAGCTCACAAATCGGCTGGGAGGCACGGGAAGATTTTGAGATGAGCCTACGTAAGACCGTCCAGTGGTATCTTGATAATCGCTGGTGGTGGCAACCAATTCGCGAGCAAGAATACGCCGGGCATCGGCTGGGCAGGGGGATATCAACGTGAGACGAAAAGGAATTATTCTGGCTGGCGGTAGCGGCAGCCGCCTAAAACCGGCCACGCTGGCAGCGTCCAAGCAGTTGCTGCCTATATATGACAAGCCACTTATCTACTATCCGCTGTCCATCATAATGCAAGCAGGAATTCGCGAGATTCTTGTTATCTCCACGCCAGAGGACACGCCGCGATTCCGCCAACTACTGGGCGACGGTCAAAAATGGGGGCTGGATCTACAATACGCCGTTCAGCCCAAGCCAGAGGGACTCGCCCAGGCTTTCCTGATAGGCGAGGAGTTCCTTGGCGGGGCTCCCTGCTCGCTGGTGTTAGGAGATAATATTTTTTATGGCCATCACCTACGGCAGTTGGTGCAAAACGTTAGTACCAACCATGTCGAGGGAGCTACCATTTTTGCCTACTCAGTTAGCAATCCTCAGGACTACGGTGTAGTCGAGTTAGACAAGAACAAGCAAGTGATCTCGCTGGAGGAAAAGCCCCCCCATCCCAAGTCGCAATATGTCGTGACGGGGCTGTATTTCTACGATGAGCAAGTTGTTTCGCTGGCCCGGCAGATAAAACCCTCGGCGCGGGGCGAGCTGGAGATAACCGACCTAAATCGGCTGTACCTTCAGCGAGGCCAGTTGGTGGTAGAGCTGCTGGGTCGGGGGACAGCCTGGCTGGATACGGGAACACACGACTCGATGCTGGAGGCAGCTGGATTTGTGGCAACGATCGAAAAACGCCAGGGTATGAAAATAGCCTGCCTGGAAGAAATCGCCTGGCGGGAAGGATGGATCGATGATGCCCAGTTGGCCGAGCTGGCTGAGGCCTGCGGCAAAAACTCCTATGGTGACTACCTCAGGCGACTGAGGGAAGAGGGTGTAAACTGATGCCGTTTACTTTTACACCGACCGAGATTCCGGAAGTGGTCCTCATAACGCCTCAGCTGTTCGGGGACAGCAGGGGGGCGTTCTGGGAGGCGTATAAAAAGAGCGAGTTTGCCAAGGCTGGCATTACCGTTGATTTCGTCCAGGACAATCAGTCGATTTCCGCGCGTGGCGTTCTCCGCGGGCTGCACTACCAGAATCCGCCGTACGCCCAGGCCAAGCTAGTTCGGGCGGTAAGTGGTATTATTTACGATGTGGCTGTGGATATCCGCAAGAGCTTGCCGAGTTTTGGCCGATGGGTCGGACGCGAACTTTCCGCCGAAAATCGTGCGATGCTGTATATCCCTGCGGGGTTCGCCCACGGCTTTGCCGTGCTGTCCGACACAGCCGAGGTACACTATAAAACGTCGAACGAATATGCCACACAGGCCGAGGCTGGCGTTATGTGGAACGACCCAGCTATCAATATCGACTGGCCATTGTCGCAGCCTAGGTTGTCCGATAAGGATACAACCTGGCCGAGTCTGATCAAGGCTGACAACGGATTCGTATATGCGGGGGCAGGCTCATGAAAGTCTTGCTGATTGGCTGCGAGGGGCAACTTGGCCGGGAACTTGAGCGTGCTGCGCCACCCGTCGCAGACCTGACAGCTCTCGACATCGACAACCTGGACATCACCGACGCCGAGGCGGTGCAGCGATGCGTCGGCCAGTTACGTCCCGAGTGGATAATAAACGCATCTGCCTACACAGTCGTCGACCGGGCCGAGCAGGAACCCCAAGCCGCCTTTGCGGTCAATTGCGACGGCGTGGAAAACTTGGCCATCGCCGCTAAAAATACTGGCGCGAAATTACTGTACGTTTCCACCGACTATGTCTTCGACGGCACGAACTGTCGACCCTATCAACCGGGGGACGCGCCGAATCCCCTGAGCGTGTATGGACGTAGCAAATTGGCTGGGGAGCATGTGCTGCGAGCCACTTTGCCGGAGACCCACGTCATTATCAGGACAGCGTGGCTGTACTCCAGACACGGGGCGAATTTCCTCAAGACCATGCTCCGACTCTTTGCCCAGCGTGACGAGGTGTCGGTGGTTTGCGACCAGATCGGCACGCCTAGTTCGGCTGCCACACTGGCTGGGACTCTCTGGCGAGCTGTCAAGCTGGATGTGCGGGGAACGTTTCACTGGACGGATGCCGGCGTGGCGAGCTGGTACGACTTCGCGGTAGCCATCTATGAAGAAGCCACCCTGGCCGGCCTGCTACAGGACACTGCCTGCCGTATCTTGCCGATACCAACCAGCCAATATCCCACCCCGGCACCCAGGCCTTTTTATTCCGTTCTGGACAAGACCGATACATGCGATGCGCTGGATATAACCCCCTCGCACTGGCGAGATGCCTTGCGAGCGACGCTGATGGATCTGGCGGGCCAGATTGACATTGCCTGAGTTTTTACGAGGTGCCGACTAAAAGAACCACCCATGCCGCAGCCGATGATTGATATCTTGATGCCTGTTTTCCAAGGCGAAAAATTCCTGCCTGATCAGTTGGCTTCGCTGGAGGCACAGACCTACGATAATTCTCGCCTGCTAATCCGGGACGATGGCTCTACGGACAATTCACTGGAGATCGTTAGGGCATTCGCCGACAAATCCAGTCTGGAGGTAGTGTTGCTGCCGGGGGAGAGTCACCTCGGTGTGGTCGAATCGATCAATCGTCTCCTTGAGGCTAGCCGGGCCGACTACCTGATGTTCGCCGATCAGGACGATATTTGGTTGCCTAAGAAAATCGCTGCATCTCTCGAACGAATGGAGCAGGCCCAACAACAGTTTGGCTGTCAAATGCCATTGATGGTTTTCACCGAAAAGCAGGTTGTCGACGAAGTTGGCAATCTGTTGCACGAGTCGTACTTCGAGTATCAAAGGCTCAATCCGCAGCGATTGTCGCTGGGCCAACTACTGGTACAAAACGTCCCCAGCTCCTGCACTATGCTGGTCAATCGACCGCTGATAAACCTTTGCGGCACCATCGCAGCCGAAGCTGTGATGCACGACGCTTGGCTGAGTCTGCTGGCAGCGACGGCTGGGCAATTGGTCTACCTGCCCCAAGCGACCGTGCAATACCGACAGCATCGACACAATTATTACGGTGCGCACCGCTACGGCTGGGGTTATTGTTGGCAGCGTATCGGGGCCGGCCTACAACAAATCAGGCTGCGGTTTCTGCAGAATGTCAACCAGGCTGAGAGTTTCGAGCGATGCTACCGCGAAATACTTTCGCCCGAACACCGGCGGGTGTTGGCCGAGTTCGCCAGCCTGCCGCAACATATCCCCCTGAAACGTTTGGCAATTCTCCGCAGGTGCGGCATCGCAAAGACCGGCCTGCGCCGAAACATCGGAATGTGGGGCCTGATGTTCTGCCTGTAAGCTGTGCGGAGCGGTGAACAGGAATTGCACGAGCGGGTTTTCTGTTTCGGATTGCGGGTTTTATTGATCTTCGCATGGTCAATGTACAATGTCATAGTTCGAGTGTGGCCCCATGAGAGCAGGACCGGAGCAAGTCGGGTTTGGTGCGGAGGTCGTCCAAGGACATTTCCGCCTCGATCTCCAGGTCCAGCAGGTCATCGGGTACGTAGCTCGCCATATCGCCGTACTTCGTGTGGTCCCACACATGTTCCACCGGGTTTAGGTCAGGGGCGTACGGCGGCAGCCACTCGACCCAGAACCGCCGGTCGCCGAACAACACCTTGGCCGCCATGCTGGTCTTCAGATGACATCATTGATTGGAGAGCTTTGCTGGAACGGCATTCATCCCGGAGTGCCCCAGTAGCTCACGACAGTATTTCGGAATACTGACCTGCCCCCAATAACTGTACCAACCTGAATGAGAGTCAGGTCAATGCTTCCGCCGTGTGTTCCGGAGGGTAAAGCGCAGCTGAACCCGCAGGAACACACGGACGCCGCTTGCTGGGCTGTAACCCCGCGAACGCCGCGGGAGTCATCCAACCCAATCTGCTGTG